>Ga0307511_10005705_pt1 | contig 12617 bp, 9 predicted proteins | sample 13_EM_MG_FD_200266 | JGI IMG/M metagenome (GOLD analysis project Ga0307511, IMG submission 200266) | Populus trichocarpa ectomycorrhiza microbial communities from riparian zone in the Pacific Northwest, United States - 13_EM | ecosystem: Host-associated > Plants > Roots > Unclassified | place...
GGGGGGGCCCCCCGCCTCAGGCTCGGCGGATCGTTCAGCGTCGCCGACTCAGCGGATGGGGCTCGCCCCCTCCACCACGCGCTCTTCGCTGCGCTCGGCCCGCGGTCCCCCTCCCGCCGCTTCGCGGGGGAGGTAAGATCGTGAGCAAATCGCGGATCGAGGCCCGCTTCGCCGCGCTGAAGGCGGAGGGACGGGCGGCCTTCGTGCCCTATGTGATGGCGGGCGACCCGGACCGGGCCACCGCGCAGGCGATCCTGAACGGCCTGCCGGGCGCTGGGGCCGACCTGATCGAGATCGGCTTCCCGTTCTCCGACCCCATGGCCGAGGGCCCGCCGATCCAGCGCGCGGCGCAGCGGGCGCTCGCCAAGGGCATGACGCTCAAGGGCACGCTGGAGATGGCCGCGGCCTTCCGGCAGGCCGACACCACCACGCCGCTGATCCTGATGGGCTACACCAATCCGCTGATCACCTGGGGCCTGGAGGCTTTCGCGCGGGACGCCAGCGCCGCCGGCATCGATGGCCTGATCATCGTCGACACCCCGCCGGAAGAGGCCGGACCGCTGGCCGACGCCTGCGACGCCAACGACATCTCGTTGATCCGGCTGGCCACGCCCACCAGCGACGACGCGCGTCTGAAGGTGATCGTCTCGCGCACCTCGGGCTTCGTCTACTACGTCTCGGTCGCCGGGGTGACCGGGGTGAAGGAGGCCGACGCCTCCACCGTCGCCCCGCACGTCGAGCGCGTGCGCCGCGCCTCGGGCCTACCGGTGGCCGTCGGCTTCGGCATCAAGACGCCGGAGCGCGCCGCCGCCATCGCCCGGGTGGCCGACGCGGTCGTGGTGGGCTCGGCCCTGGTCGACGAAGTGGCCGACAGCTTGGCTGTGAACGAAGACGTGACCGCCAGAGTTCTTTCCAAAGTGGAGTCGCTTGCTATGGCTGTGCGCCGCGCGCGCCAGGACCTGGCGGCAGTCTGAGTACCCATGGACGACAAACCCACACGACCGGCCAATCCGCCCCGCGAGCGCCGCGGCTGGCTCTCGCGGATCGCCCCCGGCGTCCGCAATCTCAAGAAGAGCGACACGCCGGACAACCTCTGGGTCAAGTGCCCGGACACCGGCGAGATGCTGTACCGCCCGGACCTGGAGGCGGCCCTGTGGGTCACGCCCAGCGGCAACCACATGCGCATCGGCGCCAAGCTGCGGCTGGACTTCACCTTCGACGACGGCAAGTACGAGCGGATCTCGACGCCCATCGTGGCCGACGACCCGCTGGGCTTTCCTGACGACAAGCCCTACCCCGAGCGCCTGAAGGCGGCCCGCAAGGCCACCGGCGAGCAGGACTCGATGGCGATTGCGTACGGCCACATCCACGGCCAGCCGGCGATCGTGGTGGCGCAGGACTTCGCCTTTATGGGCGGCTCGCTGGGCATGGCGGCCGGCGAGACCTTCGTGAAGGCGGCCCAGGAGGCCGTGAAGCGGCAGGTCCCGTTCGTGATCTTCACCGCCTCGGGCGGGGCGCGCATGCAGGAGGGCACGCTCAGCCTGATGCAGATGGCGCGGACCACGCTGGCGCTGAACGAGGTGAAGTCGGCCCAGTTGCCTTACATCGTGGTGTTCACCGACCCGACGACCGGCGGGGTCAGCGCCTCCTACGCCATGCTGGGCGACGTCCACCTGGCCGAACCCAATGCGACCATCGGTTTCTCCGGCCGCCGCGTGATCGAACAGACCATCCGCGAGACCCTGCCGGCGAGCTTCCAGCGCTCGGAGTTCCTCGTCGAGCACGGGATGGTCGACCAGGTCGTCCAGCGCAAGGACATCCCGGAAAAGCTGAGTTCGATCCTGAAGACGCTTATGATGGGGCGTGAACGCCGTCCCGCCGCCTGAGCTTCCCGCCGATCGCCCCCTGAGCGACCCTGGCCACGATCCGATCCGCGCCTCCGACGCGGTGATCCAGCGGCTGCGCGCCAACCATCCGACCCTGATCGACCTGACCACCGGGCGTGTCGAGCGGCTGCTGGCCGCGCTGGGCCGGCCGGACCTGAAGCTGCCGCCGGTGATCCACGTGGCCGGCACCAACGGCAAGGGCTCCACGGTGGCCTTCATCCGCGCCATCGCCGAGGCCGCGGGCCTGCGGGTCCACGCGATCACCTCGCCGCACCTGGTCCGCTTCGCCGAGCGCATCCGGCTGGCCGGCAAGCTGATCACCGACGAACGGCTCACCGAGCTCATCGAACGGGTCGAGACGGCCAACGCCGGCGAGCCGATCAGCTTCTTCGAGATCACCACCGTCCTGGCGTTCCTGGCCTTCGCCGAGACGCCGGCCGACCTGTGCGTGGTCGAGGTGGGGCTGGGCGGCCGCTTCGACGCTACCAACGTCTTCGCCGCCCCGGCGGTCAGCGTGATCACCCCGGTGGACTACGACCACCTGGAGATGCTGGGACCCGGCCTGCCGAAGATCGCCTGGGAGAAGGCCGGGATCATCAAGACCGGCCGCCCCGTGGTCGTCGCCCGCCAGCTGGACGAGGCGCTGGAGATGATCGAGCGCGAGGCCGACGATCGTATGTCCCCGATGCTGCTGATGGGACGCGACTTCGACGCTTGGGAAGAACGCGGGCGGCTCCTGGTGCAGATGCCGGAGCGCCTGCTGGACCTGCCGGCCCCCAGCCTGTTCGGCGGCTACCAGTACGCCAACGCCGGCCTGGCGGTGGCCGCGGCGCTGACCTTCGACCACGACATGGGCGACGAGGAGCTGGGGCGCGGCGTCGCCTCAGCGGTCTGGCCCGCCCGTATGCAGCGCCTCACCGCCGGGCCGCTGGCCGAGTTGGCGAAGTCGCGCGGCGCCGACCTGTGGCTCGACGGCGGGCACAATCCGCATGCCGGCCGCGCGCTCGCCGAAGCCGCCAGCCGCATCGTCGACCGCGATCCGCGGCCCCTGGTGCTGGTCACCGGCATGTTCGCGCGCAAGGACGCCGAGGGCTTCTTCCGCCCGTTCGCCGAGATGCGGCCGCGTCTGATCGTCACCAGCTTCGATAGCCCCATCGCCGCCGGCACGGACGAACTGGTGGACGCCGCCCTGAAGGCCGGGTTGGAGCCGGAGACCGCCGCCAACGTGCAGGACGGGGTCGCCCGGGCCCTGGAGACCGACGGCCCGGCCCCGCACGTGCTGATCTGCGGCGGCCTGCACTTCGCCGGCGAGGTCCTGGCGATGAGCCGCGAGACCTGGCCGACCTGAAGGCAGATCACGCTCAACGGGCGGCGGCCGGCTGACGGACGTTTGTGCCCGCGCTAGAAAAGGCCCACGACGGGAGACGGTGCTGGGGGCGCTTGCGGAATGGGTTCGGGAAGAACGACATCGCCTGGGTCCTGGTCCTGCGGGCCTCATCGCCTCGCCCAGTCAGGACACCGCATCGCCGGCCGCGCCGCCCGCACGGGGACCTAGTCTTTTGCCGACGGATTGCCGACGGATCGTGAAATGACCGCCCCCGCGATGGATCTGGCGCGGGAAGCCGACTTCCGCCTGGGGCCGCTGCTGGTGCGGCCGTCGCGCCGGGAGGCGGGCGAGGGCGCGGCGCGGCAGCTGCTGGAGCCGCGGGTGATGCAGGTGCTGGTGGCCCTGTCGCGCCAGCCCGACGAGGTGGTGTCGCGCGACGAGCTGGTGGCGGTGTGCTGGGCCGGGCGGATTGTGGGCGACGACGCCATCAACAACTGCGTGGCCAAGGTGCGCCGGCTGGGCGAGGCGTCGGCCGCCTTCGCGATCGAGACCATCCCACGCGTGGGCTACCGCCTGACGCCGATTGGCGAGATCGCGGCGGCCGCAGGGACGGGGCCCCTGCCGGCGGCCCCGGTCCCCGTCCCGGCCGACGCCGGCCCGCTGCTGGCGGCCGTGCCGTTCAGCAGCCTGTCGCCGGACCCCGAGCTCAGCTTCTTCGCCGAGGGGGTCACCGAGGACATCCTGCACATCCTGTCCAAGCGCGGCGGCGTGAAGGTCATCGGCCGGGCCTCCAGCTTCCAGTTCCGCGGGGCGGAGAAGTCGATCCCGCGCATCCAGCGCGAACTGGGCGCCACCCATGTGCTGGACGGCTCGGTGCGTCGCGGCGGGTCGACCATCCGGGTCTCGGCCGAGCTGATCGAGTGCGCCGGGCAGACGACGCTGTGGTCCGACCGCTTCGACCGGGAGTTGGCCGATGTGCTGGCGCTGCAGGACGAGATCGCCGCGGCGGTCGCCGACGCCCTGCACCGCACCCTGGCGCCGGCCAGGGTTGTCGCGCTGGACCCGGTGACCCACGACGCCTTCCTGCGGGCCCGCGCCATGGTGCCGGACCTGGTGGTGGGCCCGGCGACGCTGGAGCTGCTGGACGAGGTGAACCTCCGCGCGCCGGAGTTCGCGCCCGGCTGGGTCGCGGCGGCCGAGGCGCGGCTGCAGATCCTGGCCGGGATCTCCAACGATTGGCGCCACGTCGAGGCCGACGAGGCGGCGAAGATGCTGGCCGCCGCCAGCGCCGCCATCGGCCGCGCCCGCGCCCTGGCGCCCGACGAGCCCGACACCTTGCGGGTGTCGCTGATGATGGAGCCGGTCTGCCCGGATTGGGCGGCGGTCGAACGCTCGCTGCTGAGCGCGCGCGGCCGGTGGCCGAACGAAGCCGGCCTGCTGTTCGACCACGGGCGCATCCTGCTGCAGGTGGGTCGCCAGCGCGACGCCGTGCCGGTGCTGGCCGAGGCGTATCGGCTGGACCCGCTGCACGCCGCCTCGGCCAGCGCCTACGCCAGCGCGCTGCGCGCCGCCGACCGCGTGCCCGAGGCGGAGGCGATCTGGACCGACCTGATCCGCCGCTTTCCGACGGCGCCGCAGCCCTTCTTCAGCCTGGTGTTCTCGCTGGCCGGCCGCGGCGAATTCGACGCCATCGACGGCTGGGTCACGCCCGAGCGGCTGGACCGCTTCCCCGAAGGCTCGGAGCGGATGCGCAACATCCTGTTCGGGGTCCAGGCCAAGCGGCAGGGCGGCGAGGAGATGCGCCGGCGGATGACCACCATCGCCGAGATGGCCGCAGGCGTCGGCCGGCTGCCGCTGTCGTTCGCCGCGGTGCTGTCGGAGTTCTGCGACCTGGACTGGCTGTACGGCCTGCTGGCCAAGACGCCGGTCGAGGACCTGCGCCGGCCGGGCGGGCGCCTGGACGCCGGCGACGGCACGCTGGAGGTGCTGTTCCTGCAGGAGTTCGCCCGGCTGCGCTCCGACGCGCGGTTCGTCGACCTGTGCGGCAAGCTGGGCTTCGCCGGCTACTGGCTGGAGACCGGGAACTGGCCGGACTTCGGGACCGAAGTGAACTACGACCTGCAGGCCGAATGCCGCCGGGTGTTCGGGAAGAACGCCTAGCCCAGGCTGATCCCGCTGGCCGCCAGGGCCGCCTGCAGCTCGCCCAGCACCTTGGCCGCCGCCGGGTGCTGCTGGGCGCGGCCGAGGTACGCGGCGACCTTCGGGTGGTCGGCCAGCAGGCTGGGCCGTCCGATGGCTGGGGCGAAGGCGGCGACGCCCATCAGCGCCGGGATCAGGATGCAGTCGGCGGTGGTCAGCTCCGGTCCGGCGATGTAGCCGCCGTCGGCCATCAGGGCCTGGATCAGCCCCAGGCCGCGCTCGAATTTCGCCAGCGTCTCCGGCCCGGCCGCGGCGGCCTCGCCGACCTGCATGCGATAGAAGAACGCCACCTGCGCCAGCAGCAGGTCATGCTCGGCGATCCGCCGGATCAGCGCCTCGTGCGCGCGGCCCTCGGGCGTCGCCGGCTTCAGCGGCTTGGCGGGGAATTTCTCGTCGAGATAGTCGATGATCACCGTCGACTCAGGCACGGGCTTGCCGTCGTCCAGGATCAGGCAGGGGATGTTGCCGGTCAGCGAGGCGCGCTTGTATTCGTCGGATTTCAGCCCGCCCGGCGGCGCCTCGATCGGCAGGTCCAGGCCCTTGGCGTAGACCGCCAGCCGCACCGGCGCGCAGAACGGTGAGTTGTCCAGGGAGTAGAGCTTCATCGCGGTCTCCTCGCAGCGGCCGAGGATGTCAGCCCGAGTCTGTCCTGAAAACGAGTCGCGTTCGAAAAAGAATCGGGAGGCGCCGGGGAAGCGCCTCCCGCAGTTGGCCCGGACGCTTGGGAGGTCGCCGGGATACTCGCGTCGCACGCCTACTTGCGGGCGACTTGCAGGGCGTCCTGGGTCGCCGCGTACCGCCGCTGGACCAGGGGCGAGGCCGACTGCGCGACCGCGGTACTCAGGGCCCGGCCGCGGCAGGCCTCGAACCGCTTCGCCCCCGAGGTGGCCAGCGGGGAGTAGTCGGGCTGGCCGCCGCAGGCCTCAGTCGCGGCGCGGGCCAGGCGCTTCAGGTAGACGGCCGCGCCGGCCTCGGTGGTCAGGTCGAGCCCGGCCGAGGTGACGCGGACGCTGACGGTCCGGACGTCGGGGGCCGCCTGGGCGGCCGGGGCGAGCGCGCCGGCGCTCAGGGCGGCGATGACGAGCAGGGGGATGTGACGTTGCATGGGGCTAGCTCCGATGGGGGATGGGCAGGCGCGGCTGACGGGTCTTCGCGTCTGCGGTAGAGAAGGCCCACGGCGGGAGCCGGTGGGGACGTTCTCGGGATGGGAGACGGAAGAGTTTCATGTCCTGACCTGGGTTCTGCGGGCGGGGTCGCTTCGCAGGATCAGGAGACCGCATCGCCGCCGCCGGGGCCCGGTGGCGGACCTTGCGGTTTGCCGGTGGTTTGCCGATGAGCGCCGAAGATCGGCCGTCGGCCATCGACCTGGGCCGGGAAGCGGACTTCCGGCTGGGCGGCCTGGCGGTGCGGCCGTCGCGGCGCGAACTGGTCGCCGGCGCCGAGCGCAGCATCATCGAGCCGCGGGTGATGCAGGTGCTGGTCGCGCTTTCACGGAGCCTGGGGGAGGTGGTGTCCCGCGACGCGCTGATCGCGAGTTGCTGGGATGGCCGCATCGTCGGCGACGACGCCATCAACGCCTGCGTCGCCAAGGTCCGCCGGGCGGGCGAAGCCTCAGGGGCCTATGAGATCGAGACCATCCCGCGCGTGGGATATCGGCTGACGGCGGCGGACGGGCCGGCCGACGCCGTTGCGATCGCGGTGGGCTCGCCGGGCGAGGTGCTCCTGGCGGTGCTGCCGTTCGAAAACCTCTCGGGCGACCCTGAGCTGGGTTACTTCTCCGACGGGCTCTCCGAGGAGATCCTGCAGACCCTGGCGCAGCGCGGCGGGCTGCGGGTGATCGGCCGCTCGTCGAGCTTCCAGTTCCGGGGCGCGGACAAGACTGTGGCCAGGGTGGTCGCCGAGCTCGGCGCGACGCACATCCTCGACGGCTCGGTTCGGCGCAGCAGCCAGCGGCTCCGCGTCGCCGCCCAACTCATCGAGTGCGCCAGCCAGACAACGATCTGGACGGATCGTTTCGACAACGACCTCTCTGACATCTTCGCGCTGGAAGACCGCATCGCCGCCGCGGTCGCGGAAGCGATGCGGGGCGTCCTCGCGCCGGCCGTGCGCACCGGGGCCGTGGATCCGGTCGCCTACGATCTGTATCTCCAGGCCGCCACCCGTCCCGAGCGCCTCGGGATGGAGGACCTGCGTCAGCGCCGCGCACAGTTTGAGGAGGCGATCCGCCGGGCCCCGGCGTTCGCCGACGCCTGGGGCGGCCTCGGCTTCATCCGCGCACGGCTCGCCGACTACCTTTCCGGCGCCGCGGCCGTCGCTATGCGCATTGATGCGCGGGCTGCCGCGGAACACGCCCTCGGCCTCGATCCGCGTTGCGCCATGGCGGCGCGGGCCATGGCGCGCGCAGTCCCGCGCGTCGGATCGGTCATCGAACGTGACCTGTGGCTGCGCCGGGCTCTGGAATGGGCGCCGCACGATGCCGTCGTGAACCGTGATCGTGCCCGGCTGCTGGCCTGGGTGGGCCGGGGGCGCGAAGCCCTCGTGACGATCCGCCACGCGCATCGGCTCGATCCGCTGGAGCTCGACACCCGGGCCATGCTGGGCCGGACCCTGATGGAGACTGGCGACCTGGCGGAGTCGGCGAGCGTCCTGGCCGCGGGCCTGCAGCGCTGGCCGGAGTTCGAACTGTTCGCGCGGTGGCTGACCTTTACGCTGACGGTCGGCGGCCGGTTCGACGAGACCCGCGCCCTGCTCGACCGGCACGACCTGGGCACGCTGAGGCGGCCTACGTACTGGATGCTCTCGGTCCTTGAGGGCGACCCAGCGGAGGCGGGCCACCGCGCGGTCGCCGTGCTGAGGCGCCAGTTCGAGACGAACGGCTGGATGAACCATTTCACGTTGGCGATCGCCGCACAGCTTGGCCGACTTGACGATGTCTTCGAGCTGGCCGGCGCCGTGCGTACGGACGCACTTTTGGACACACCGGACTCCGAGGGCAGCACCGGCTACAACCTGCCCGCCCTCTTCTTGCGGCCCCTGCCGGCGATGCGGCGCGACCCTCGGTTCGCCGGGCTTTGCGCCCAACTGGGGCTGGTCGAGTACTGGATGGCGACCGATGCGTGGCCCGACTGTGTCGAGGAGGTCGCGCCCTACTACGACTTCAAGGCCGAGTGCCGGCGCGTCGCCGAGGACGCGCCGGGGTCAGGCTAGGTCAGGCGGCGGCGGCGACGCCGGCTTCGGCGAGCCACTCGAGGATCTTCTGCTTCGGCATGGCGCCGACCTTCATCGAGGCCATCTGGCCGTCCTTGAACAGCATCATCGTGGGGATACCGCGGACGCCGTAGCGCGAGGGGGTGGTCGGGCTCTGCTCGATGTCGAGCTTGGCGATCTTCACCTGGCCGGCCAGTTCGTCGGAGATCTGCTCCAGGGCCGGCGCGATCTGCTTGCACGGCCCGCACCACTCCGCCCAGAAGTCGACCAGCACGGGCTGGGACGAGCCGAGGACGTCGGCCTGGAAGGATTCGTCGGTGACCTTCACGGTGCTCATCAGGAAACTCCTCTAGCGCGGGGTGTTACGGCAACGCCGATCCCGCACTCTTGATCCGCGCATGTAGGCGGCCCCCGACCCTGTATCAACCGTTACGGCGGAGGTCGGCAAGGGTCTGGACCAACAGGTTTTCTGGCGCCGGCATCAGCTTCGGACCGTCGGTCCAGACGATCGCCGCCTCGATGCGGCGGCCGGGGAAGATCTCACCCAGCACGGCGGCGTAGAGGGCCATTTGCCGCAGGTAGGCGGGGTCGGCGTCCTCGATCCGGTCGGGCGAGGGCCGGTTGGTCTTGAAGTCCACCACCAGCACCCGGTCGGGCAGCACCACGAGGCGGTCGATGCGGCCGGAGATGCGCAGGCCGTCGGGCAGGGTGGCGGCTGTGCCGGCGATGGCGACCTCGGCGCGGGAGCCGGCGGCGAACACCTGGGCGAACCGCGGGTCCTCCAGGACGCTGAGCGCGGCGGCGGCCATTTCGGCGCGCTGGCCCTCGGTGAGGTCGGTCTCGCGGGCCAGCAGCGCGGCGGCGCCCTTCGCCCGCTCGGGGGCCGGCAGATCCGGCAGCAACTGCAGCAGGCGATGGATCAGGTCGCCGCGCCGGAAGCGGCCCAGGCCCTCGCGCATCGCCAGTGGCGAGGGCGCGGCCACGGCGCCGCCTTCGCCCAGGTCCGACGGCGAGGCGTAGCGGGCGAAGGCCTCCGCGGTGGCGACCGTCCGGGCCCAGGCGGGCAACTCGGCGGCCGCCCGTTCGGTGGAGAGCCGCGCCTTCGCCGGCTTCGGGTCCTCGCCGAAGCGCTGGAACTTGCCGCCGGCGTCCTCCAGCGGCCGCACCTGGTCGGCGACGCCGGCGCTGGTCAGCGCCTCGCGGATCGCGCCCCACCAGCCGCGGATCTTGTCCGGATCGGTCCGCTCGGCGCGGCGGCCGCATAGGACCAGCCGGTCGCGGGCCCGGGTCAGCGCAACGTACAGCAGCCGGTAGGCCTCGGCCTCGTCGCGGGCGTTGCGCTCGGCCCGCGCCGCCGCGGTGGCCGGGCAGTCCGACGCGGTGCGCGGCGACCAGAGGAAACCTATGCCCTCGGCGCCGCGGTCCACGCGCATCAGGGGCGAGGGGCGCTGGACCTGGTTCAGGGTGGTCTCGGGCAGGAAGACGATCGGCGCCTCCAGGCCCTTGGCCCCGTGGGCGGTCATCACGCGCACCTCCTGGCGTACCGCCTCCATCTCGCGCTTCACCACGATCTCCAGGCCCGCCAGTTCGTCGGCCAAGGTCTCCAGGTCGCGCGCGCCGCGGGACTCGGCGGCCAGCACCTGGTTCAGGAACTCGTCCAGGGCGTCCTTGGCCTCGGCGCCCAGCCGGCGCAGCAGGCGCTGGCGCATGGAGCGACCGTCAGCGCCGGCATGCTCGGTCAGCCGCACGTAGAACTCGAACGGCCGCGCCCAGCGCGCCGTCTCCACGACCTGGCCCAGGAACGCGGCGGCCTCGCCCCACTGGGCGTCCTCGGCGGCCCGGCGACGCAGGCGCGCCCACAGGCCCTCGCGGTCGCGCCCGTGGGCGAGGCGGTAGAGGCTGTCGTCGTCCAGGCCGCAGAACGGGCTCTTGAGCAGCGCCGCCAGGGTCAGCTCGTCGCCGGGGAACTGGGCGAAACGGGAGAGCGCCAGGAGGTCGTCGAAGATGATGTGGCCGCTCAAGGTCAGGCGGTCCGCCCCCGCCACGGCCACGCCGGCGCGCTTCAGCGCCCGCAGGATCTCCTCGAACAGCGCGCCGCGCCGGCGCACCAGGATCAGCACGTCGCCGGCGTGGGCGGGCCGCCAGACCCGCGCGTCCTTGTCGAATACCGCGTCGCGGCGGGCGATCAGCGCCTGGATCTCGTTCGCGATCCGCCGCGCCAGCTTCTTGTTGGCGCTGTCCTCGGGCTCGATGTCGAGCGGCAGCTCCCAGGCGTCGCGCTCCTGGCCCTTCTTCTCCACCTCCAGGTCCCAGACGTCGACGCAGCCGGGATGGTCGAGGCGCTTCGGTAGGTGCTTCAGCTCGGTCTCCGCACCGGGCTGGATCGCGGCCTTCAGGTGCGGCGGGGCGAACAGGGCGTCGACGAACGACAGCACCTGCGGCGTGGAGCGCCAGGAATCCAGCAGGTCCACCCGGCGGAAGCTGAAGCCGGCGCCGGTGGCGCGGTCGCGGTGGAACTCGAACTTCTGCCGCAGGATCTCCGGCCGGGCGCCCTGGAACGAATAGATCGACTGCTTCTCGTCGCCGACCACGAACATCGCCCGCTTCAGCTGTTGCTCGGCGCGGCGGCCTTGGCCGGAGAAGAACTCGTCGGTCAGGGCGTCGAAGATGTCCCACTGCTCCGGCGCGGTATCCTGCGCCTCGTCGACCAGGATGTGGTCGATGCCGCCGTCCAGCTTGAACAGCACCCAGGCCGCAGCGGGGCGGCTGTGCAGCAGCCGGCAGGTCTTCTCGACCAGGTCGGCGAAGTCGAGGGCCCCCGAGGCGTCCTTCTCGATCCGGTAGGCCTGCAGGTAGGCGTTGGCCAGGGACAGGGCGTCGACGCTGTCGCGGCCGACCTGGGCGGCGCGCATGCGAGCGCGGACGTCCTCCAGCCGGGCCTGTTCGGCCAGCAGGAGGTATTGCAGCTCCGCCGCCTCCTTCAGCTTCTTCGAGCTGCCGATCCACTTGGCCGCCTCGCCGCCCTTGGTGAAGAACAGCTCGACCGCGGTGTCGAAGGCCGGCTCGGCCGCATTGGCGAGGCCGCTCAGCACGGCGGCGCGGCCCACGTCGGTGTCGGAGCCCTTGGCCAGCACCTCGGCGCAGCGGCGGTAGAGGTCGCGGTCCAGGGCCGCCATGGCCTGGGCGGCGAGGTCGATCGGGTCGGTCCCCGGCGGAATGTCGACCGCCCGCCAGACCCAGGCCTCGGCGCCGGGCAGGCCGCCCTGCTCGTCCAGAAACGTCTGCAGGTGGCCGCGGCGGGCCTCGAACTCCGCGAACATCGCCTGGAAGCGGCGGAAATCCAGCGCCACCGCCAGCCGCGCGTAGGCGTCGGCCAGGTCGCCGGGGATCGACAGCACGTGGTGGGCCACCATCCGCCGCGCCGCCGCCGCGACGGCCGAGGCCGCGGGGTCGTCCATCACGCGGAAGCCGGGGGGCACGCCGGCCTCCAGCGGGAAGCGGCGCAGCACTTTCTCGCAGAAGGCGTGGATGGTCTGGATCTTCAGTCCGCCGGGGGTCTCCAGGGCGGCGGCGAACAGGCTGCGCGCCTCCGACAGGTCGCGGGCGTCGAAGCTGCCGGGCGCGCGCGACCGCAGCTTGCCCAGCGCCTGGCGCAGGGCCGCGTCGCTGGCCACCGACCAGTCGCCCAGTTCCTTGAACAGCCGGCGCTGCATCTCCGAGGCGGCGGCCTTGGTGTAGGTGACGCAGAGGATGGTCTCGGGCTTGGCGCGGGCCAGCAGCAGGCGGGCCACCCGGTCGATCAGGGTCTTGGTCTTGCCGGAGCCGGCGTTGGCGGTGACGAACGCGGACAGGGTCGGGTCCGCGGCCTCCTCCTGCGGCTCGCGCTCGCGGCTGAACAGGTCGATGACCTCGCTCATTCGTCGTCGTCCTCGCCGCTGGTCGACCACTCGAACACGCGGGCGAGGTGGTCGTAGTCGGAGACGTACAGCTTCACGAAC
>Ga0307511_10005706_pt1 | contig 12614 bp, 9 predicted proteins | sample 13_EM_MG_FD_200266 | JGI IMG/M metagenome (GOLD analysis project Ga0307511, IMG submission 200266) | Populus trichocarpa ectomycorrhiza microbial communities from riparian zone in the Pacific Northwest, United States - 13_EM | ecosystem: Host-associated > Plants > Roots > Unclassified | place...
ACTCGAAAAAATAAACACATTCAACCCAAATCAACATGTCAAAACTATGCCCGGTTAATGAGATCAGGAGAACTCCATAAAAAGCAAATCGAAATAAATTATAAAGTCTAATTCTTAACTAACTCAATGTTCAATGATAAAATCAAAAAAAAATTAATTAGTAAAAACAACCCGAAAAAATAAGTCAAATTAGCTTGAGTTAATCTTTTGAAATCAGGATAAATTCATATAAAAAAATTTAAAAAAAAATACAAAACTCTACTCCCAATGTATCCAATTTTAAAGGTTGAAATTGAGCAAGAAAACTAAATCAATAAAATCAGTGTGTAAACCAATAGAAAAAAAAATATCAAATATAATTTTTAAAATAATCTAATACTAAATGATAAAATTAAAAAATATATATATATTGAGTTGTTGGAGGATGAATTAAAAAAAAACACAAAAAAAAAGAAATAAGCAAAAATTGTTATGCACTCCCTCGACAATTGCCCATGTTGTCGTTGTGTTTTCGCTGATTACGTTCGTTGTAATGTAAGACTTGGTTTTTGAATGTAGCGAAAAATGTTCACATTCGGTTGGCTTCATTCGAGTTGTAGTTTCTCGAGTAAACTTGTAATATTTTATTGAACTTTAAAGAAGAAAGTAGTAATCTTAAGGCACAGTTTTTATGTTGTTGTTATTAATGGTATAATTTTGAGAGTGTAGGTAGTTCTCTTTTTTTTCTCTCTTTTTTTCTTTTAGCATCTAGCCTTCTGCCATCAATTTTTCGATATGCTTTCTTCTAAGCTCTTTGGATATTTTTTTCCGTATGCAAACCAATTTTGAAAGTATGATTCATGGTTTCCATCTGCCGAAACTGAAATCCAAAGCTTGAACAGGAAACTAGATATGGCTCCCTCGACTAGAATTGGCCTTGCTGTCATGGGTCAAAATCCTGCCCTCAATATTGCCGAGAAAGAATACCCTATTTCTTTTTATAATCGGACCACCTCGAAAGTTGAACGAGCCATGTAGGAGGGAGATCTTCCCTTATATGGTTTCCATGATCCTGAATCCTTCGTTAAGTCAATCCAAGAACCTCGTGTGATAATCATGCTTGTTAAAGCTGGTGCCCTAGTCGATCAAACCATCAAAACTTTTTGTCAGTTCATATGGAGAAAGGGGATTGTATCATAGATGGTGGTGATGAGTGGTATGAGAACACTGAGAGGAGGGAGTAAGCTATGGCTGAATTAGGTTTGCTTTATCTTGGAATGGGAGTTTCAGGTGGCGAAGAGGGTGCTTGGCATGGACCTTCTTTAATGCCAGGTGGTTCATTTGAGGCCTCCAAACACACAGAAGATATCCTTCTTAAGGTGGTTGCTCAAGTCCCTGATAGTGGCCCTTGTGTCACTTATATTGGCAAAGGAGGAGCTGGAAGTTTTGTTAAGATGGTTCTTAAAGGGATAGAATATGGTGATATGCAGCTGATTTCAGAGGCCTATGATGTGCTGAAATCGGTTGGGAAGCTCACCAACGAGGAACTACACCAGGTATTGTCTGAATGGTTCAAGGGGGAGCTGCTGAGATTCTTGTTTGAGATCACTGCAGATGTATTTGGAATAAGGATGACAAGGGAGAAGGATATTTGGTTGACGATGTTTTGGATAAAACTGGCTTGAAGGGTACTGGTAATTGGACAGTTCAGCAAGCTGCTGAGTTGTCAGTTGCTGCTCCCCACTATAGCGTCATCCTCGGATGTAAGATCCCTCAGTGGCCCGAAGGAAGAAAGAGTTGAAGCTGTAAATTTTTTTTAATCAAGCGGCGTTGGTGACATCCTAGTTGACCAAGTCGTGGATACGGTAAAACTGATCCATAATGTGATACAAGCAATAAATGCATCCAAAATATGCAGCTATGCCCAGGGTATGAACTTGATACGCGCAAGGAGTTCTATAAAGGGTTGGGATTTGAAACAGGGGGAGCTAGCAAGAATTTGGAAAGGCGGTTGCATTATCCATGATGTCTTTTTGGACCGTATCAAGAAGGCCTATGATAGAAACCCAGACCTGCCTAATCTTCTTGTGGATCCAGGGTTTGCAAAAGAAATTATTGAGAGACAATCTGCTTGGCGAAGAGTTGTCTCCATTGCTATCAACTCTGGTATTAGCACCACCCCTGGTATGTCTTCTAGCCTTGCGTATTTTCACGCATACAGGAGTCCATGCTGCCTGCTAATTTGGTCCGAGCTCAAGGAGATTTTCATGGAGCGCGTATACATATGAGAGGATTGATATCCCCGGATCCTTCATACTGAATGGTTTAAAATTGCTAAACAGTCAAAGATTCAAGTTTAGCTTTCTCTCAGTGGTAATGTAGCAATCTGCCATGCAGCCTTGGTGAATTGATGTCATCAAACCTAATAATATTGCCCGTGGCAGAAAAATCAGGATGTTTATTTTGTTATCTCACAGAGGTAAAGGCATTTTAAGTCTGTTCAATTGTTTGGGACTCGGCTACAGGTCCAGCTGCCTTTTTCATTTTATTTTAAAGGATCAACCTCTTACTTAGATACCCCTTCTTCAAAACAATAAGATCATCTATCTTGCTTGATCTTCAAAAGAGCAGCTGTATTTCATTTGAATTATGCATGCCTATATAAAAGTTCATACCCCTTGTATCGATGCTGCTTTTTCTTTTTTTTATCATCCTCTTTTTTTAAAATGTTTCACTGCAATTGGTAGACTTTTATATGTCTCAGCACTCTCATCTTTTGAGGTACAGAGGAATTTCACGATGTTCTGTAACTTCTGTCCTTGTAATGCAATTATGCCCCTTGGTAGGTAGGATGTCACTGCTGGGTTTCTATGCCTATCCTCGGGTTAAAAGATTGTTTAATTAGATCTTCGTAGCTGTTACAAAGAGCGGTGGTTAATTCCTGGGTACATCCCCTTCTTTCTTAAGCCCAATGTAGCATGGTGGGTGGTTTTTCATTAGACTGCTGGTTTGTTGGCTTGAGGGTTGTCACATGGCCCTTAGCCAAGAAAGCTTGTGATGAGAGCTAAAAGGAAACAAGAGTGTTTGAATCTAGTACCGTAATGATGCTTGGCAAATATTGTCAGCCATGTCATTCATTTGTCTGGCTATTTGGATGTAGTAATTAGCTCTCTCCCCAGAAAGAATTTCTCTACTTTATTAAATCTTTTGGACCGGAATGGGGGTTTAAAACAATTTTCTCATCTATATATGTTCCTTAACTTATTTCACTTGAAAACATAAAAAAGAAATACTACGTATTTCAGCATTCCTTTCCAGTAATGAAAGGCAAGACACACAGGGGGGTAGATTTAGGTTTTATGTTTTGGGGAGCTAAAACTAAGATTTTCAGTTCGGGAACCATTACATGTAGATATGATAAAAGTTTTTGTGGGAACCATTCGGATTGAACCATGTTCTTTAATCATCAGGATCAGCAAGGCCTCCCTGCTGATCTGTTACTAAAATATAATACAACCACACAGTGACACAGGGACACGGCCGCTCTCGTGCACTGTGTCTGGGTGCATGCCCTGAATCTCATTTTTCCAGGAGGAAGAGGTAATAAAATCTTCGTGCATATATGTTACCTGTGAAACGCAGTTGTAATACACAATTGCATATTTCTAAAGTCTACATGAGCTTTGTAAATAACCTCCATTTACATTTCCAAGAGTCAAAGTTCACCTTTCTAGAAAAAGAGAGAGAGAGAGAGAGATCCAACTTCACAGTGGAATTCTGGAAATCCAAAACAGAGTTACAGAAGCATGGAAAGTGCCTTCACTTGTAGACATCTGAAGAACATCAGCACTTAAAAATTTTATACATTTCTGGCACAAGCGAAAGAGAGCAAGAGAGAGGAAACCAGAGCACGTCTCTTCTTCTAATGATTCAACTCTCTGATTTTCTTACCTTGGTTCCACTTTGCACATAACTAGCAGCACTATTTGCCTTGAGAACTGATACTTCATTTTCTACTCTGATCCTTGCTGATCCATCTCTTTCCTTCACTTGTTTCTGAAGTTTTGCTTTTGATGAATTTTTGCTAGTTGCATACTTGGAAGGACCTATGTTAACACTTCCCTTACTGCTCCTGCATGGAAGTTCAGGATGGCTTGGACCAGAAGAGGCATCTGAGGTCATGGAGTCATCACTCTCACCACCACCATCATCATTCCCATAATTACCTTTTCTGCAATCTCCTTGTTTATTCTTGCTATCAGCATTATCATCATCGAAGTCGTTTTCTTTGACGGGGGAGGCAATATATTTTGTCCACCCAGACTCACTGCCAGTAGCCCCACTATACTCCTCTGTGCATCCTAGAATTTGGGAGAACTCCATTAGTGTAGATATCTGGAGGAGTAGAGTAGAGTAGAGTAGAAAAGAAAAGCGCAACACAACAAACTTTGAAGAAGAGGACTAAAGAAAGTAGCTGGAGAAATGGTTATAGCATTCAATATCACCTTGGAAAATCACTTGTATCTTTGTCTGTCAGACCGTATATGATCAACCAAACGCACTTCTCCACGCATAGGACGAAGAGACCCCTCCCACAGGTACATCAAAGCTTCATTATTGAATTACCAAGCAACTTTCACCACCTGTAAATCCTAGCATCACTATTTCTCTGCTTTGAATTACTAGAGGACAGGCAAGGGAGATAAACGAGGGAAATCTGTCTAATAAAATAGAGCAAAAATCCAAGTCCTTAAATTGAATGAAGTGGGGCAAGTCACTCGCTTATAAGACCTGTCTCTTGAAAAAATACCTCTTCCTTTATTTCTCTGGCCATTCCATAAATAAAGAGCAGCATTCAAGGTAGCAATACAGATGTGCCCCACTCCACAATCAGATAGGGGAATGTGAGACCCATTTTCATAAATAGGCTACAACAATGCCTTTTACTATGCACTTTAATTTTCACACCTTTAATCCTCTGTCTTGTCATCAGCAATGAGCAGCCTTTTCTTGTGTAACATGCAGAGAACCCAACTGGGTTTTGGCATTTTGTATCAAGCTGGATAGGATCAGGTTGGCAAAAGGTCATTTTGATTTAGCTTCCCCTGTCCTTGTATTGCCATTTCTCGTCTCTACAAAAAGTAGGTTTATGTCTTTTGTCTTACTAGAGGACAATCTTCGGAGAATGTGACAGTAACTATTCTACTTAGAAAGTGGTTCCTGTTGCAGGGGAAATCTAGAATGCCTATGATCCGAGCATTGGTATCTGCCGATGGTCATTAAGGCCACTGGATTTGAATAAAAATAGCAAATCTAATGACCCTGATGACCATCAGCATTGTACCGATGCTTAAGTATCAGCACTGCAGCAACCACCGATATAATATGACATTGAAAGAAGCAAAAGAAGCAGCAGTCCTGATAGTTGAGGAGTAACTATATGGCTGTTTTGGTGCACCTTGTTTCCCTTCCTTTAGTTATTTTATCAATTCATCTTCCCGAATTTGTGACCAAAGTAGGTCATATCATGTTTTTTGTTTCTTGCCTGACTTATTATGTATTTACACTGAACAAGTGTGGCTAGCCCTGTGGTATCGTTATTGCTTTCTCATTGCCTGTCCTTTGGAGATTGCAATTTGACTCATTCTGATTTTGGGCTCCATGTGATAATTATATCCTTGGAAGTTTTCTTTTTAATAACAATAGACAGCATGGCTTTTGGGGACTAATTCCATCATGTGCATCATTTCTACTTGCACTGAAATACAGTTCCAAAATACAATAGACAGCAAGGCTAGATAATGTATGGTTTACTGGCTCTTGTGGTTTTGCTATTCAGGGATCATCATCATTAGTTCACAATGTTCTTGTTGATCATTCATGTCGAGTTTAAACTGTTTCGACTCGTTGCATTGTTGCTGATAGTTTTTCAGGGAGACGAACCAAATCTGTATGCTGCTGTGGTAGAAATGAGAGTATTAGATAATAATTTGTTAGAAGATACTATTACATGACATTCTAAAAGTGGATTCTATTTGAGGATGCTACATCCGAAAACACATGTCCTGCATGTATTTAGCAGAACGTGCCTGGTTTAACGCTTTTTTGATTAATAATTTTTGTCGGAGAAAACAAGCTTTGATTTCAATTATAATCACATGATGTGCTCCATTTTTTTGTTATGAAATTCCAACTATTTGATGAATAATGTATTTTTCTTGATTTTCATTTGAAAGCAGATTTGACAATTCTTTTGGAATTGTTCCATGATGTGATTCATCTTTTCAAAACCCTCCTGGATGGAGAATCATTAAATAGGAAGGATGAGTCCATCATTAACAGTTCAGACACGACATTCCGAATTGTGTTTATATGATGATCAGTGCAGCATGAATAGCATCATAATCATCATGCTTCTTTCATTTCCCTACTGGATATTAGCTTAATTCTTCACGTTGGTTTTTTATTTGTTCTTCCGGCCACCTTAACAGGCTGTTTGTGTTTAGTCACCTGTGTTCCCTGGTTCTTCATTAGAATAGTTTATATTGAACTTCCTGGGACTGTCCACGGAATTACAAGAAATCGAAGAGGATGTGCCTGCATATCGCTTGATATGAGTAATTGCTGAACACTATCTGAAAAACGAAGACGTTGCCGCTCTTACTATTATTTTATCTATGTCCATGCTGCACAAAGTCCCCGAAATTAATGGCCATTCTGATAGACTATTCCCGAATAATTTTTGTTCTATCTCGATAATTAAACGATGAGGTCTCTTGATTCACACTCCTCTCGAGTGGATTCCATCAAGCAAATCATTGAAATATCACCTAAAACCCAGCGTTGTGCCTGTACCACAAAAGTCTCCCAATTTGCTTAATTGAAATCCCGAATGCCTGATCTGTCTGAGCTCCAGATCAGGATTTACCCAATAGAAATCTCGAAATTCCTTACCTGTATGCTCTCGCTATCAAGTTGCTTGTTCATTCTTTCTTTAATTGTTTACCCAATAGTTTTTTACACTAAAACTCTTTGTACGGTATAGCCTCTCCACGATATAGCCTGGCACCTCCAGTCTCAAATCAGTATGAAAACAATTCTAGCATGACTTTCTTCAATTATTTAAATATAATGGCGTGTTTTTCTATATATAATTTATTAATCTACGATATTAAATGATGAATAAGATTCAATTAATAATATTGAGAGCCAAAGTCAAACTCGGAAAAACAAAGGGCAATAGCGTCAAAGATGTCACATTTCAACAACTCATGAGCGATTCGGCACAGCAGCACGTGACATTTTAGTATAATTTGCAATTACCACGTCATCAATACAAAAGTAGGAGTAAAGCCTAAGATGCCTCTTGGCATAGCATCTTGGCATAGCATAAGCATGTGGTCCTCGAAAGCTGATGCATTCACTGACAAAGCATACAAATGTTGTTTAAAGGTCGGAATATTGGATTTAATCAGCATCCAATATTCAATGACCCAACCTTTTCACTCTCTTCACTCAATCAACAAATCCATCAAAAAAGTCAACAAATCCAGAACTTGCAGGGTTAATTTCGTCAGAACCATGTTTATTCTAGAAAATACACCAATAAGAGCAGAGGACCAAATTGGAAACCCGAATAACCAACTTGGAGGATAAATTTGGCATATACTGGGATAAACTCTTTGAAATTGTATTTTTAATATAAATAATTTTTTTATTTAAAATTAATTTTTTTATATTTTTTATTTTGATATATTGATTTTAAAAATAAGTTAAAAAAATTATTATTTTAATATATTTCTAAATAAAAGGAATTTTTGAGCGGCACTCTCAAACATCTTTATTAGTCATCCTCGACAACAACTTTTCCTAATTAAGTCACCAACCTATATTCTTTACCAACTGGGTCCCTAACGCATCATTATGAATCCTCCACTTTCAACAAATATATATATATGCCTACAAGTCTACAACTGTGTAAATTAATTTTGGGAATTCAAGTGAGAAGATTCTTGCAAATTGGTTGACAGAAGGATTTAATTGAAGATCCAGTATACGTTGGAGACTCAATTGTTTACAAATATTCATTGGGATCTAACTGAGAGAGAAAAAAAATAATCTGTGGACTAATCCGAGGCAATCTGTAGTATGTTTCAGTGAATTCTCACTTCTTCGACAGAATCGCCGCACCCTTTTTTAGAAAGACACAGAGTAAACGTATGAGACCAAGGTAAAAGAGCGAGAGAGAGCGAGAGAGAGGCAGTAGCTTTGCTAGTGTTTTTGTGTATGTGATTTTACAAAAACGCTAGAAAAATCCAATCTTGGATAAATCGGAAGGAAGAAAAGGTAAAAACCCGAGATGGGTTTCATGGAATACGCGAAATCAATCCAATGGGAACATGAATCTTATCCAGCTTATGAAGATTACATTGTCCTTCCACTTTTTTCTCTCTTTTTCACCTTTGTTCGATTCTTTCTCGACAGATTTGTCTTCCAGGTACTTTATTTGAAACATTTGATAGTGTTTTTTATTGTTTTGTTTCCTTTTTTTTGTATCGGTTTAGTTCAAGTTTTTGCCTTCATTGGTTTAGTTTCTTAATGTTTTTTTTTTTTTGCTTGTTTTGGGTTCTTTTTACTTGATTGAATCATATTGGATTTAGTTTAGTGAGATGTTTTGCTCTTTAAGTGAATAATTGAATCTTGCAGTCATTTATTGATTAAAGAAGTAATTTGAGTGAAAATGATCGTGATAACTACAATGTTTTCGATTTTGGTAATTTATTTCTTTTTTAAGTATTGAGCTAATTACATCTGAGAAGCAATTGGCTGATCTGAAGTATTATAGATATTCTTGTTTACTACTCCTAGAATTTATATGCATTTTTGCTTCAGTTTAGCGATCCCGGGGTTCAAACAGCTAATAACCTTATATGAGATATGAATCAGTTGTAAAGATGCCATCAATATTCATTGACAAGCCTTATTTGACAATATACATTTTTGGTTCAAACCTGAAATCCATCTTGTTTTCTTGATTATGTTCAATGGCTGTCCACTTTGGACCGAGCTTGAACAAACCTTAGCTTAGCTTGCATCTTGTAGTTTATCTGACTTTGAAGCTTGGTTTTGTATGTTGTTATTTCTGTTCATTCCAAACCCTTATTCCTTGCATGACATTCGCTGCTCTTGGGAAATTCATGAATCTTGTCACCCCATTTCTTGAGTAGCATAATAGGATTGGAAAAGTCTTCTATGAAGTGATTTATATAGCTGCTGCTGGAAATAACCAAATGCTTAGATGATCCAGTTGCATAATTATCTTAGCATAAGTTATCGTTGATGGAGCTTACTCCCTGTCCTGTTGCTTGATCATTTCTTATGATTCATGCTTCCAAACACCTAGATTCCAGAAAAAGTTTGTAATCTTTTCAGTTGTTGGGGGCTCTTCCGAGCTGTAAACATTTCTCCCTGTGATCCACCTCTTTCAGAAGCATCTGTTCTTTGATACCACTGTGTCATTGTAAGACAAATCAATTAGTCATGAATTTAGCAATATGTGGTTAAGTGTTGCCAGGTTCTACCACATTTACAAATACAACATAAAATTGCAAAAAGGGCTGCTTTTGTACTTGGAAATTTTCCTTTTCTCGTACTTCCATGGTCGCTAGTATGCTGTTTCTCAGCTCTTTGTTTCTCCTTCTCTTTGTTGCAGAAACTAGCACAACGCTTGATTTTTGGAAAGGAGCATCAGATGCTGGATGCTCAGCCAGATGAGAGAAGGAAGAAGATAGGAAAATTCAAGGAGTCGGCTTGGAAATGCATATATTTTCTTTCAGCAGAAATTCTGGTTTTGTATGTTACTTATGATGAGCCTTGGTTTGGTAATACAAAATATTTTTGGGTAGGGCCAGGAAGTCAGGTCTGGCCAGACCAAAAAATGAAGTAAGATTTATGAACTACATATCATATTGCTGTGGTTTTCTTATTCAATTATTTGTTTGGCTCAAGCTGTTCCTTTATTGATTTGTACTTTGAATGGGAAAGGGATGACAGCTTAATGAATTTCAGGTTAAAATTGAAAGGAGCATATATGTATGCTGCTGGATTTTACACGTACTCCATATTTGCTCTGATTTTTTGGGAGACAAGGCGTTCAGATTTTGGGGTGTCCATGAGTCATCATGTTGCTACTGTCATTCTCATTGTGCTGTCCTACATATTAAGGTATTGTGGTTCAGGTTTTTCTGTGGTTCAGTAATATTTAACTGAGGAAGTTCCTTGGGTCTTTTTATTAGAAAAAATATGGAAATCATAACTATGCTGCCCATTCAAATATAATACTTATGCAGAAGCTTCATAGAACCCAGTGGCTGCAGTGACACCATCAAAGGTTCATAAAGCTTTCTCATTTCTATTCCAATTTCTCTGTTTCTTGCAGGTTTGGTCGTGCTGGCTCAATTGTTTTAGCTATTCATGATGCTAGTGATGTATTTTTAGAGGTAGGAAAGATGTCCAAATACAGTGGTGCTGAAGGGATTGCTAGCTTTGCATTTATTCTTTTTGTTTTGTCTTGGATCTTGCTGCGGCTCATTTACTATCCGTTCTGGGTCCTTTGGAGTACAAGGTTTGTATAGATTGATGCCTAAGCTATACCAACTGTTGAATTTTTTGAGTCTGATATGCATGCCTATCTTTTTGTGGGGTCATAGTGCTGAACAATCAACATCTAAATTTGATAATGCGTAATGAATGTGCTCCTTCAGGAAGTATTTCATTTTACTGGCTTTTGGCTTTGCAATTCGGACCTGGAAACCATGAGTCCTTCATATTAGTAAACTTTATGGACAAGTTTGTTTATCATGAAAGAACAATACTTTTGTATCTGCATTTCAACTCCTGAGAATAAAGTAAATTCATTTTAAAAGTTTACCTTCATGTATGGCTAGTGTTTTGAGGGATTATTTACCGCCATCTTCTTCTTCATTAACTATCTTGGTTTGTTGTTTGTTAATTTCTTGGTATTTATAAACTTTTTAATACTTAACAGAAGAATTCATATATTTTCTCCCCTTGATGCAGCTATGAAGTTCTCCTGAACTTGGACAAGGAAAAACACTCAGTGGATGGTCCAATCTATTATTATGTGTTCAATACTCTCCTTTACGGCTTGCTTGTTCTACATATTTATTGGTGGGTCCTGATGTATCGGATGCTTGTTAAGCAAATCCAAGCAAGGGGCCAACTTAGTGATGATGTTCGATCAGGTATGCATGAAAAACATGTTGATTGCATGGTTTTATATTGTAATGTTTGTATAGACAGACATAGTTGCAGCATGAAATTGAGAATGAGGAAACACATTTGAAGTCATTTTTGGTGAGGATTAAATTATCCAGCTTGAGAATTTGGTTAAGAAAACTCAGATTAAACTTAGCCTATATCGCTAACCAATGATGTATGGGACTTTGCAAATCATATTAGGATAACCTATTTTAAGGAAAATTTTATTCTACTTTTCTACCCGGCCTCTTTATCTTGGTGGTTAATCCTGTATTGCTTCTCCCTCTATTTCCTATAATGCAGATTCTGAGGGCGAAGATGAACATGAAGATTGATAAAAAAACTAGACTAGTGATACTAAGAAATAGTCTGGTAAGTTATCTCGTCTTTCTTTTTTTATTTTTCTTTACGAGGAAAGACGCTAATTTACTCCAGTTGTGAGTAATTCATAATCCAAGGTCACATAACATTTAATTGTGCCTTTTCTAGTCATTTTTCTAACCAAAATTGAGAGGAAAGATCTGTTTCTGGCATTTTTTAACAGATGAAGCACGAATGTGGTTTCAAACACTGGAGGTGTTCTTTTCCGAAGATGGAACATGATCAGAAACTTATCTCTCGATCAAGGGCCTGTGTAGATTTAAGATCGGATGTCGAAGCAGGAGGGAAAGATAAGAATAGGAAAATAGTTTTGATTATTCATCCGCCACGTCTGATTTGATTATTCTCGCCAATGATTTGTTGTAAGAAAAACTTACCATAGTTGTAAGACTTGGGTCTGCTGCCATTTTTTAGGGTTTATTGTTGATCTCTCTCTCTTGCCCCAAGGAAACTAACCTTGTTTTGAATCAAGACATTGTTAATTGATTTTGATGAACTGTTCATGTATGTTTAGACATCACTGTTAACTGATTTTGATTAACTGTTCATGTATTTTTAGATTTCGATTCAAGTCATTGTTGCGTGGCATTAGCCACGATCCGAATTCCCTGAAGTACATTCGGACCATGGTCTTTTGCAATGCCTGCATTAAACTTAACCTGCTTGTTTTATTTTGTGAGTGAAAGAATATGGGAGAATGAATTCAGAGCCCCAAACCAGCAGTTCAAGCAAGGCAATTCAACAAGCCTGTGTGCGTATTCACAGGTGCCATATATCGATGACCAGTGTTCTTTTTCTATATTCTGTTGGGGCGAAACAAGATTATACGAGCAAAACAAAAGGACATCGTTACGTTTTTAGTAATCTTTACTTTTGTTTTTTCTGTTTGAGTTCTTGAACTTCCAATTTTTCTGCAATCAATATCAGCATGCAAACTTCCATGTCATGGGGAGCACAAACACTGCTTTTTATTT
>Ga0307511_10005707_pt1 | contig 12614 bp, 11 predicted proteins | sample 13_EM_MG_FD_200266 | JGI IMG/M metagenome (GOLD analysis project Ga0307511, IMG submission 200266) | Populus trichocarpa ectomycorrhiza microbial communities from riparian zone in the Pacific Northwest, United States - 13_EM | ecosystem: Host-associated > Plants > Roots > Unclassified | place...
CCATTTTTCACCACCTCATATAGCAATGCTCACCCTAGGGCAGCACTTGCAGATGGCTTCTATGTATATACTAAAACTCTGGTTTTAATTTGAGCCTATCTGCATTATAATTCGATTTTTTAACAATTAAATACATGCATCCCGGAAGTGCGCCGGATCCCCGTCAAATACGTTACGCCCAATCTCCCTTAGCATCGTGGTTTTGTTATTCATCCGCTTATGGGGGGGAACCTAGTAGGATGAGCTTTTTCAGCTTTTACCAGAATTGTGATGCAGCGGGCTTAAAAAACTCCTTCAACCCATATTCCTTTGAAGAACGAACTACTTTATCCTGAGCTTGTTTAATTAATATATTCCAATAAATCCCTGCTCTACCCACTCTCCACATATTTCCATAGAGTAGGACCCTCTCGCGGGGATATTCAGCAACTGTCTACCCAGACTTCCTAAACCAACCGAAAGCAAGAATCTGAGCTACTCACAGCCTTCCCTATATTTCTCCAAATATCTTTCCCACAAAATCCTCCCCTGTTGAATTGTATATTTTCTTAGCATGGCTTTAGTAGTAACTTACGTGCACCTCTGCCTACCTCGCTTGCGGAGGTATCGTATATATATGTTCTGGTCCTGTCGCGAACGCAATTGGGTTCACGAACAGACTGGTTTGTACGCGAATGGACCATGGCTTGTTAGTGTTCTTCAGTTGACTGGTCAAGCGACGAACACAGGGAATAAATGTAGGCCACGCAAGAACGAAGGCATATTGATGCATATTGGGTATGTTAGTTAGGAATAGTGCTCTCTATATCTGAATCCTCTTGCTGAGCATGCGCTGCCCCTTCTATTTCCCCCTCTGCCTCCTCTGCTTCCGCCTCTGCCTCCAAATCCAGTCCCGCCTCTGCTACATCCTTGTTCCGACAAAAAGAGGTGCGCTGCTTAGTATGGCAATGTGTAGTACAAGCAAGTTCAGCACGCACGCATGGACAGCGGCGAATAGAAGTGTTTGAACTAAGCCTTGTAACTTCTCGAAGGGATCGTATTGGCAGGGGGTTGGAATTAAGGTCAATCGCTGAGTGGTTGCGTAATTGTTCGATCTCATTACTAGCTATGGTAGCTGGAATGCCATGGAGAGTGAGAAGTTGGTAGCGGTCACGATGTGGTATTGATAGAATTTTGGCACAGACAGCGGTGAGCTGTACCATGGCAATCAATTCGTGGGATATCCTACTATAGTCATGTCAGTGTAGTTGGAAGTTTGCGCATGTATAGTGTTATGCGACGAAGTTTGATTTGTTTTGATATCATTCTTTATATTCTTTACCCGACGTATGAGGTATGCAATAGTACTGCATGCTGTTCACCGGTGACTGGGATCAAAACACCGGTTCTTACGGAGACTGGTCGTCCACGAACTGGGTCCATTCCAATTCCGCTGAGAAATAGTTGACAAATGCCTAAAGACACCCTTGATCAGTTCCTCGGTGATGGTCGGCGTTCTGGTGAGATACTCTAGAGTAGAGGGCTGCCGTGGGATGTAAACACTAACCCATCTTGATGCAGGCATAGGCGCTATCTCCCGTGCCAACCAGACTACTATCTCCCATGACCAGCTAGTGACAGTTTTTACTGAATTAAGTCTAACTGTGGTAACATTGCTAACAAGCAGGCACATGTACGAACCAACTATCTGCGAAACTATCAACGCAATTTTATTAAACATTTGCTCGAAGGAACAGGGGAACCTTTAAAGGAGACTGTCATGGCCTCGTAATAGCCTCAGGCTAAACTGTGAGTACGGACTTTGGATAAAAAATATGAATAAAATAAATAAAGGCTCTCTTACGGTATCCAAACGTACCCAGATGATCGGGAGCTATACAAAACTTGAATCAAACAAATATCCGAACACTAAGGGATGCCAACATGAAATACAAATCGATCAGATTCAGAGATGAAACACAAATGAAGAAATGACGTACAAAAGAAATAGAAAACCTAGTTCCTCGACACCAGCTGCCACTAAAAACCCACCAAAAGCCACGCTGGGAAATTGAGGATGGTGGCCCGCTTAAGAATGCTCCGAATATAGGTTTGAGTGCCAAACCCCAGCTATAGGCTCTCACATATAGGGCTTAACTAAGTATGGGGCCAGGACCTTGTTGGGCTTGTTGTTCTGGCGTGAGCTTTGACCAGAGGAACATTGCCAATTGCAAGTTCCTGTGGAAAAAAGATCGCGAGTGCTCATAAGGCGTATTGCCGTCCCTGTTCCGAATAGCGAGCTTTGCGCCATGCTCTATGAGGAGCTTTGCCGCGCCGATACAATTCAGTCCGCTTACCTTACCGCATATGTGCAGTGGGGTATTCCCGGCCTCATCTTGGGAATGTAGTAACTCATGTGGCAGATCCACGCGGTTCAGCAGATATTCAAGATTTTCAAGACTTGAGATGCCACTGCGGACTGCATAATGTAGAACTGTCTGTCTATCACGGGATCTCGCAGCAAAATTTGCACCCTTGTCCAGGAGGAGTTGAATAAACGCTGCACTCGTACCTTGCGAAGCTGCTGAAAGTAGCGGGGTCATTGACTTGAAGAGTCGTCCGAACAGCACCCCAGGCTCTTCAATGTCTGCGCCCATCATCAGAAGTGCTTCCGCCATCTTCGGGGAGCCATTCTTGATCGCGTGATGAATGACACCTTTCAACGTCGCAGCGGGAAGGGCACCAGTCCTTACTATAGCACCACTGTCTAGTAGGAATTCGTATATGTCCTCCCGAAGGTTGATAGCGGCGTGTTGGAGGGGCGTTCTTCCTTCAGAGTCCACCTCCTCAATATCCGCCCCGAGTTGTATGAGTAGGCGGAGCTTCCCAATCGTGAAACTGACATGGTTGTCAATTGCTCTATGGGTGCCTCCTTTAATCAGCTTTAACGAGCCATGTATAGCAACCGGGTCGACGCTTTGTCCAGTACTACGCAGGAGGATCTCACAAATATCCTGCCGGAGTTTGATAGCGGCATGTTGGAGTGGGGTTCTTCCTTCTGAGTCCACCTCCTCAATATCCGCCCCGAGTTGTATGAGGAAGCGGAGCATCCAAATCGTGACATCATTGTCAATTGCTCTATGGATACATCCTTTAATCAACTTTGACGAGCCATATATAGTAACCGAGTCGACACTTTGTCCAGTAATACCCAGCAAAAATTCACAAATATCCTGCCGGAGCTTGATAGCGGCATGTAGGAGTGGGGTTCTTCCTTCCGAGTCCACCTCGTTAACATCCGCCCCAAACTTAATCAATAAGCCGAGTGCCGAAACTGGAGATCTAGATTACTCCATGGATGCAACCCTTCAATGCTGAACTAATTCTGTGCAACCGCGAGTCGGCACTTGCTTCATGCTCTAGTAAGATCTCACAAATTCGTTCCTGTAATTCGATGGCTGCATGCACAAGTGGCGTTCGCCCTTCACGATCTGGCGCCCCAACAGATGCCCCTAACGCCAATAGAACCCGAACTAAGCGTTGATCTTTTTGACCAATAGCCTCATGAAGTTTCCCACAGAGATCCATAACCTGCAGTAAGGCTGTTACGCTTGGGTACCTTTGCAGGACATTTTGAATGCCGTCTTTTCCTGGGGGTATTGAGATCCTTGTCGACAGGCCATACCCGAAATTAATATACTGGCCCTTCAGGACCTGTGTGCTGGCGCCCCGCGCCAACAGTACGTTGCAGATGGATTCATCAACTTGATATAATGCATGTGCGAGTGGTGTACCGCGTGCTATGTGACTTGGGTCTCTCTCCTCAATATCAGCACCACAATCAAGAAGGGTTGAAACCCAGCCCACATTGCCAGTTAATATGGCAGGGTGTAATTGGCCTTCAACCCGTGCCTTCGTGATCTTCAGCAGCTGAGGTACGGTCTGTAGGGGGTGATTGTTCATGTGGGTTTTGAGGACTTTGATCACATCGATAGTTGGTGCCGTGTCTCGGATTGATTGTATGTCGGCGCCTGCCTGCAATAATAACTTGCAGATATCTTCTTGTAGTCGGCAAGCAGCATTGAGTAGTGGTGTTCGGCCTTGTTTGTCAGGTTCCTCAATATCTACGCCCCAATCAATGAGCATCGAAACCCAGGCGACTTTACCATTGACTATCGCACGATGTAATTGGCCTGCTACGCTCGCTCCCATGATCTTTAGTAGTTCAGGCACGGTCTGTAGGGGTTGCTGGCCATTTTGTTCGTCGGTTTGAAGAATCTTGACGACATCGATCGTTGGCGCCGTACCTCGGATGAATTGTGTGTTGGCACCTGCCTCCAATAATATTTTGCACACACCTTCTTTCAGTCGACAAGCAGCATAGAATAATGGTGTTCGCCCGTTTTTATCAAGTCTGTCAATATCAGGGCCCATCGCAAGAAGCAGCTCCACCGCTTTCACACCACCCGCATTCGTAATTGCAAAATGAAGATGACCTGCGAGATCAATGCGGCGCTGGACTTGGGTTGCAATATTTCCACTGCTGATCACCCGGATATGGGTGAGAGCTACTACAAGCTTGCTATCTTCAAATAATTCCTTACAAAGTGACTCTCCCTCCATGGCGGCTTGCACCAACAGAATTTGCAGTGTCACGACATGGTTTTCGTAATTGTCGACAGCAAGCTTAATGGCTGATCGAGTTTCTTCAGTGTGCTGATACATCGGTATGGTGGGTACCGGTACTCCAGCACCATGTTCGAGCAAAAGCTGACAAATGGACTCATGGCATAGAAAAGCAGCGTGTAGCAGTGGTGTCCATCCCTTCTGATTCTCCTCGGTAACATCAGTCCCTAGGCGGAGGAGGGTTCGAACGACGAACTCATTATCCGCCTGAATAGGACTGTGAATCCGGCCTCCAGATGATGAAATCACATTCAGTCTCCTCAGACGCCGTCCCTGCTCTGCCGCCTGCGCAGGGGTGGGCGCGGGTTGTAGCCGCGCTAGCTGGTAGGGCTCGGAATCCCACACATCTGACATAAATAATGGAAGCTCAAGAACTGAGATTTCAGAGGTTGAAAGGTCACCCAAACTCAGAGCTGAGAGAGCTGACCATCTACCCAGTTTGTAGAGCCAGTGCTTACCGAGAATACTGAGGAAGCGTCGCGACCGCTTGAATTGGATGTGGGTCTCCGATGCTGAACCAGCCTGTACACTCTCGAGTTGTTGAGGGCTTCTGTGAAATGAAAAGATATTGAACGCACCGAGCGGATGGAGTGGACACTGCGAGTAGTTGCCGTGGTCCTTATGGAAGCGGTATCGGAACCTTCTATGCCGTCGTGGTAAGATGGACCTGGGATTGTCATCATACTGGGTGATTGGAAAGGCGTCGTACACTCATTACTTGTCGGTGAAGGAGTTGCAGTGCCAGCAGGCGTGCTAGGGTTGGGGGCTAAATGCTGGTTATCTGGATCTATAATCCGTGGTTGCATGAGCTCTTGCAACTGCACAGTAACTGTCTGCTGTGAAGCCGCACGGTCGGGATTCGAGGCCAATATTTGGTGAGTTACAGTGAGTAACTCTGCAACGAGTGAAGTAAGTTGCTGTACTCTTTCGTCAATCCCAACCACGGTTCCACTAAAAACCAGTAAGATTTAAGTTATTCACATTGATCCACGAGGCCTAAGCGGACGTACGACTGAATAATGCCCAACATCAAGCTCAAGCTCGATTTATGTCTTTGCAACTCGCTAAGAATTATGGAGGCCTCTGATTCTCCCCACAGTGCCCATTTTACCCTATCACGTACTGGTACCAGTCGGTTCGGTAAAGATGGCGGATTCGGGCCCTCAAGCCCCAATACCTCGCTTAGTTTTTTATTTAATCGATCACAAACCAGGACACAACCGCTCAAAGTTGCCTGAAGATTATAAATTGATATCATCATTAGCCTGTTGTGAGCGGGCCTGCTGCTGGTACCGGATATCAATTGTTGGACTTGACCGAAGATACAATGCATTTGTCTTATCTCCTCTATGACCGCTCGAATGGAGTCCGGTGCATCCTTGACTGTGGAGCAAAGCTCATATCCCATGGTTAGGATTTTCTCTGCGACGGACCAGAGGCCGGCGATGGATCCGGCGATTGACAATGGATCAGTCATGCGTGCTGAATAATGGGAAGAATTTTGTTCCCTGGGAGGTTTTCGGTGATGGAAGCGAGGCTCGCAGTTTAACCCCTATGTTGCCAAGCAGACTAAGTTCTATGCATCATTTCTTAGCTTTGGGTACGGATCTGCGGAATAAATGGAACTTACGGTCCTGAACACACTAGACGTACACAATGATAGTTGTGACGTAACTGAATATGGGAAGTATAGTGTAGTCTTTATGAATACAGGAGTGCCGACGGGATTCATATAGTGGATGAAACACCTGAGGTGGAGTTCAGCGTTCAATGGAATCCATGTTGAATGCGGAATCCTTGCCTGTCCCATTGGTTGGCCATCGCATCAGATTCTGATTTGAAGCTTTTATTTTTCGAAGCCCACTTAGTATGCATGTTTTGATTGCCGCCTCATAATAGTTTGTCAACTGCAGGATATCAATGGTCATGCATTCCACATCCAATTGCAATATACTGTACATGGCAGAAGCGATGAAATATGTAGTCAGCCCTCCATCGATTCCCCGTTTGCCCAATAGTATTAGGCGATAATTACTGGCGCTCAGTTATTGCTGCACCGAAACCGTACATATGGATCATCTCTATGCTTTTTCCATGCGGAATCCTTGTAAGTCTCAGATGCTTGCACTCATCATCAACCATAAAGAGCAGCACTAGTGTGGTTCAGGAGCGGAGAGTGGTTGCTAAAATTCGTAGCTTGGTTTAGCCAACGAAACTACTCCTGTGCATAGTCCAGACGAGAGCGTACTTTAAGCCTCGAACATATTACAATCCCTAGACATATTTTTTTTTTTTTTAAATACTCAGTACTCATGCAGTCCCTGCGAGCGACCATGATGAGCCTTCCGGGAGCCCAGGAGGATTCAGGGGCGGCCGAGTTAATCCGGCCAACCCTCGCTGTTATATGTATAGAAAACCGAAAGAAAAAATAATTTGCGAAAGAGTTCTAGAAAACACTGATCAAATCAAATCTTGGAAAAGATAAACAGTGGAACATACGTTTAGGAAACGGTTCAAAAATAAAACAAATTGCTCAATACGTCTGCCAACTATGAGATATGGTAAAAGATGAAGTTAAAAAAGGTCTCGATCGCGTCGTAAGGTTCGTTATCCCCGTCTTTCCGGCAGTCGGGAGCGTCCAGCTCCTCCCATGCGAGCTTGGAGCGTAGTAGTTCTCGTCTCTCTTTGGAGAACCTCAGTCAGAATCCCAAGACATCAGTTGAGGTAAAACACCGAAAACACACTAAAAAGGCCCTTCGTAGATACCTGCATAATTATACTTACCTTATGAATTTGTAGGCGTTCTTTGGATCGAGTTTGAGCTTGAGATGGAGTTTCTCGATCCAAATTATCGAAATTCCTTATGATTTTTGAAGCCGAAAAGTTGTGAAATATGGCAATCCCCATATAGTTTAGTGCAATATCCGCTTTTTAGAAATCGCTTCAGTTCTACGCGTTTAACTAGACCACAAAAACCAAAGAAAAGACAATGTGCTTTTCTCTTAAATCTAGAATATTTTTATGCAATGATTTGCCGTGCACGGTCCCTAATATTTTTCACACGATAGCCACTTTTGGTGGACTTATGGCCAGGTTGCCTCTTCCGAGGGGCTTGTGCCAACCAGACTAGCCAGGTTGTACAGTCGCAGTCGCAATCAACAAACCCGCGGAGAATAGAGTGATTGTGAAAATATCGCAGCCTTCCGGTAACTGACAGCCGAAACGTAATTAAATTTGTAAAGTGGGAAACAACCCGGCTGCCTGTTGGCAGCTGCAAGCCCTCAAGACTGCGGAGCCGCAAGTTCCATCCAGAGCGGCACGAAGCAACGGCCTCCACAACCAATGAAACGAACTTAGATATTACACAATGTCTAAGAGCGGGAGGGACACGACAAGCCGAGGAGGAGAGAGATAGTCAAGGGAAGTCTCATGAGCAGGTTGCAGGGTATCCCCCTACACCAATACCGCCCGGATTGCAGCCACGGACAAGTAAACAGCCTACCGTAGGATGGTCGTTAATACATGCTAGGCCGAAACTACTCAGAAGGAAGGCTCGGAGATGGATCAGATAATAGAGTCGGAAACCAAGGTGGAGGAGGGGAATCAAGAAACAAGGGTAGAAACAGTAAATAAATGGAGTGAGGAGAGCCGCCTTCACAATACCGATTTTCCTCAAGTATTGAGGCATGGAACTCGCTGGGACCGACATGCTGAGCTTGACATATGCGTTGGAGGAGATGACCGCAACTCTACCCTGCTCGAGTGCGATGTCAGCCCATCCACTAACAGTTCAACCTGCCACGCCTTCACTGGACCCCCAACATCACAACCCTGCGCATGTGCCGACATAGCTGCACAAGCCCCAGCGCAACCACTGACATCAAAGTCACCACAGAAGCCAGCGAGATCGGCGAAAACAACCCCACCATCAGTACCAAAAGGCAAGGGGGTACTAAGACATTGAACAAGGGGAGAATTCCGGAAAAGCTGCCTCAAGCCCTTCTAATCATGTTAAAACCTCACTAGCTTCATCTCTGACGATGAATGAAATGGAGAGGAGGATACTGAGTTTATTGCTAGTGTAGAAGAAACGTATTTGATGCAATACTAGGGGCGGAGTGGATTCGAAATTTGGTTTCCTATCCATAGGGCCTTATTGCTCTACTAGGGGTCCAACCACTCTCATTAATATCTATTTCCTATTATATTTTCCTTTTTTATTTTCTATATATTTATCCTGGATGTGCGCGATGGTGGTTGTTCAGGGCTGGGGGATTTGCAAGGCTACGATAGTGTTAAGATATGAGCGGAAGAATAGGTTGCATAGACTTGTGGTAGAATTGATTGATTGAATTATCAGTGGTCTTTTACCACCATATATATACATGAATATCTCTGCATACATCATATCCCTAATATAGGCTTCAGGCGGTCCTTGCTTTTATACTTTCACCATAATATAGGCTCTATGCGGTTCATGCGTATAACGTTCTCTTACACCCTAATATAGGCTCTATGCGGTTTATGTGTATAATGTTCTCAGGTGTGATCGGTAGAGTGTATTCCTTACAGATAGTCCTATGAAGGTCGCCCTCATCTATCATCACTTCAACCAAGCCATCCAAACGCATGACATACGAGTAGGGTTGGTAGCTTTCAATCACGTGTAGCGTATATTGAGGGCTCAACCGCACTGGTAAAATTCCACATGGTGTTATAGGATAAATTTGTATTTACGTTGGCAACGGTGCAACATATTAATGCAGTAGAAAGTCAAGCGGATTTTTTGATTGATGACGCCTTCGAACCAGTAGAATGGTTAAAGGAGAAGATAAATATAAGAAGTAAGAGTACTTCCAACATAATCTACCGCATCGCCACGCCGGAAACAATAGTTGCTCCTAGTAATAAACGAATCAAAACAATCAACCACAACTCGCCGCATCATATTTCAACCCACCTACTCCAATTGCAATCACTGGGGGTACCACCTTATTCCTATTGCCCTCTGTTCCGAGTTCATTGTCACCTGCAAAAAGACTGGTACGTCAACTGCCATGCCACCACCTCCCAAATTAGAAGCCCTGGATATTGAGCTTCACGCACCAACATGCTCAAACCTCATCACAGCCTCCAGACCCTGCTACTTCAACGATGACCATGCCATTGAAAATCGCTATCTGTGGGTCGCCTGTGCTTCCCCTGACCAATACCAATGACGAGGAATTTCCTCATCACTAAGTGGCTCCTCCTGTGTCAGGTCCTCATCTTCCACTGGTAATCCATCTTCTCTAGTCGAGATTAGATATTTAGTATGTTCATGGTGAACTCCTTGTGCACATCTAAGGTGCCGCTATTTTATTAATAGTAACTCAGTACTCGTTTTCAATCTATATATCTAGATTCTGACGAGGGGACGCCGACAAGTGCAAGTTGAATTTTTCCTGCACTAGGTCGTAGTCTTCTTAGCACTGTTACGTGTTGGCTCGGTTAGGAAAGATTCTGAATCTAGTCTCTAGACTAGGCCCCTCGGATTATTAACAGCATAACAGAAACTAGTTAACTAATTGATGACTACCACACTACTGAGACATGGCGGTTGTACCTTGCATCCCTCAATAATGTACTTAGGTGATACAATAGTTTCCACACATCAGTCAAGACGAATACCTGCAACTATTGCGGGGGCGTTGCAAGCATGAAATAATAGTCCCTGATTCCACGGCGAGGATCCGTACGGATAGAAAGAAAACCTACCAGTAAGCTATGAATAGATCAACTTACATGCTGCTCAAGAAGTCAACCAGCCCAAATATGGTACAGCAGCTCCAGAGGTCATTGTAAAATTCCCCTTCGAAGAGTAGACTAGGCACCTATCTAGCTGTGATTCTTACATTAAATTATTCTCACATCTACCCTTGCCTTATCCCTTAAGGAAACTAGTAGCTTCTTCCTATTTTGGCATATCTTAATAAAAAGTCAATACTGTTTTTCAAGTAGTTTCTGTAATCTCGTCTTCTCCTTCTGTACTCCTTGATCTGTATGATGTTATAGTCTACACATTATCAAGGGATCGATTTGAACCCTAGAAATGGCAGTATAATCGAAATTCAAAAAATCGACCGAGTACAGGTGTGCATGATCCCTATCGCATAGGTAGTTTATGTAGAATCTCTAGCGTATAAATCATAGGAACTACATCAAATCACTTGAATTTGTTCCAACGATAGCAAACCTGATCCCAATTCCACAGATAAATGAATTGTCAGACTACCCACAAATGTCGTCTCGCGCATTGTGGGAATTAGGTCAGATTCTGCCACTTTCTGTTCTGACACTGGCCCAATTCCGTAAATTTCAATGTTTTAATAAGTACTACCTCTGAGCAGCCGCAAATAACGGTATAACAGCAAGCAAGGTAATCTGCTAGCCCGAGGCTAAAGATAGAAAATAGACCCTATGGTCGGTGGAAATACATAATGCTCAGTCAAGAGAATATCACATCCATCCACTGCTAGTGGAGAAATGACAGCGCTCAAGTGGAAAAAGACAACATCGTTCGACAGGTAGAAATTAAAATCAACGTAGGTGGAAAAACAATTTTCGTTCATGGAGATATTCTCATCTGTCCCAAATTAAAACCAGCTAAGGTGGAAAAAACAATTCTCGACTCATGGTAGAGATATCCTCGGCCAGGGCCTCGCACAGGTGGAAAAATATACAGGGCAGTAGGTGTCTTGGATGTCCTCAAAAGTTGAAAAGTGATGAGGTCAAGGAATGCCATGAAACTTCAGTCATTGGAATAAGGCAATGGGGTTTTATGCCGTGATTGGGGGATTTTACGTGTAAGTCTAGATATTTATCTCCGAAATTGGTTTGTATGTGCTGGAGGGTGCCTAGACCCAACGCGGTACTTGTTCCTCAGGGTTTGGTTGAGCAATATTATAACGTCACTTGCGAATCAAGTATCTGCGTAATTTGCAGCAAGAAAGACAACGGGATGACTGGGTGAAGCGGCCCAGTCGAAACAAACCGAGACAGGTATTGACTGCTCATGGTGTCGTATACATTTTCTATGTCTAGGGCTCCACCTCTGTCCGATCGTTAAGCCCTTCGAGGGTTTCGGAGTTTGTACGCATTATGTTGGTTCTAGGATCAATTTCAATTTCACAAGCTTTGATTGAGCCATATTCGACCAAGCGTAAGGTGGACGACTTGGACACATACCTATAATACTGGTACTGGTGCAAGTCTGTGGTACTAGTACTACCGGCCCTAGTCGTAGCCAGACCGCCCCCCCAACGCATCCCAGCTACAATGAAACTCTCTCTACCCGCTCAAGGACTCTTAACCTTCTTAAGTTTGTTGCTCATCTGCGTCCTCCTACTCACAAGCAATCCTACTTATATAAATAGGTCACAAGTTCCTAAAATATTGAATCATCCTCTGGAGATTGTTAAAAGTACCCAAACCCTCAAAGTGCTTAACAATGGCACAGAGGTGGATCCCTAGTCATAAAAGCAGATCAAGTGCCTTCAAAACAGTCGGATAAGCCTTTACTGAATCCGAGGGCGTTTGTATTATAGTTGCTAGGGCCATTGAGGCCGAACAGGTTAAAAATCGAGATATATGGAACTTAGACAAATATTTGCATGAATTAGGAGCTATGGAATATACTGGGCTTAAAAGACTACATAGGGGAGTGTTCCAAGATGTCAAGATTGCAGTATATACCGCAAATATAGCTTGATTGGGGCGCTCATAATGGCTGAAATCCGATACCAACAAGGCTAATTTGCAAGAACTATGACATTTCTCACAGTCGGTAATGCGTTTAGTTCTATATACAGTAAGGCAACTTGAGTCTATGCTTATAGGGCTTATAGAGTGGGCGTATGGGGAGCCTATGGCTGCTAGTAGTGCTTGTGGTAGGCAGTGCGGGAGGGGTG
>Ga0307511_10005708_pt1 | contig 12614 bp, 26 predicted proteins | sample 13_EM_MG_FD_200266 | JGI IMG/M metagenome (GOLD analysis project Ga0307511, IMG submission 200266) | Populus trichocarpa ectomycorrhiza microbial communities from riparian zone in the Pacific Northwest, United States - 13_EM | ecosystem: Host-associated > Plants > Roots > Unclassified | place...
TGAGTGCAACTTCTTGTTTATGCGGTCCACCAATGCAGTGTTCACCACTGCTCACGCCATCTTTGATGAGCATCATTTCCCTCGCTGCCCCAAAAACCAGTGTGAACCTCTTGAGAACCCTTTTGGAAGGGCAAATCCAAAATCTACCACTGATCGACCAGGGAATCCCCCTGAAGATATTAACAGTGATGATGATGTGGAACACAACCATGGCTACCCACATCCCCATGCGCAGGATGACGATCCCAAGCACGAGGAACCTGAGGCTCCTGAGGAAGAGCCTATTCATCCAAATCCTCCCCATATGCCATCTCCTGTGCCTCCACCGGCACCAAGAATGCCTTCACCAGCGAGAAACCCACCACCTCTGGCACTGCAGTGCCCTGGCCAAGCTGAATGCCACCAGAATGCGCCATGCCCTCCAGCAGTGAATATCCCTGCGCACCATTGCACCCCAGTAATGTATATGGTGAGCGGTGACATCCCGTCAAGCAACTCTGGGATATCGAAAGTGCCTCTCAATGGTGAGAAACAGTGGGTGAGGCCTCTAGGCCCCCACAACCGGACACACCAGACCATGTTCCTGGTGGTTTCCCTGACACCTCTGCAACGCCCAGTGAGGAAGATGTGCAAAAGATGTGCGAGGAAGGGGGAGCAAACCTAGTCCATTTCCTGATGGGCAAAGCCCTCACAACCCATGAGCCTCAGTATGAGAGCATCCACAACTGGTCCTACAAGGACATTGCTTGCTAACCCCAAGCTGAGCAGAAACTCTGGCAACTTGCTTGCCAAGAAGAGCTCAACGTGCTGCAAAAGCACAAAGTCTTTGAGCTTGTTGACCGTCCCTGAGACCAGAAGGTCATAAAGAATTGATGGATCTTCGACATGAAGTTGGATGGCCACAAGAAAGCCTGCTTAGTAGCGAAAGGCTTCTCCCAGGTCGAGGGATTAGATTTCCACCAGGTCTTCTCACCAGTTGTGCGCTTTGAAACAGTGCGCCTCATGCTTGTGCTTGCCACACTTGAGAATTGGTATATTACTGGACTTGACGTTTGGAGTGCCTACTTGTATGGCAAGCTCAACAAAGAGATCTACATGGAACAACCCAAAGGGTTTGCTGTTCCCGGCAAGAGTGCAAAGTGCTCTGCCTTTGGCATGCCCTCTATGGCCTCAAACAGGCCAGCCTAGCTTGGTGGTGCACACTCAGTGAGTCTCTGAAAGAGCTCGGGTTTGAGTGCCTTAAGTCTGAAGCAGGCATCTTCTACAAGAAGAAAGGCACCAACATTGCCATCAGTATCATATATGTTGATGACACACTATTCTGCAGCCCTAACAAGGCTGTTGTTGATGCCATCAAAGCACAATTCATGCGCAAATGGGAGTGCAGAGACCTTGGAGAACCTAGTGAGTTCCTCTGAATGCAAATCACTCACAAAGGTTGCGCTATCCACTTGGATCAATGCACGTACCTCCAAAAGGTCGTTGAACGCTGTGGCATGCTCAATGCAAAGTCTGCAAGCACCCCACTGCCAGCTGGCTACTATGCCGCCAAAAATACAGAGCCTGTTGATGCAGAACTCCGCTCCCGTTTCCAGACAGTAATAGGGTCCCTCCTGTATCTTATGTTGGGCACTAGGCCCGACATTGCCTTTGCAGTCACCCATCTCTCATGCCATGCCACGAACCCATCTCAGGACCACCTGAACAAAGTGCTGTATATCTGTCACTACTTAATTGGGACATCTACATACTCCCTAGTATATAATGGTGGATCCAGTGCTGGACTGATTGCATGCACAGACTCAGATTGGGGATCAGACCCTACCTCTTGCCTCTCACAGACAGGTTTCTACCTGAAACTTGCAGATGGCTTGATCAGTTGGACTTCTTGTGCACAGAAGACTATCATGTACTCATCCACTGAGGCTGAATACATGGCTTTGAGCAATTGCACTCGCCAAGTTACCTGGATTCATCCTCTGCCTTCTGGCAACTCCAACCTTCGTCAGACCTCTGTCACTCTGTCCCTTAGTCCTCCGAAATATGAGGATGCAGGTATTGCAAGGGCGCAGCACATACGCTGAAGCCAAAGTCCTCAAACCTCTCTGCCTGTTGTTGACAACCCTTTGGACTTATCTCCACTTGTGTTGGAGTTCATCGGAGGAACCAGTTCTGACAGTATATTCAAACTCACTCTTGCACACCTGCTAATTACTCCCAATCATGACTAGTCGCTCAATCATCACTACCCATGCTCAGTCTCATGCACTCAAAGAGTGCCAGGAGGCGCTCAATGCACCCTCCACTTCCCAAAATGATTTGGTTGGAGAAGGAGAGGAACTACTCTGCCTGGGGCTCCTCCCCCCGATCCCACTACTCCAACCCCCGCTCTGCGCCGCCCCAACAAGTCTGGAGTTTACTCCACGTGTTGTTTTGACAACGCCCTGGACATCTATGGTGATGGCTACCCTGGTGGCGATGGTGGTGGCGGTAGAGATAGCAACCCGCCTTCTCCCAACCCACCAGATGTTCCACTACCAGACTCCCCTATCCCTTCTGCTTCAACTCCGACTCCAGACCTGCTGCTCCTATTTGCACAAGCGGTCCAGGCACTGACCAAAGTCGCTACAGCATCTGCCGACTGTGACTCTTCTTCTGGTCGCACCAAAGTCCACGAATCTGACACATTTGATGGAACTGATCCGTGCAAGCTCCACGCTTTCCTTGTTCAGTGCAAACTGAACTTTCAGGATCACCCCAAGGCTTTCGCCTCCAACCATGCTAGGGTCACCTTTGTGCAGTCGTACCTAAAGGGCATGGCCCTCGAGTGGTTCAAACTGGACCTACTCAACTCCACCAATCCCTGTGCCCGTCCGCTATGGATGGACAACTATGCCCAGTTCATCTCCAAACTGAAATCCAACTTCGGCCCGCACAACCCTGTCGGAGATGCTGAACACCAGTTGGATAATCTGTCCATGAAAGAAGGACAGAAAATCAACAAGTATGTGGTCGAGTTTAACCGCCTCGCTGGCCAAGTCCACAGCTATGGTGATGGCACTCTCTGCCACATCTTTTACAGTGGTCTCCCCAACCACATCAAGGATGAAATTTCCCGCATTGGCAAACCCTGCACCCTTGATGGTTACTGCACTCTTGCACAGACCATTGACGCCGGGTACTGGGAGTGCAAATCTGAAGTTGCGCGCCAAACCAAGACCTCCACTTCCTCCTTGTCCAACTCCACCTCCAAAGGCACCTCCTCCACCTCCTCCAACTCCAAGGGTAAAACCAAGGAGAAGGACACCAAGAACAAGAGCTCCAACAAGGCAAAGAGCTCCTCCAGCACCAAGCCCACCTCCTCCGAAACCCCCACCCATCTTGGAAAAGATGGAAAATTGACTGAGGAAGAGCGCCAGCAGCACATCAAGGACAAGCTCTGCATGTTCTGCGGACAGCCAGGCCATATGGCTAGGGACTGTCCAAAGTCCACCTCCAAGAGCTCTAAGGCCAAGGCCATGACTCTCACTGCTGCAGAGTCAAAAAATTAGACAGCAGCTCCCAGAACTCCACACAAGCTGGGGGTTGCATTGACTCTGACTGTGCACCTATGGAGTTATGCCTCAATGTGTCTGCTCTCTCCGATCCCAACTCCCTTATGCCTTCCGTTTCCATTATGTCCCCTGTCGCTATTCCTCCTGTTTCCGCTCTCATTGACTCTGACTCTAGCCACTGTTTCATAGATAGCAAATTTGTTAATAAACACTCTTGAAACCTACACGATCACTCTGCTTGAACTCCACCTCCTAGACGGTTCTATGAACACCTTCATTACCAAAGCCATCAAACTTGACATTCAGTTCTCCACAGGTGAAGTCAACTCCGAAACATTCTATGTAACTCCGCTGGATTCCTCCTGCATGCTGGTCCTTGGACATAGCTGGCTCACCCACTACAATCTGTTGATTGACTGGGTTTTGGGCCACATCAAATTCCATAAAGGCACACTGCGAATGCCCGCATCCCCGGTACCTCCTTCTGTTGAGTCTGCCTCCATGTCTGCCTCCACGGCTCTGCCACCTAAGGACTCATCTCCACCCTCCGACTCTGACTCGCCTCAGTTGACCGCTCCCTACGTTTCGCTCATAGGCACTGCTGCATTCGCGCGCACTTGCAAACTCATGGGATCTATCAACTTCACGCTGTACATCCGCCCAGAGGATGCGAAGCTCTGCTCCACCTCCACTGCCACTCCTGTTGATTCTTCCAATCTCTCTGCTGTGCCAGAAGTCTACCATGACTTTGCTGATGTCTTCAGCAAAGCAAAAGCTACTATGCTTGCTCCGCACCGTGAGTACAACCTCCAAATTGATTTGGAGGAGGGCGCAAGCCCTCCGCTGGGTACTGTGTACTCCCTTTCACAGACTGAATTAGGGGCGCTCTGCACATTCATCGATGAGCACCTCTCCTACAGCTTCATCCGACAGTCAACCTCCACTCATGGAGCTCCTGTCCTGATCACTCTGCCTTTGCATCAATTACCAAGGACTGAACAAAATATCAAAGAAAGACCGCTATCCACTCCCTCTCATCTCTGACCTCCTTGACTCTCTTAGCAAGGCAAAGATCTACTCCAAGATCAATCTCCGCCACACATACCACTTGGTCTGCATTGCTGACAGAGATGAATGGAAGACCACGTTTCACACACAGTATGGTTCCTTCAAGTGGAATGTCATGCCTTTTGGCTTTACCAATGCTCCCGCAGCTTTCCAGCAATTTGTTAATAGCATCCTCTTCGACATGCTTGATGTCTGTGTTGTCGTCTACCTAGACAACATCCTTATCTACTCCGAAGACATTGAATCACATCAACAGCATGTCCGTGAAGTCCTCCAATGCCTCCAACAGCATAATCTCTTTGCTAAACCGGAGAAGTGTGAATTCCATACCACCTCCACTGAATACCTGGGCTTCTGCCTCTCCCCCAATGGCCTTTCCATGTCTGCCAACAAAGTCAAAGCCATCTCCGACTGGCCAGAACCCCACAAGGTAAAGGACATCCAGTCCTTCCTTGGTTTTGCAAATTTTTACCATCACTTCATCTTCAACTACTCCGACATTGTCGTACCTCTCACGTGGCTTACCCGCAAAAACATTCCTTGGAATTTTGGTGAGGATTGTCGCTCTGCCTTTAACCTCCTGAAGAAGGCCTTCACCTCCGCTCCTATCCTTACCCACTGGGTCCCTGACGCTCTGCTGACTGTGGAGACTGATGCTTCGGACTACGCCATCACTGGAATCCTTTCCATCACTGGCTCCAATGAGGTCCTCCACCCTGTTGTGTACTACTCGTGCACTCTGTCCACTCCAGAGCTAAATTATGACACCCACGACAAGGAGTTATTGGCCATTTTCGAGGCTTTTAAGCACTGGCAACACTACCTTGAGGGCTCTGCCACTCCGGTTGATGTGGTCACCAACCACAAAAACTTGGAATACTTCTCCAGCTCCAAGGTCTTGACTCACCATCAAGCCCGCTGGTCGGAGTACCTGTCCCAATTCAACCTCACCATCCACTTCTGCCCTGGACACCTTGGAGTTAAACCCGATGCCCTCACTAGATGCTGGGACGTCTACCCAAAGAGGGGGATAGGGACTATGCTCGGGTCAACCCACACAACCTCCGACCCATGTTCACCCAAGAACAACTCGTGTCCTCCCTTAGGGCAACCATTCTCCTCACTCCGGCAATCCACACTGCCATCCTTGTCAATGTGGAACAACTCCACAAAGACATTCTCGCAGCTCTCCCTTCCAATCCCGTCGTGCTCAGCCACAAGTCCAACTCATCTGATTCTCAGTGGTCAACGGACTCCACTGGCCTACTTTGTCTCGATTATAGGATCTATGTGCCGGATACCCCGCCTCAGAGTCCTCCACTACAAGCACAACCATCTGCTCTCTGGCCACTTCAGCCAGAACCGCACTTTGGAACTAGTCCGCCGGGAATATACCTGGCCAGGTGTCCGCACCTTCATAAAAGACTACGTAAATTCCTGCACATCCTGCAGATGTGCTAAGGTCCCTAGGCACAGGCCCTATGGCCTATTAAAACAACTCCTGATCCCCACTCACCCATGGCATTCCATATCCATGGACTTCATTGAGCAACTACCCTCCTCCAATGGATTCACCTCCATCCTAGTCGTCATGGACCGCCTCTTGAAGCAAGGAATATTCATTCGAACCTACGACACCATCACTTCCCCTGAGCTTGCCAAGCTCTTTGTCATGCATGTGTTTTCCAAACATGGAGTACCCACCCATGTCACCTCCAACAGAGGTTCGGAGTTCGTCTCCCACTTCTTCCGCTCACTCGGAAAAGCACTCGGAATGACCCTGCATTTCACCTCTGGATATCACCCAGAAGGAGATGGTCAAACCAAGTGGATGAACCAAACACTCGAGCAGTATCTCCGAATCTACTGCAACTACCAACAAGACAATTGGGCTGAACTTCTCCCACTTGTGGAGTTTGCTTTTAACAACTCCCCTAGCGCAACAACAGGTGTCTCCCCCTTCTTCACCAACAAAGGCTACCACCCCGACATCGCAATCAACTCTGACTTGGGCCTCAGTTCTTCCCATGCTCAAGAATATACCTCCAACCTCAAGGAACTCCATGAGTTCCTCCGCTCTGAGATGGCCCTCGTGCAACAGCGCTACCAAGGCCCCACAGATGCGAAAAGATCAACTCCACCGGATTTCAAGATAGGTGATCAAGTCTATGTGAAAGCGAAGTATTTCAGGTCTACGTGCCCCTCCAAGAAGCTCTCCAACAAGAATTTCAGACCCTTCAAAATAATAGCCAAACCTGGATCGCTCTCCTTCACACTCCGACTCCCCGACACCATGAAGTCCATGCACCCTGTATTCCACGTGTCTCAACTTGAGACCTCCCTCCAAAGCAGTATTCCCAACCGCGTCCAATCTTCGCCACCTCCGATCGAAGTCAATGGAGAAGTCAAGTATGAAGTCGAAGAAATTCTAGACTCCAAGATCGACTGCAGAAGACGCCACTGCCAACTCCTCTACCTAGTCCACTGGGCTGGCTACGCCAGTACTGATGAAGAAACATTGTGGCTCCTTGCCACTGAGCTCGACCACATGTTGGAGCTCATCAAAGATTTCCATCATAAGTACCCAGGCAAGCCTGGTCTGCACAAGTCCACCTAAGTCATTCCGCCACCTCCGAACTCACTCCGATACTCCTTCCCACTTCAATTCCAAAACAATTCATTCAAATAGTAGTACAAAAAATAAAAATAAAAATAAAAATATGTAATTAGTCCACTAATCCTCCTCCCCCTCCGCATCTGCCATACCATCTTCATCGTCCACCTCCACTCCCTTCTCAACATCGGTCACCTTCGCCACTTCCAACTCCCTCCGCATCGACCCTGTCGATGACCCTTGGACAAAGGGTGCCCACACTAGTGTGCCTAGATGCCACATGTCCTCCACTCACTGTTGCTCAATCTCCAATCGAGCCCTCTCCATCTCCACCCTCTCGTCTTCCCTCACTGACTGCCTCCTTTCAAGTGCCAAGCACTCCTGCTCAATTTCCAGCCACTCGACCTCCCACACCTTGGAGGCTGCCAACCACTCCGACAGCTGTGCTAGCGACTGGGTAAGCATACCCAGCGCGTTACGCTGCTCCTCTGCCATCACCTTTGGGACCCTGAACATCTCTTCCTCCTCCTCACCCTCCTCCATTGTCGTGCGTGTCTTCTTGCACTTTTCTCCACCCCTTGGCGATGTGTTCGTTGTGGCCCTTGACCTCCTCTTCATCACACACTTCTCCGCTGGCTTTCTGCTCCCCTCCATTGTGCTGCCTGCTGGTGTCAAAACCTCCACCACCTTCCCTGCCATGCTCCACGAGCACCATTTGTGTGCAGCTTGGCATTGTGCGCACACCGTCACCTTCAAACTCGCCTGGGCCACACACCCAACAGGATTGTTGAGGTGCTCTCAGCACCTCACACAGGCTGATCGCCTCCTGCCTGTCACCACTGCTGGCTCCGCCGTCACCTCTCCACTGCCTTGAGTCGCCGCGATGGCCTCTGCTCACGCCTGCAACCTCCACTGTTGCTCCTGTGCCTTCCGCGCCTCGAACTCCCACCTCTGCCACTCTATGTGTGCCTCTTGCACCGCTTCAACCCTTGCCTGCCTCTCAGCCTCTGCGCGTTCCTGCGCCAACTCCACCTGATGCTCCTCCTCCACTTTGTGGGCTGCCTCCACTTTTGCTTCCTCCGCCCTACAAGCCTCCTCGGCTCTGCATGCCTATTATGGTGCCTTTGCATCAGTATCGCATAGCGAACATTGCATTCGCCATGCACCTCTTTCCTCCTCTGCACCTCCACTTGCGCCTCCTCTACCTTCCATCGCTGCTCTGCTTCCGCCGCCTTCCTCACCACTTCCCTCCACTCGTGCTCCATGAACTTCGCCATCGCATCAGCCTCGTCATCTTCAGAGTTGGTGACCAGCTCATGGTCTTCCACTGCCTTCCAGTCACGCTGCTGCTGCTCGCCAGGGATGGGTGTGTTGTGCTGAGAAGTCATGTTGATGGTAGAAGGACAAGTTGTAAGAACAACATCAGCAAACTGGCACACTCACTGGGAGAGCTGGGGGAGCTGTGGGGAGCAGGGCTGTTTTACTGATGAATGCGGACAACATGTGGCGCACTCTTATACATGCTCACGGTAACTTCCAAACTCCGATCAAAAAGCTTATCTCAGCAGAACAATGCCAAAATTGCAAAGTCCACATGCACAAAGGCCCTCAAGGGTTCAGGCCCTAAAGGGGGGATACTGTCATGACCACGTGACACCTTGTGACTCTGCAAGGCCTCTAGTCTGTTATAGACTCAAGTCCAATCGTGATCGGACACCTCTGATGCTACATATCCATCTCCACTCTGACAATTGACGCTCCATCTCCTTTTAGTAAATAGTTCTGCGCTTATGCCTCCGGTCATTGTATGCTTCCATTCCGCTTCTGTTCCTGTTTCCTTTGTTCCCATTTTAGATTAGATCTGATTACTCATAGCTGTGTCCCGTTAACCTTTTGATCCATTATGCTTATCACTGATCTCCGTTCCATGTATGTTACTCATCTGTTTGTCATCCACAGACTCTTAGCTACGTCTCCACTGTGTCTCTCCTCCACTTCTCAGTTACTATACATATCCAATGTAAAGTATAAGTACTCCGCACACTGAGGGGATTGTCCCTCAGTTCGAATATCATCTTGAATACTTCCTGTGAACTCCCCTCTGTTCTCCTCTGTCTCCTCTGCCTTCTGGCAACTCCGACATTCGTTGGACCTCTGTCACTCTGTCCCTTAGTCCTCCGAAATATGAGGATGCAGGTATTGCAAGGGCACAGCACATATGCTGAAGCCAAAGTCCTCAAAGCTCTCCGCCTGTTGTCGACAACCCTTCGGACTTATCTCCACTCGTGTTGGAGTTCGTTGGAGGAACCAGTTCTGACACTCACCAAGAACTTACCATGCAAGAAATTTGTGAAGTTCAGAGCTCAACTAGGCTTACAGTTTCCCTCTGGCAGCATCTAGCACCTTATTTGCTGAAGTGCTCTACATGCAGCACAGCGAGGGGGAGTGTTGAAGTCGCACATGCACCCGGTGTAAACCGTCAACAAAGTGCGCACAAGACTGCAACCCATATTAGTGTAGACTTAGTAATAGTCCTCTTTAGAGTAGATGTTACATGTCACACGTCATGCATCACAGTCACATGTCACACTATTTGTTGTATATAAACAGCAGACATCGCTTATATAATATAACAGCTCTTGACCAGCTACCACTATCATCTCAGGTTGTGCACTCCACCCAACAGGTGAGTTGGAGTAGCAGTTCCTCTACATACATAGGTATTGCTTCAACAGGGGATGTTGAACTCAGATGCACATATAACATTATATGACATTGTAGGATGGATACTAGAGGCATATAGTAGGTAAAACCATGGCACTTCAACTAGGTATAGTACAAAAAGCATTCTGCAGAACAAGTCATCCATGGGAACACATCAATGTGCAGTCTAGTTATGGAGAATGATGTAGTGACCTGCACACGAGGTATGAGAACTCAACAAGGTATGCAGTGGATTATGCATATTGTAGCTGTTGCCATCATAACTAACAGGCAGATGACCCCGAAGCAAGTCACAGGCTCTTTGGAGGAGGGGCACCTTCCATCATATCACTGACATCTCGTGTGCACTTGCTCCTCGGCTTCCTCGAAGGTGACAGGTCCCAGAAGTTCAGAGGCACAGTTGTGAACTGGTTATCAGAAAGATTCGGCGTGTGGCCAACTGTACAGCTGTGGGCTCCCCCAGGTGTGGATGATCTTGCTGACTGGCCAGTGGCTGCATGAAGCTCAGCCAGCAAGCCGAGGCTCACGTTATGTGAGGATGAGCGGGGTGTACCTGGCGACTCCATTCCAGTCCCTGGAGTCCATATCTTGATCATTAAATCAGGGTCTTCCTGTTCTGCTTCGTCAGGCGGATGCTCATCAGTCACATCAGACGGCTGGAGCATCTTGAGGATCTGCCGGTACACAGCCTGCACTAGTCCAAAGAACTTGCACTCCTTGGTATATATCCAGAGCCAGACCTCTGCAAATGATCTGGGCATGGAGAGGGAAATGATGCTGTAGTCTGCCTTACGACCCACTGCCAGTGACCTAAGTGCATGGATAGGAAACAAGCACATGGAAAAGCTCACCATCTGGTTGTTGCTTCAAATAAAAAGTGACTTTGTCCAGAGGGTTATTGGAGCCCCTGCCTTAGTGTAGGACAGACAGTCCTACTGTGACATGGTCTACTGTGATCTGGGCGACCAGTTCTTCGTCAACTCCCTTCAAACATCCAGATTTTGCAACTTCAACAATTCAGGCAGGAGTCACATTCTGCTTGACCATGTCCTTATCATTGAAGGAAAACACCTTGAAGTCAACGACATGGTAAAGGTCTTGGTTACGAAGGTGTTCGATGATGGCGCGAGCAGGTTCAAGTTCCTGGGACACAACAATAAACACCCTGGCATGAAGGCATGGAAATGGATGATTACCTTTTCCATTGATTCCTCAATATTGTTCAGAAGGTTATCCATGAGGAAGACATATTGGTCCAGTTTGTCAACAAGATTTGCAACTTTCAGGTAAGGTTCAGCAGCAAGCAGCCCATCTGTAATCATGTACTCAATAGCCTTTGCTACGAAAGCCATCAGCATATCACCAACCCTGACATGGAATGTCATCCTCACTGGTTTTGTGGTTGTATATGCACTTGTGCAGAGAGAAGCATGTATAGTACAGCTCGTAGATTTGAATAGCATCCTTGTTGTTGTAGCATATCTTGTTATCTATGACATGTGCAGAGGAGATGAGTCTGTGGATGGCCATGGGAGTGGACTTTGTGAATGAGCTTCCAGCACGATGTGATCTGTGCTCACCTTGAAATGGAAATATTCCCCCTGTCTTCCACTGTGTGACAGTCCCTTAAGATGTAATCGAACCTGCTCGATGTCAACAATTGGGCATGGAGCAGACCGAGCTTAACTTACTTATCTACATCCAATCCATTATGATTATTGGCCACAATCTCAAATAAGAATGGCTTCTCCGTCCCAAGACTATGGGCTGGTCAACAGGTTTTCTGAGGTTGCTGTTGCACGTAATACTTACAGACAACGTGTCTTATCGCCTGAAATCAATGCCTTGACGATGGCAATCTCCTCTGGTGTAATGTCGAGGAGATAGGTATCCACCATATCGTCAAACATCATCTCAGACATGTCTTCATGCTTCCACTTTTTACCTGGACTGCAATATCTCTAGCTTTCAGACTTGCAGACAAGTGTATATGCTGCTTACAATGCTTTTGGTATGAAAACACCGTCCCAGAGGTGCGACCAGGGACCGTGGCCAAGATGGTGACAAAGTCTGGCTAGTTCAACACATTTAATGTCTTGTTTGAGATACCTAACTGTGACTGACTGTCTTGGAGATGCACTGCCATGAGGCTTGCCAGGTGGCCAACACCTGTGGGGATATAAGACTCTTGTCAACATGTGGTATAAGAGGGACGAAGTCAACCGTACCAAGACAATGTTCGAAGCAATTGTGAGATGCGCCTGGGAATATGTAGTATGAAACCCCAAGTTGTTTGATGTATCTCAACCATTGAAAGTGTTTTCTTGATATATGCATGCCTGTCAGACCTAGTGGGGAAAATTCAGATCAAGCACACTCACGTGTCGATGAAGGAGCAGATCCATGGCAAAAGCAACACTTTTCACCAAATTTTATTGTGCCTTGCAAAGTAAACAGATATACTGTGGTTGTGCACCCAGCCCTTGAATCTTCACATACTTAGAAGTTGGTTTGGCACAGATGTCGCTGCAGGCCCAGTCTGGCTCATGATAGAACAGTCCCTGAAACCTAGGAAAAAGGAGTAGAAATCGTTGTTGATTCAACAAGAGATATTGGTGGGGGAGAGGGTTGATTTGCCAGCCTCCTGGCCAGTT
>Ga0307511_10005709_pt1 | contig 12611 bp, 15 predicted proteins | sample 13_EM_MG_FD_200266 | JGI IMG/M metagenome (GOLD analysis project Ga0307511, IMG submission 200266) | Populus trichocarpa ectomycorrhiza microbial communities from riparian zone in the Pacific Northwest, United States - 13_EM | ecosystem: Host-associated > Plants > Roots > Unclassified | place...
TGCAAAGCTTTTTTTTTTTAACCATGGCTATCTAATTAATTTTAATTTAAATAATTAATGATACCAGCGTATGATAACATATGTATCTGTTAGAAAATTTCATTATATTTTTATTAAATATGAAATTATGTTATTGAATCTACTTTTTTTTTTTTTTTTTTTAATTATTATGGATGGAAGGATAAGGTGGTCCAGTGGAGGGCCTGGTGATTTGCTATCTCCAAGTTTTAATTTCGAATCCTCCTGTTGATAAAAATAACTTTTGGGATCACGGGCCGGTAGGGGTAAAGCACACTTTGAATGAAAGTTGATTTGGACCTGCATATATATTTTTAATTTTTTTATTATTAATATGGATATTTGGACCAGCTTGTGTGTATATTGATTAATTCTACGGATCCTGAAATTAACAATCATGTAAGTTTCTTGTGACCCTGAAGTTTGTGTGACTTGAATTAATGATTTTTAGAGAATAAACTCAGAGTCTGACTAATTAATTTGATGCGTGAAAGCTAACCAAGAATACTTTATGTCTATTATAATATAATAAAACAGTTTGGTTTTATTGACCGGATGAATGCTCCTAGCGTTAATTCCTCCTTTTCTTTTCATTGATGTTTGGTTTTATTGATTAGATCCTATTTTTATTTAATTATTTATTTGGTTCTATCCCAGTGGGAGTTCAGATTTTCTAGTTCTGGTTAAAGAATAAACATTAGTGTGAAAGAATAAAAAAGATTACGCGTCACCCTAATGGCCTGCAATTGCTAAAGACACCAAATAAAGAACAGACAGAACAAAGAGATTCCGATCATCAGAAGAAATTAGATGCATAGAATGAACAATTCCAAGCATCAAAATATTAATCACCTAGTTTAAAAGCACACGTACAAATTAATATCTGGACAGTTGCCAATATGTATTGATATATGGTGTTTTTAATTAAAAATACATTCAGATGATGATTTTTTTCTTTTTTTTTAAAGATTTTCTGATATTAATATATTAAATTCATTTAAAAATATATTAATCTAATGTTTTTCTAAATTAAAAAAACAATTTAAAAATCAGGTTGTAATGCATCATTCATTCACCTCGAGTGAGTCTACCACAATTAACATAATAAATTAATCTTCAAATTAATAATTACCTTGCATGGTGGGTCTACCGAGTCCTGCCAATCTATAGCCTAATCCAGGTAAGGTTGATTTTTAAATAGTTTAGGAAGTTGACTCAGTAAAAAATCAATTCATAATCAAAGTGATCTGGTTTTTAATTTTTCTTGTTTTAAATAATTTTTTTATATATTTTTAATATGTTGATATTAAAAATAAATTTTAAAAAATTAAAATAATATTTTTTTAATATTTTTTTCAAATAAAAAAATATTTTGAAAACCAATTACTACTACAATTTCAAACATAATCTTAGTTTTATCAATAACCTGACTTTATAAATTGCAACCATTTGAGATATTAATGTACCGGATTTTAGTTTCATTTTTTAGATTTATTTTTAGTTTTCATTATTTTTTATATTTCTAATTACAAATTTGAGATTTCATGTCGAAATATTCATACGTAATGAAATATTTTTGGTTGTGTTGCCACAGCTTTGCCGCCGGCCCATTCATAATCCATTGCTAGTTCGACTTGAATTTTAAGTCTCGGGCCCAAGACTTTCTTACAGGAGGCTGGAGATCAAGGGGTCCAGTAGACTGGTCTACCCAAATCACTGTAGTTTTTCTAGGCAAGGGAGAGGGAGATCAATGCCTTTGTGTGAACATGATGATTGACTTGGCAACAAGACCCCTAGAACTAGCAGGGCAATTTCTGGGAAGATGCATGGCTTATGGCTAGCTAGCTAGCTTGATGAAGAGAATTTTTAGCAATTCCTCATGGAACTAGTTGCTGGGCTAAAATGGCTAATTAGCTATATCCTCGCACCTCTATTAATAAGTACTCTCATGGCTAACTGGCTGATAATTATGGCTACTGTGAAGATGCATAATGCTAACCGTGAAGCTAGCTAGCTAGCTAACTCGGTGACTGGACTGCCAATTATGTTCTTCATTTGGCTGCAGCAGGTCTGCATATTTGGAACAACAACCACACCTGAGTACGTACTGACACCAGTGTCTGTCTTGGTCTCCTTAATTTCGGGTGCTCTAAGAGGACAGACAGCGGTGTTTTTGTTGAGAAATGGCTCGACATTTCTGATTAAATAGCAGCAATGAGCGGTTGGCATGTCAAGAAAGACAACGTTCTGATGAGCTAGCCTTTCTTTTGCAAGCATCAAGTATCGATGTTAGGCAACATTTTCTGCTACCATCCTCCCCCAAAAGGCTAGCTAGCTAGACATGCATCATATTTGTTGATCGAGGTGCGCACGTGCTGGGATAGCCATGCATATGGAAAACGATTTCTTTTATTAATGCAGCAAAAATGACCAAAGAGCGCTTGGTCATTTGCAGGGACTCCAGGGAGCATTAGCAGCTAGCATGAGAGGGAAAATCAGAGTGAAGCAACAAATTACAAAACAAGAAGGACGCAAAAGAATAACCAAGACCCCTCCTGAAGAAAAGAGACAGCCTCAAGTCAAGCAGCAAAGGCAAGAGGTGAGAACCCACGAAATTCATAGCATGGGAGTCAATTACTCTAACTAGGCCAGGCAAACAATATTTGAATGTGTCCATATGTACTTAAATAAAGGTACTCAACAGCTAGCATGGTTTTATTTTCTTGTTACATGAATGATGAATGCAAACCATACTTTAAACCAAAGCACATCGGAAATTGGAAATAACAAGTCTAAGTACTACTGTAAAGAGAATCTGATCTCAACAACGTAGCTAGATTTTGACCACCCACAATAAAATTTCAACTCATCTTTCATGCCCTTCATTTCACAAAGCAAAGTACAACCGGTTTGTCCATATCAATTGAGCTCACAAGCGATCAATGAATCAGACATACTTGTGCGTTTGAATGACTGCTCAAAATATTTTTGTACGTATCACTCTAAGGTCTGAGCAATTAATGCAGTAGTGGAAAATGTGAATCGTCCTTCAGCTTTACCAAACAGAGCTAATATTTCCATTATGCAAATGATTCTTGTTAATATTTCAATCTGTTTCAAACAAAATACAAGCTGTGCGTGCCGAGATCAATAAGGGATCTAGCATGGAAAAAAACTATTAGTCAGATATACTTGCATGTTACAACAAGGTCTCCAAAAACTCGCTGATTGTAGCGTATTTCACATTTGGATATAGTTGTGTCCCTTCTGCTCCACTGTGAGAATCAATGTCAAAGTATGTGTGATCTCCTTTTACAAATGCAGAGTATATGAAAATCATCTGCATGTTGTCCGGATATGGAGTCTCTGAAACGAGAAAACATCACATACTTTTGTATCATCTTAATTTAAAGCAAGGTAAACCAAATAAACCAGACATGGGTTAAAGCAGAGGAACATAAAGAGAAAGCAAAGCAACAAGAACATTCTATTCTATCTCTTCATCCAAAAACGAAAAAGAAATTTTCTGCATGTTAAACTGGGAGCCAGTCCTACATGCGTCCACCAGAATTATAAAAAGATCCCAGCACAATTTCAAGCGTAGGCAAAGTTTCCAGACCAGGGAGATTGAAATTTGAATAAATATATGAAAAGCATATATGGATTTGATGATTTCAATAATTTATGTTCAAGCAACAAGAACGGTTCTTATCACATCTAAGTTTTGTGGAATTTTAACTCAAGTTAAAGGTAATTAGTCTTCTAAATGGAAGCCCCAGGCATAAATAATGTAACCAGCTAACATACCTTTGATTTTCATAAGCAGCTCATCTTCTGGTACATAAATCTTCTCAAGCTTCTTCCCAATCTTACTCTCCCAAATCTCAACCAGCTCGTTCATCGAGTAAACATTTCCTGGAGGCCTCAAATATAGCACCTTGTTCAATGTACGTGGGTCATCCATTGAACATATTGTGAAGGCAGCAACATCCTGTTCCTTGACAAAGACAGCTGCAGACAAACCACAAGAAAAGAACTGCAAGTTACCACAATTCTGGCTTCCTATTTGGCTAAATAAAACATATACAAATAATTAAGGATCTTGGCCAGCAGACCTTTAACATTCCCATCTCCAAACACTCTGATCTTGTCCCTGGGTGGAGTCTTTAACCCCGGTTGAACTAACGATGGAAGTAAATAGCTTGTCAAGAAATTGCAGGAGATGTAAGTATAGGGAATGCCTTCAGCTTCGACAAGACGCCGAATCTCAGCTTTCCGCAAGTAGAAGTTGTAGTCCATGTCAGATATTTGAATTCTATCTGGATCGGCTCCAAATTCAGAAGGAATAAACCTCTGCAATGATTAACACATTCATCTATTTAATTCAACAAAAGAATCAGCTTTTCACAATGGTTCACGCATTTCTTTGTCTTTCGGTCCACACATATATCCACACATTCTTCTTCTTAGCATACTTATCACTTCATATACCAGGATGCTAAAATACAAAATTCTTATTTAATTTCTTAATTGGTCACACTTGCTTCATTTTTGCAGTATTTTGCCACTTGGTGAACTGTACCTGTGAACTTGACAAACACCTTTTGTACAATCAAAAGGAACAATTTAGGAAACAAGAGCTATTCCAGTTTAGACTGAAAACAGAAAGCAGGTGAGGAAATTATCAATGTCTAGTACTAGCAACTTATACTGCAAATTCTGTCCACGGATGAAAAATACCAAAAGTTTCCTTATCCCTTCATTCTGGTTTCGTCACATGAAATTTATTACTACTACGGATGTGTAATCTTCCTATTTTAATTAACATTCCAAGGTCTCCAGTTTCCATTTCCAATGCACTATTAGTACAATCAAACCACAATTGAAGGGAATTAAGATGGAACAAAACCAATAAAAGCCCATCTAAACAGAAACAAATAGAAGTGAAAAATACACAACCTTGATGCACCCAGCTTCTTTAATAACTCTAATAAGTACCATCTGTTCAAGAACATGTTTTGATGGGATTGAACATATCACCACTTCTACTTGCTTCACTGCCCCCACAAGACTCTTCTCATCCTCCAATGACCCCTGGAGAAAATCCCAAACAAAAATTCAAAAACAGCCCAAAAAGAAAAGAAGAAATATTTACACCAACAAAACAAAACAAGAAGAAGAAGTAACCTTTATGAGTGTGGCACCACAATTGGACAAAGACTGAAGCTTTTGTGCTTTAACAGGGTCATTAGGAGCAGAGTCTCTAACAAGAACAAAAGTGGGGTGTGAGAATTTCAGGCTAAATTGTGCTAAATGGTATCCTAAATTTCCTGTTGCTCCTATTATTAGTACTTTGCTCTTCTTCTCATCCATGTTTTTCTTTTTCCCTTAAAAAATAGTGGCTGTGTCGTTTCAGTTTTTAAGATCTTGAAACTTTCGTTTTGAGTGTGTTTTTGCGTCTAGAAAGTCAATGGAGAGACTTCAAGTTCCTGGAAGTTGGGAGTGGCGTTTTGTGTTCAACGCGTTGTCGTTTTTAATCGATAGGAAGTCAATCGACAGATAGGCTTTTTTATTGGAGGGTTAATGGTGTTGCTGTTCGCTCTACTTTCAATTTGGTCCTTGAAAGATTCTTCTACACAATTTGGTCCTTAATTGGTTCTTCTACCATTTGTTTCCCCTCTATCATCCTCCTCTTCCTTAACAACAACCCATGAAAAATACTATATCAATAAAAGATAGAAAGTAATGGGATGACTCTATAAAAAAAAGATTGAATTCCATAATCTTTGCATTGTCAACAACAATATTCGACATCAATTGACAACAAGATAATATCAATGGAAAATATAAAGAAATCTTTAAATGCTACACTAATCTTGAATTTACAACTTAGCAATTATACATTTATATGTAAGACAAAATAATTATATCCATAAATGGTTACAAAATATTTTAGTTAAATCCATCCTCTTGTATGATTTGAGGATAAACAATAGAAGAGGGACTAAAGCAAGAAGAAATTAATAGAATAGAGACCAAATCCATCATCAACCCAGCCCCCAAACGGCTCCAAATTGTAGAAACCTTTAAATTTGAAATTTGACAGGAAATCGTAACAGAAACCAAGCCATTGATGACCTTTATCTCTCTCTTGTATGATTTATCTTTATAAGCTGCAAACATTCTACCTTTCTCTCAAAACCCTTCAAACTTTCAATATTTTCTCTTCAATTTTGAAGTCTCTTCAGGGTTCTTTGTCTAAGTTATTCTAGGATTCTTTCTTTGTTCATTTCTAGTCCTTTTCTTTTATTATGTGTCTGTTTGTTAGATGCTGGATTATATAGTTAGAAAAACATAGTGCATCGTTTTATTTTTCAGATTAGCATTCAAGAAATCTCTGCCTCGTTAGGTCCTTCACTCTAAAGTTAGACCGAAGCCTGATTTTTCCCTTTGTGTTCAAGATTCTATTGTTCTTTATTTTTCAGAAAAATGAAAGAATTCAAAGTTGTTGACGTTCAGATACACAGTGTTCTTTAATTAACTTATTCTGTTATTAGTGAGTTTTTTTTTCTTTGTGATTTTTCTTAGAGAGATCTATTTGATCTTGTTCTTTGCAGGTGGGTTATTTACAAAACATTGAAAAGATGAATGATTTAATGACCAAGTCGTTTCTCGATTACGTAGACCTCAAAAAACAAGCCATTGAGAACATCCAACCCGAACCAGACCTTGAGATGGGGAAATTAGACTCCACTGATGAGCGAAACCTCTCCAAATTCTTTGAAGAAGTGAAGGCTATCAAGATTGACATGGAAGAGATCACCAATCTCCTTATCGATCTTCAGGACTTGAAAGAAGAGTCAAGATCCACCCACAGTGCAAAAATTTTGAAAGGAATTAGAGACAGAATAAACTCAGATATGGTTACTATTCTTCGAAAAGCCAAGAAGATTAAGTCAAGATTGGAATCGCTTGACCAGTCTAATGTTGCTAATCGTAGATTGTCGAAGGCTTATAAAGAAGGTAGCTCTGTTGATCGAACTCGGGTTTCAGTGACTAATGGCTTGAGAGTCAAGTTAAGAGACATGATGCATGATTTTCAAGCGTTGAGAGAAAACATTTTGAAAGATCACAAAGAGGGTCTTAAAAGGAGGTACTATAATGCGACCGGTGAGCACCCAACCGAGGAAATGATAGAGAGGATGATTTTAAGAGGTGAGAAAGAGAGAGTTTTTGAAGGGAAAGCAGAATTGGTGATGGAGAATCTAGAGAGGCATGAGGCCTTGAAGAAGATACAGAGGAGCTTGACTGAGTTGCATCAAGTGTTTCTTGATATGGCTATCTTGGTAGAGATTCAAGGTGATGAGATTAATGTTATTGAAGAGAATGTGGCTAGTGCTGCGAATCATATCAGTGGTGGGACTAATGGACTATACTACGCTGACCAAATGAAGAGAAGGGGAAGCCATTGGGCTTGCTGCGGATAATATTTTTTTTATTTTTTAAAAATTATTTTTGATATTAATATATTAAAATAATTTAAAAATAAAAAAAATTAAATCTTTTTTAAAATATTTTTAAAACACAAAAAAAACATAACTTTAAGATTAAAAAATTTCCTAGCTTAAAAATTAAAAGTAAAGTTTGAAAACAAAATTAATTTAGCGTTTAGAATACGGATCTGAATCTAAAATAACATGTTTTTTTTAAATAATTAAAATATTATTATTTTATTAAAAAAAATTATAAATAGACCAATAAATTAAAAACTGGGTTTTACCGAGACCAATTTAATTATAAGTCGAATCTAATAAGAAATCAACCAAGTTTTTGATCACCAAGTAAAATTTTTGCTCAATTTTTTTAAACTCGAACTTGTTCAGTGGTTGAATGAGTTAAACTCCAGGTCAATTTTTAACCAGGCATAAAAGCAACAACCAATGTCAAAAGGATTCAAAACCTGCTAGGTTTTTTTTTTTCCTTTCTACCGAGAGATTTTTATTGTTGTTGCCATCGCAGCTGTTTATTTTTATCCCTTTGACCCGGTTGGCCTCAGATCCATTCACGATCCGAAGGCATAGAAAGTCAGAAACCAAACACGATTGAACAAGACAAGATAGATCCCCATTTCTTACAAAGCAAAGCGAAACCTTCAGCTCTCAAAAACAACAACAATGGGTATGAGTGTTTTTTTGAAGCTTATAGACTTTATACTTTTCTTCTTCTTTCTGGTGATAGCAGTGGCTGCGCCATTAATTGATGCTCAGACTTGTCTGCCTCTCACTTTCTTCCCTGATTTCTTGATCAATCTTAAGCAATGGTACGGCCACCATTATGGTGACTATCTAATCATCGAGAAGCCCCATTTCTTCGTTGGTCTTATCTGGCTCGAGCTTCTCTTTCAGTGGCCTCTTTCTCTTCTCAATTTGTACGCTTTTTTGGCTTCCAAATCCTGGTTTAACACCACTTGCTTGATCTATGGTTCCTCTGCTCTCACCTCCATGGTAAATTTAAAAGAAAACCCCAATATATATTATTAATTTGATTACTGGTATTTGTTTTCTTAAATTTATTTCTCGTTATGTAAATGCGTGTTTTACATGACAGGTTGCTATATTAGCAGAGCTATTGGGGTCTGGCAAGGCATCTGATGATTTACTGATGATATACTCCCCCTTCCTGGGTCTTGGTGTGCTGTGCATTTTGCGTGGGCTAATTCAAAATTCTTCTAAGACTAGTGGTTCACGGCCTAAAAGTAGCAGGATACCTGCATTGGCTAGGAAAAAGAAGGCTTGATTTACTTTTTTTTTCTTTTATTGGCAATGTTGCTGAGCTTTTGATTGACTCTTCATGTTAGAGGTGCCATGTGAGGTAATGTGCACGATTTGACCTTTTTGTACTCTTGTTTTTTCAAATATTTGATGCTATTGATGAGTAATTCATTCATTGTTTCCAGATCCTCGTCAATTATAGATATTTTTTTCTTACCTGTTTGAATTATGTGGCCTTGAGCTTTCCTTTCATCGGTCTGATTCTATATTGGTTGTGTCAATCTTGTGTGCGTGTAGATAAAGGTGAGGGGTAGAGGAGAGGAGTTAGGGCCTGTTTTTATGAGTTTTTGGGACAGTTTTGGATAGCCTTCTATAATTATAGCTACAGAATTTTTCATTTGCCCATTATTTTCTGACAGGCCCCTGTGTTGTTAGACACCTGAAATGTTTTCTTTATACCATGAACTCGGCCTCATCTGTTAAATTATCCCCATGTTTTCGGAAAATCAAGTAAGAATAGGCCAGAAGATGATCACCCCCATCCCAGATAAACCTGTCTTTCCCAGGGATTGAGAGTGATTACTGCTATCACATACATTATACTAGGTTCTTTCAGGTGCATGGCTGGGGCCTTGGATTCAGCTATAAAGAAATTGTAACACGAAATTGTTAACTTGAAAGACTGTTTAGCCATCCTTTTCAAACATTCCAAATTGAGATGGTTGGTTCTAAATGCTAGCAGGGAGGGAGGTCTTTAGGTGGAGGCTAGATAAATTGATCTGGGCCTTGTCCATTCTCGATGACAAATGCTGTTTCAATCCCCATCCTGTCTGTAGCTCCAAATGACAGTGCATGAACCATAACCCTGAAAAGTAAGAAACCACTTTAGATGACTAAAACAAGAAGAAAAACCATATTGAAGTCCATATGGTTATGTCTGTGGTAAGTGGTGCATCCATGGAAGGCCTAGCAGACATGAAATATCAGTTTGGTGATTGTGTTGCTTGAACAACATTTGCGGTCTGTCCTGGGCAATTAGTATTGCTTGAATTGTAAAGGGCTTGATGTAAACCGCATCAATGTTTACCAGTTATGTTGTAAAGGGTTTAGAAAATTGTTTGATGCTAGACTGGGTTCTGGTAAAACTGTCTTTTTTATATACCCCATATCTGTGAGAATTTTAGAAGTCAATCCATTGATCTTAACATAGGACTATAAGATCAAAATATTTGCTCACGTTTCTCGGAACATGGGAAAAGTGGCCCTGGCTTCCTGTTAATTGTATGCGCGTCAGACATACTAGATGGCAATCCCAGTTTGTTCCCTTGTTTTCAATCTTATCAACATCATTGTTTCACCATTCTCCTACAAATTTTCAAGAATTGTACCAAAATCATCTGTATCAGAAGTGTAAACATCATAGATAATAATACAAGTTCATTTATCCAGTTAATTTTTGTCCCACCTAAAATTTTGTTTTCTTACCTGAGTCTGGGGGAAAGGAATTGGGGTCCCTGGTTTAGGCATGATAACAATGGCACCATATACAGTAGCCCCTAGCCAAAGATATGTGCACGCCACCATAATGTTCCTCTTTGCCCTGTTGCATTAAAATCATAGTTGTATCAGCAGGTCCATCTGCCCAGCCATTACGAAATTGCCTTGCTCGATGCCTGCAAAAACCAGCATTCATTCCATTAGCAAAATAAAATCTCACACAAATTCATAAGGTCACAAACACACATCTGTCTATTGATCATACCAATGAATATAAACGTTGTATTTTCGCATTGTTGGTGACATTCACTAGAACCGTCTCCTTCTCTAACATACACACTTGGCCCTGGTATAATTTTTTCACAAGAAAGCAGAAGTACATAAAATGTTGCGCGCACTTCAAAGAGTGAAGCAGCGTTTCCACATATGAAATCAGTGGCTCCTTCAATGTAACAAGTGCTGCAATAATGTGATCCAGTGCCGTCCAGGAGAGTATCCCGAAAAGAAAGAATCCCGCAACCATAGAACGCGGCTCTATCTCCTGACACCCTTTGCGCAGCAGCTTTGCCACCACTTGCAAATGTATTCTATTGACAATGATCAAGATAAAAAGAAATCAGTCAAAATTCCTTAAACATAACAATCTGAAGCTTTGTCAAGTTCTACCACGCAAAGAAAATGAAACATAAGACGAAGCAATTAAGTACCTGATTAGTAAGATATGGACCAACAAAATTAGAGGCTAATACAGTTAGTGGGGGGGTTCCGTCGTGTCCCCACCATCATTCCATGTAATTATAGTGCTTGAAGCTGTGTGCCACTCCATGTTACGAAGGGCTTGTCGGCAGGCACAGCAATATTTTCTCTGCTCAAGCACAAATTAACAGAAATTAAAAACTAATACAAAGACAGTTCATTAGAAATATACAGTGTATATTTATCACATTTTAAGTACTACATGACTATAAAAGATCAATAAGCACATAAAACAAGCACTTCAGCAGAAACCCAAATGAAAACCAATTCAGGGTTATTAGAAGGAACAGAATCGATCGCATCTTGTATTTTCTTAAAATCTCCTTGACCGGACCGATCTACCCTTATCAGAATAGCAGTTGACATGTCTAATGATCCTGCGGTGGCGGTAGCGATGAAGGAAACTGGGCTAATATCACAACAATATAAGCATGAGCCTTCATGGTAGCAGAACCCATGGGCGCATGTGATTGATCACTTTTTTTTTTCATTAATGTGGGTGTCCGAGTCAGCTTGCGCGTACCTCGATTAATTTCATGGACCCTAAAGTTAACGATCATGTAAATCTCCAGTGGCCATCATATTAGCAACCACATGACTCGAACCTGAGATCACAAGAAAAACAAACCTTTTAATCCTAAATTTTTATCATTAGACCACTTATTAGATGATTGTCTGGTGATGGTGAAGACAATTAAAATCTTACTAAACAATGGTTTAATTAGTTTAAGAATCACTTAATTTATATACTGTTTAGAGAATTTCAATGGTTCTTATCATATGTGTTATCCAAATGAAGGTAAATGAAACCGGTGGCCTGCTGCCGATTTCTTACTAAAATGCAGCTTAAAGAAGATGAACTTGACGTAAATGTGCTTGGAATGCGCGGATTATTTGTTCATGAAGTTGTACTCTAGCGTGTTACATGGCGGCCTAAATCATGTTCAAATAATCCATCCAATTTAGCCCATAAGTTATTATTATGTTTTTGAAGAATAAATTTCTCGCCTAAAAAGCAAGTTATTTGCCTAAAACTCAACCAGAAAGATTTTTAGTCCGATGAAAAAGAGCTGAAATTTAACAATTTCAAATTTTTAGTGTTTTAAAATTTAATCTGACTCAATCCAGTGAGTTAACTGATAGGTTAGATTTTAATAAAGATAAAAAAGAATTAATCCAATATGACACAGTAAAAAACCTAAGTTGACTCGTAATCCAGTCAAGCTAAAATAAAAACAAATAAAAAATAATTAATCCAGTTTTTTTTTAATTTTTTTAAAATAATATTATTTTTACTTTTTAAAATAAAAAACAATTGAATCAACTCATCGGGCTGGGAATTGTCGTGTCCGGTTTTAAAATTATGAAGAATTCTAATTCCAATTAAAAAAGAAAAAGGAAAAGCATTAACACGCGTTGAATGGTGGGTTTTAGTAAGGCCCAAGTAAACTGCTTTTGCAAGCTCATTTGTCTGGGCTAGATAACGAGGGGCCTCTTTAACTAGATAGAGAGCTACGAAGGGCATTTCAGTAATTATGTCATGTCATCATCACTATAAATCAAAGTCAG
>Ga0307511_10005710_pt1 | contig 12610 bp, 11 predicted proteins | sample 13_EM_MG_FD_200266 | JGI IMG/M metagenome (GOLD analysis project Ga0307511, IMG submission 200266) | Populus trichocarpa ectomycorrhiza microbial communities from riparian zone in the Pacific Northwest, United States - 13_EM | ecosystem: Host-associated > Plants > Roots > Unclassified | place...
TAAATTTTAATGAAAATACTAAAATTTTTAAAATACAAATAATAATATTTTTAGTGGCAATAATATGAATTATTATAAAAATCATATTATTTATAACACCAAATATAATAATATTTTAGATATTAATACTATTAATTATACCAAAAAATAATATTAAAAGAACAAGTAATAATAGTTTTGAGATCAACACTATTAATTATACTAAAAAAATAATAATATTTTTTATATTAAGAAAAAATATAATAATTCTTTTAATATTAATTATAAAAAAAATCAACAAAAAAAACAATAATATTTTTACCATTAATACTCTAAAAATTAGTTATACTAAAAAAAGAATAATAAGAAAACTAAGAATAATATTTTTAATATCAATACTTGTAATTACACTAAAAGTATAGGCAACCCAAGCACCCAAGAGCAAGCAGACCAAGCGTCAGGTGGCGTTGTGCTGCTGGCTTGGGGTGGTGATGCCCAAGCTCCACGTGGTGCTTGGCCTCCACCCAAGAGGAAGCAGACCAAGCACCAGGTGATGCTGTGTTTGCTCAGCCCCAGGTAGGCAGCCCAAGCGCCACATGTGCGCAATCCCAGGAGGCGCGCTTCCAGCCTAGCGCTTGGGGCCTGCAGGCTACAGCCTCCCTAAATGCCCCCATCAACAGTGCAGTCAACAGTGCAAGCACTCATAGTGCACAGTACCCGCGCTACAGTGCAGTCCACAATGAAAGCGCTCACAATGCATCCATAGTGCAATTCACAGTGAATGGTAGCCCGCGTTACAGTGAAACACTTATCCCTTTTATATATATATATATATATATATTATACTCTTACGAGAATAGAGAAAAACTAGTTAATTGGCTTGAGTTTTGACCAAACTTTTTAAGATGTTAAAAAAATATGCTGATATTTCTAATTTTTTTAATATACTAAAATGAAATGATGATATTATGGATCCATCTAGGCTAATCGATCATGGGCCAAATTTGGCTTCGTAACATTGTTTTTTCTAAAACCATGTTGCACTGAACCAGAGCTGCTTACCTTGTTTCCTTTAACATCCCCACATGCAAGTGACAAACACTTTGACAATGCATAGAACAGTTCTGCTATGTGAAGTAAGATGCTTTGTGTTGAACTGTTATCATAAACAGAAGTCATTGTTATTGAAAAAGCAGCAAATATTGTAATGGTCACATTATTTTACTTTACTCTTGCTTATTGTTCTTATAATTCTAAGAGATCATTTGTCCTCGCAAATAAGCATGCTGCATGAGCAGAGTAGAGATACAAGGCACTGCAGTTGATCCTTCGAATACAAATTTGAGTGTTAATAACCCATGGATGGACAGTATTGAATAAGATAATTAGCAAGTGTGACTACAGCTATGAAATTTCCAGTCTCTTAGAATTATAAAAATATCCAATCTCATTACCCACGACTTACTAAGCTATGCCACCAACAAGGATGAAGCAAGCAGAAGGAATTGGTTTGTATATTGAAACCCTCGAAAGGACTGCAGAGTGTGCAGGCCAGACATGCAGTCTAAATTAATCCACACTTTTACGATTTTTCATAAGGACACAATAGATTTTATCCCATATTTTGTAGTTTCTACAGAGGTAATAAGGTAAAAACATCAATCTGAAGTTGGAAACATACCAAAACTGTAGCAGCAACTCATTCCATGATCCTGACCCAGAAGTTGGGGAACGTTGCGTCCAATCGATTAACTTGAAGTGGATCGTGTTTCCTTATTTCCATGGCTCCATCCCATCTAGCATCTGCTGCATACAGGTTTGACAAAACTACATAGTTCCCAATATTCTCTGCTTGAATTTTATATAAATGGTCCGCTACAAAGCAGTCCAATTCCACTTCATGACGGGTCCTAAACCATAACCGTGAATCTCTTTCCCAAACCAGGAAGCAATATTCTCGTCTAGAGATCCACGCACAGGTAGAATATTAGCTAAGGTTGTATATTTTGGCTTTGTTTGACCTTTCAGCATCGAACTAAACAATGTTAATGCATCATCCATCAAATTATTCTCTGCAAACCCTGCAATACTCACATTCCATGAAACAACATCTTGGTCCTCAATACCGTCAAAAGGAGCATAAGCATCATGGAATATATTGTTGCTGCTAGCTGTGATTCACTTTTGATGTTTTCATCAGTTGAATTGACGTGAAAAGGAATTCATAGTGCGTATGGTGAATATCCTTCAACTCCCTTTGATTCTTTTGTGGATTTCTGTTGGATTTTTATAGGAAACCCTGCAAGTACATTTCTTGACGGAGGTTGAGTAGGATGGAAAACAAGAAGACTGTTCGCTCTGTTCGTTTCTTGGTGCTGGCAATTGCCCCAATGGAGTCTTCATGGTGATTTATGTCCCACTAGTGGAAAACATTGGGAGGCAGTCGGGATGCAAAGCGAATGGTAACTGGGTTTGTTATAAGGCAAACTCATGGGTTATAATACGTCAAAACCTCAAAATTCTACGGGTTTCTTACATTAAAGACCAAGCAAATCCATGTCTCCACTTACAAATTTTTATATATAAAAAACTAGAAAAACTAGAAAATAAAAATCCTAAACTGAAAAAAAAAAAAAGGAAAAACTTTTTTTCTCAAAAAACTCCAGCATCACATTGTTTTGAAATCGGGTGAAAGAGGGGAGATGAAATCGTACAATTAACACTTTTGATCATTCCTTCAGGGAAGATGAAAGAGGGGAGCATTTGAAATCATGTGAGAAGAAACGAAACAAAAGTTTCTTGTGGCATTGAAACGTAGTGAAGAAATTGATGGCAGTGTATGCATGGATGGTGTGCTTTCAAAGCCCACAGCACCTGAAAGAAGGATGGCAGTCCTGCCTCAATGGGGATAATTGATATTTTACATTCTGTTTTGGAGGGAATTATGTAAAATAATAGTTCCTAACGGCGAGTGGTTACACTATTAACTGTAAAATGATATTGTCATGAAGGGCAGGTTATGGGCATAAATATACCTTAACGCCATCCCGAATCCATTGTGCATATCCTGTATCAGGAATTGGCGTAATGGTTCCCCAACCTCTGGGATGACATTAATTGAGAGCTTGCCCAATATGTATGGATGGTGTACTTTCAAAGCCCACGGCTGCTGAAAGAAAGTTTGCAGTCCTGCCCGCATGTGGATCATCCATTCTGCTTATCCTGTTCAGGAATTGGCATTCCCCAGCCTCTGGGATGACATTGAGAGCTTGCCCAAAATGTCGTAAAACGTCTCACTGCCATCCCAAGTCTGATTTTGTATATCCCTCGTTTAGGATTGATCTCTCCATACTTGGTGCCATAGGTGAATACTGTGGCATTTTTTCGACAATTTGAAAAAAAGAAAAAAGATTTAAGAACTTCGATGGTAATGATTGCTTTTGTAAGTATTACCTCTGCCTGTTTCCCTTGGAACATGGCTCCTTTTACGTTCATTTACTTTCATCTCGGAGAGCTTCATCTTTACACTCCTTATAATGAATAGCAGGTTGTGTTGTGCTGTAGCACACTGTCATGCCAGGCCCGTACACATGGAAGCATCACAAGCCGCCACCAAGGAGGTCACCACCTCGTCGAAGATCCAATGCAGCGGATATGGATGCATCATTTGATTATTTTGGAAAATATGCTGGACATGTTTGATGGTGGTGTCTTGATTATGATAATTCCTTCGATCCCTTTCATGAAGATTATCATCAGGACATCTTTGATTATGCGAATCACTTCGATGACATGTGAACATTTTCATTGAATGGATTGGAATAAATTATATCTGAGTTAAAAGAACTGATAACTTGGTCCTTCTAGTCAATCATAAGTTAAATCTTCGATCATGAACTAATTCATGGATCTATTACCTTTTCAATTGAGATCTAAATTGGCGACTCAATGAGTTTTTTCCACAACCATCATGAAATAGTCTCTCTCTTTATCACTAGAGGGACAAACTTATTATTTTCTTAAGAATACAATGACGTAACAACTTACTTAAATTCGTGATCTTTATTGAATGAAATCCTAATTTCTATTAGAATATAGTGCAGGAAGGCAACAAGAGATTTAAAGTTTAAACCAAATTATTAAGTTAGGGCTAAGTTAATGGATAATCGGGTTAACAACCGAGTTTAATAACACCGGTTTAAAGTGAGTCCCAAAAATAAAAACACACTCTCTTTGCTCTGCAATAGTGCACGACACAACTCCTCGTATTCCTATTTGGTACTTTATATAAAAATAAAAAAAGATTCTTCCTTTACTTTCCTACCTTCGAATCCATCAACTCATCTCTCGCTTTTCACTCTCTCTAGCTTTAAGAGAGAAGCCAATCTGCAACCACCGCTGTAAGAGAGGAAGGAGAAGATGCCGCCACCTACAGGACCAGGAGGAGGAGGAGGAGGAGGAACTGGTGGTGGTGAAGTAGGGCAACAGAGACAAGGACAGCAACAACAACAAGGAGGGATGGGGCAAACAATAACAGGGATAATAAGGATGGCTGTTTTTTGGTATTTCATCTCTAAATTCATCTCTCCCAAAAAAGCCCCCACTGACCCTTCCATCCTAATCTCCAATCTCTTCCAAAAAGGAGAGTCTTTGGTATGTATTTTTCATGTTCTAGTGTTTTTTGTTCTGATCTGGGCTCTCTTTTTTCCTCTGACTTTTGTCTTCATTTTGAAAAAGTTTTGATCTTTCTTCCTGGGTTGATCCTGGATTGGTGCATTTTATTGTTGGTGTTAAAATTGCTGAGATTAAACAAAAATCAGATATTTCCACGTAAGGGAGTTGTTTTCAACATGCTAATTTTGGTTTTTGAGCATCTATGTCATGTAAAGATTGTTCTGTTGCAAAATTTGTGAGCAGGTTCACAATTTTGGAATTTTATGCTTCTTTACCCAGTATTTTTCGACCTTCTGTAATGTGGAATTTTCCTTTACCTGGATATCACTGCCCTTGTAAGCTATGAAATAGGATTTAGAAGCATTTGTGAGCAGTTGCTTCGTAGTGCGTTTGCGTGGCTGTGACTAATGCAGCGCATATTTCCGTGTGCTTGAATTTTCACGTTTTTATTTGCGAAGTTCCATCTTGTCGTACAAGATGAATTGATATGGTGAATAGATACTGCTGAATCAGGGGTATAGGGATTATGTAGAACTAGGTGAGAATGAACGAGAGAGGGTTTGTCCCCCGCCGGTTGAATAAAAAAAAAGAGGGGGAGGGAAGTCTCTGAGTGACCCCATTTAAAAGGTTAGGAGTGAAACTTTGTAATGGCAAGCAGGAGCAGCTACTCATCGTTCAATTGAACTAGAGTGACTATGCCTGTATAGTGGCATAGCAGGGAGGAACCTACTTACTCTTTTTGATGATCTTTTAGGAGAGAGAGGGTTGTATCAGCTAGAACCCATCAAGCAGTGAGAATGCTTCCTGAATCACCTCACCTGCTGACCTTCTTGCTATTTTGAAGGAATTGAATCTGGGATCAGACAAGATTAGGTTATGCCGAGCAGGTTTGAAGAGGTAGTTGGATTGAAAGTCTACTTCATGGTCTTGGGAGTCAGAAAGCACAGTAGATTTTGAGCCTTATGACTGGTCCTGACACAGTACAGGCCATCACTCTTTTAGTTGAGTTGTCGCGCCTTGAGGCAGTCCTCTCTTTCCAGTGCTGTATGAAAAAAAGGTCTTGAATATTTTTAAGCTCTAGTTTTTATCATGTTGTCTTTTGATATAACGAAAGACTGATTTTTTAGCCTGGTTCAGTTAACCACATTTGGTTTTCCTTTTAACTGTTTTTAGCGGGGTCTGAATTTTCGACATGGGAACCTTATGCTTTTTTTCCTTGTATTCTTTTAAAAGTTTGCAATCTATTCTAACTGCTATAAGCTGTGAAGTGGGAGGTAGGAGTGTTTGCTAGCAGAGTTACCTTCCAAATGCTTTAAGCATAATACTGATTACAAATATCAAAAAAGGAAAACAGTGTTTGATTCCATATGCTATGTTGCTGGAAAGCATGAACCTATGCACATTTGAAGTATGTAATACAGTCATCTAAACGTTATAATTTTTGCAAGTTCAAACCAAGTAGGCCGACTTTAATCTTCCTACAGACATCAGAAAAGACATGGATGTTTGCAGCAAAGGATTTAGAATATAAGTTTCACAAGATTAAGAAAAAAATAAAATGTAATAGAAATTTACATGTGGAAAAATTTTGTATTTAGTAACTCTATTCAACTACCTTTTCCCTGTCATATATATGTTCATGACGCTGGCATGCTCCTTTTGCTTGTGATTTATTTTGTTATGTAGCAGTTCTATTCTAATTGAATTTCATCTGCTTTCAGGATATGTGGTTCTATCTCTCCGAGCATGAAAGGTTTAATGACTTCTCTAATGAAGGCGCGCTTATTTGGCATGAAACTAATATACCTTATGCTGTTTGGGGACCAGAGAGTACAAGGTCTCTTTCTTTGAAATACCATCCATCTGAGGTACTTCGTGTTGCAAGCACTGAATCTAACTTCATTTATCATATTTTCAAGCACAGCTTATAGGATTATATTCTGAAGACGAATCATGATGCTTATATTTGTTTTCCCCACATAAACTACCCATAAACATGAAGGCGTATTCTCTTTCAGGCATTGAAGCACAATGGCACTCTTTATGCCCACATTTTCTTTGCACAATCTGGATATCCACCAGATCCCAGTGATCCTGAGTACCAGCCTCTTGCTGCCTTTGGAAGAACACATCGTATGATTCCTTCCATGCACACCATGTTCATCTTTTCTTTCTTCATTTGATAACATATTGATTGATACAAATTCAATGTTAAAGTAGCTCTTCCTTTTCATTGATTGCAGCTGTTGTCACATACTTGCCCAAGTCAAAATCAGATAAAAGGAAGAGCCTGTGGGGGAATTCCAAAGACTCCGAGGAGGTTGAAGCAGCATCTCAGGTCTCTTCTTGGCTGTTGATCATTTGTAAAATTACTTTAAGATGAATTTTACACAGATGACCTTTATCAAAAAGAAAACTCAGTATTTTTCTTATATGTGTTTATGGTTGATATGTTTATGATAATTGCTTTAATAATAAAGCCTGCTAAATCCTCTGAGAAACCAAGTCTTGTCCGAGATTTGGGGGCACCATTGTTCTCCGTGCCCATTTCTATCCTGAATAGTTCTCAGAATTTTGTTCTCTTAGCATTCAGAATTTTGTTGTTTTCTACCATTTGCCTTTTATTCTTTTATGATTTTTTTTTCTATGTAATGTCATGCATTTACGTAGTCCTTACACAGATTCACGTTGATTGCTTCAGGTGGTTGATGATAGTCAAGCCGATTCTAAAGATGATGGCCCTGTAGAATGGATTTCATATTGGAAACCTAATGTTACCATTAATCTAGTTGATGATTTCACAAAGTATGTTTCTTCTCAATTTCAAGGTTCTGTAAGATTTTGTTTCTACTAGAAAAAAAAATTAAGTTGAAAATAGGAACTTATGGATCATCTAATTATTTATTTCATGGGTTTATAAGTATTCAAATAAATTGTTTGGAAACTAAATAAGATTGGAAAAACATGAAAGAGGCTTGGCAAATTGCAGATGGGGATTTTCTTTTGCTTCTTTTTTTTCATATATTTAAATTTTATCAATGCCTGTATAGCTTATACCCACTCTCTTTTCTATTTCTAATCATGATTATGCACTGCTTTGTGGGTAATTAAGCTAATTGTTTGGCCTTTATCTTTTCTCTGCAGATACCCCCATAATGCTGTACCTCCAAATATTGCTCCTTGTATCCTTAAATTCTGGTATTTCTTCAAGTATAAATTTATTTATGTGGTGTTTCGTTTCCCTTCCCTGAAAATCTTGAAAGAACTTTGTTGGGTGTCATTTTGAAATGGTTCAAACAATTTAGCTGGCAAAGTTGAGCCCCTTCCTTTATCAATTCTGTACTTACAAAATTTTATTGTTTCTCAGTGGAAGCTGTAGAGAAATTTACCAGCATGAGAATAAAAAAAAAGTGATAATTATCTTATGTTAATGGAAAGCTACTTTGCTGTTGTAGTGGCAAGTGTTTAGTTTGATTATGATACAACTAATTATATCTCAATGCATATGTGCAAACATAAATGACTCACTGTACAATTACACTATATCTTGTGCACATATATTGTACAGTTGATGGCAATAAATATATAAAAGTAGCAAAGGGTTATGTTCAAAACAAAATTATGGCATGCTTTTGATGTGGCTGCTAAGCTTGCTACAGCATTCGTGTCAAAATAAAAACTATCATGTTGTCACTTTGGCTTTGAGTTCTTGACTTCAGATATGCAGACTTGAATGTTGAGCCTACTTCAGGGAATTACTTCCCCACCCTATTCTTCAACGAGTTCTGGCTGCTTCGAGATAAATTTATCGCAATTAATGATACTGTGACAGAATTGACACTTAATTTGGAGGTGGGTCCTATAAGCACGACAAAATGGCAGCTATTCCTGCAGATTGATCAGTCATTCCAGGTTCATCGTAGTTATGGAAGCATGCTTGAAGGCGAGGCTGATGAACTGAAGGTACCACTTAATTGTATTCAGATCACAATATGAAGTTGGGTGACTGGAGAGTCTAGATTTTGTTGGAATATGATAAAATATTTCTACTTTTAACTTGAAATCCACTTAGTTACATATATTCTCACTTATCATTTCCATTCCAAAATTGTCTTAGATTAGAGACAACATGGAGTTGCTGAAATTTGATATAACTCCATTGTTATGTTCAAGTTGGTTTAGTTAGTTTCTAATTAGTTGACTTGGATATTTAAGCCATTGATTACCATGCATAAATTACATGTTATAAGGCATCATAGACTTCACCATCCTTTCTTTATGTGGGAAGCAAAGCCTTTTCCTAAGAGCTTGTTTTTCTAATTGAAGTTTCATAGTGAGAATCATATGCTTCTTTGGAAACTTGCTTTTTAGAGTCGAGTTGCCAAATAATTGAAGTTTGTTGCCTGGTTAATTGATATATGATGGTCAAATTAATGATGTGACTAGACTCTGACAAAAAAAGGTAAATAATTATAAGTGACTGAATGTGTCAGAATAAATTTGATTGAGTGGAACATCGTATAATTATAGCTTCATGAAGCTAGATCCTAGGTTTGCAAGTTAACTTCTGTTTGTTTGTGTGCTTGCTACTTTTTAAAGCCAATGTGAAAGTTAGAAAAATCGTGTGTTTCCTCAGTTTTCCATGTATTGATTAATTGATAATTTTTGTAGAGGGTGTTCTTGGAAGGAAATCCTTACCTCCTGGTGATCACAATGGTCGTTTCAATGCTTCATTCAGTGTTTGACTTCCTGGCATTCAAGAATGGTGAATTACGTCCCACTACAATAATAAAGTTCTATTTAACTCTGGATTTGCTCTGTCCGCTGATGCCTTTTATGAGATGTATATGAAGTTCTTGTTAAATTTTTTTCCTCTTCAGATATCCAATTTTGGAACAAAAATAAGTCTATGGAAGGACTGTCTGCAAAGTCTGTTGTTGTGAGCTTTATATCTCAGCTCATTGTCTTTCTCTATCTGCTTGACAATGACACTTCATGGATGATACTTGGAAGTTCTGGGATTGGTTGCTGCATTGAGTTTTGGAAAATAGGGAAAGCTATGCACATAGAGGTATTGATCCCGATTATATATACTGATTTGTTATACTGTCTGTGTGGGTGTCTGTGACTCCATGCAGCGCAAAGATTGATGCAGTTGCTATGGTTTTACTAATGTAAATAGTTTTTCACATGAAAAAAAAAGTGGCTTATTTGTTTTGCATTTGTTACATCTCTTGTTACAACACCTATATTCAATCTTCCTTCACAACATTTTCATTAGTGTGCACATTCTTGCTTCTATCTTTAGCTGCTCACATGCCGTTGTAGCACATAATGGGCAAAATTCGTTTTCTCATCTTCTCATTTTTAAATTCTGCATGTTACAGTTGCTGATTTGACATCCATTCTGCAGCTTGTATAAATGTCGGTAATTTTAGTTTCTGAGTTTTCAATTAAGCAAATTTCACAATTGTTCTCATTTGTCTCCAGATTGATAGAAGTGGAAAAATCCCTATGTTAAGGTTCCGAGATCGCGAATCATATGCAGGGAATAAGACAAAGGAATATGATGACATTGCAATGAAGTATTTGTCCTATGTGCTCTTCTTCCTTGTTGCATGCTCTTCTGTTTACTCACTAATGTATGAGCGCCACAAGAGCTGGTATTCCTGGATTCTTTCTTCACTCACCAGCTGTGTGTACATGTTTGGTAAGCTACTGTTTTCATCCATCCATGCACTGTCCTCTATTTTTTTTGCTTAAACCCTTCTCAACAAATTGAAATTGTGTTACAGAACAGGAATTTGTAAAATGTTTTTCCAGCCTGCATACAGCATAGTAATATTAGGATCTTGACTTGAAAATATTACAATATTAGTAGCCTTGTGTAGTTGAGAATTCTGTTTTCAAATTGTATTTTGACTAATAAAAATTCCAAAATTATTTGACTTGTAAAGCCAGTATGGTTGTAGATTTGAATCTAGCATATTTTTGTTGTACTTTTTTATAGATATTGCTGTTGTGGTCATTTTTGTTCTTACATGCAAGCGATGCAATAAGAACTACTAATCATTAAGTTCTTTTCTCGTATTGTTAAGGTCACGATCTCTAGATTTGTCATCAGCATGTTTTCTTGTAGACGTCTAGGTTTAGTCACTCAAATAAAATTCAGTTTGTCATGGTAATGAGTTTATCCCAACTTCATACATCATTTTGTATTAATAATTACTTCATTATTGCAGGTTTTATCATGATGTGCCCTCAGTTGTTTATAAATTATAAGCTGAAGTCTGTGGCACATCTCCCATGGAGGCAGATGACATACAAGTTCCTTAACACCATTATTGATGATCTTTTTGCATTTGTCATCAAAATGCCAACATTGCATCGGCTATCTGTCTTCCGAGATGGTGAGATATAATCAGCATTCTACTATTTCTCTTTCCACAGTCATGGTACCAAAGTCAGTTAGCATTTACACTGGATGGCATTAGAATGTATCACTATCATCCCTTTCCATGTCGATTACCCTGATATATCCTTAGCCCACTCCATCTCTTCTGTCCTGAGCTTCAACCTGAAGCCTGAAGACAATAAAAACCTCGTTGTTCACAAAGCAGCTTTGCACCTTTGCTGTTGCCAATGTTACACTACGATTCAGACAATGAAATTCTCCCAGTATTGAGAAGAGGGTAGAAGTGCACATGCCATTAGCATTGGTGAAACTTGGAAGCCAACTCCTGCTGCATGGATAGTCAATTCAAATACTTGGGGCTAAATGTTTGAATAAGACTATTTAATTATGGTAGTTTAATTTGGTTTGCTGTGAAAAACGTTGAATCCCGTTGCTTAAATTGTCCTGTATGTAATGTGCTTTGTGAGTATGATTCAGTCATGCACTTCTCTCACGTCATTTTCTTATATCTTGCAGATCTTATATTTCTGATATACCTATATCAGAGGTGGGCTTATCCAGTGGACAAAACTCGTGTAAATGAATTTGGTTTTGGTGGTGAGGATGATCAGGCATCGTCTGGTGAAGTAACTCCTGCAAAAGAGGAAGAGAAGAAGACCAACTGAGCTAATTTTTTGTCAAGTCCTTTGGAACTAGAGCACATAACTAAGTTCATAGGATATTTCTAACTTTTTGCTCCTTTCTTTTTGATAATTATCATAGAATGTTGATCCTGAGTTAGTGGTTATAGGTCAGTGGTAAATTCTCTTTAAGATTTGTTTTGATTGCAAAGTAGTGATGGAATCCCTTTCCTGGGTTATGCCAGTTCCACATATTATTACTCTCTACTAGTTACATTATCCGCGCGATACCGCGGGTTAATTTTTTTATATATAAATAAAATAAAATAAAATAAAAACCTAAAATTTAAAAATATTAGCTCTTTTTGTAAAACTATATCCAAGAGTCTTGGTTTGACTGGAACGTCTGATCCAAAAATAATATTTATAATATTAATAATAACATTAAACTTGCATGACCTAAGTTTAAGTAAGTTTAATTGCAACACCAGACCTAATAGCCTTGGATGTGGGTCTAGTTGTAAGGTCGTGTCATAAAAGTATGATAATTAAATAGATTTTAAAGTATGATAATTAAATAGATTAATAAAAAAGAAAAAAAACAAAGAAAAAATATCAACATGAAGAAAAAAAACTAATAAAAAAAAAAAAATCTGAATTAACTGGGTTAACCTTTTATTCCAGGTTAACCAGTCAAATCTGGGATTCACGTAATGAAAGTTTGATAACTAAATAGAAAAAAAAATTGACGGGTGAACTAGGTTAAACCGTCAAACCAGGTTAACCCGTCAAGCTCGGGATACGTGTCATGAAAGTCTGATAATTAAATAAAAAGAAATTTAACATTAACAAACTAAACTAAATGAAAAAAATTAATTAAAAATAAAAAAAAATTCCGGGTTAACCAGTCAAACTCGGAATC
>Ga0307511_10005711_pt1 | contig 12610 bp, 17 predicted proteins | sample 13_EM_MG_FD_200266 | JGI IMG/M metagenome (GOLD analysis project Ga0307511, IMG submission 200266) | Populus trichocarpa ectomycorrhiza microbial communities from riparian zone in the Pacific Northwest, United States - 13_EM | ecosystem: Host-associated > Plants > Roots > Unclassified | place...
CCTTGGCCGGGGGAAGCAGCTGCTTATCAGATAAAAAGCCCTCTCCCACGATAAGGGCGGTGATTCGACACAAAAGGAAATCTTCGGCCGACTACCTCAGCTGACAAACCATAGACTCCGGTAAGTGAAAATAGATTGGCTGAGACACTTACGTAAACAAACACTGTCACGTGACACGCGTGTATTTGCAACTCCGCTTCGCGTTGCCACAAAAGCGCGTTTCGTTGGCAAATCAGCCTTATCCTTTCCTCTCTTTCAAAGCTTCATCATGGGTCTCGGAAAGGTACTATTCCAACGTACTTTTGTTTTAACTTGATACCCACCGATTTACAGAATTCCAGTGCTGAAACGGGTGCAGCCACCGCAACTACAGCGGCCAAGGCCCCCGCTTCTAAAGCTTCCAAGGCACCTGCGTCCACTGCTGCCTCCTCTAAAGCGAAGGCCGCTACCCGAAAGACTGGACCTAACCAGGATGGTGTAGAAGAAAAGAAGAAGAGGAAAAAGGCAAGAAAGGAAACTTATAGCAGCTATATCTACAAGGGTCTGTCCTGTATTACACTCGCCGTTCACCCCTCGTGCTGATACAGATATGCAGTGCTCAAACAAGTTCACCCCGACACTGGTATCTCAAACAAAGCAATGGCTGTCCTTAACTCGTTTGTTAATGACTTGTTTGAGAGGATTGCGAATGAAGCAAGCAGTACGCCTTGTTTGCAATTTGATCAGCTCGCTCGCTCGCTCATCCCCAGTTTGTCAGAGCTTGCTTCATACAATAAGAAGTCTACCATCTCATCCAGGGAGATACAGACTTCAGTACGCCTTATTCTCCCTGGTGAACTCGCAAAACACGCTATCAGTGAAGGGACGAAGAGTGTCACCAGTATGTCAATTGCCCTTCTGTCTCTTGCTTACATTCACCTTGCGTCATAGAATTCTCTGCAGGACGCTAGATATCTACCATATCTCTCATAATAGAATATGTAGCATAGTACTTACTATTGTTAATATTATACATACTATCAGTGCTATACCATGACCATGCAATTAGAACCCTGTAACATATGACTCTCAGTTAACTGAGACAAAGATGTAGGGCTTCACATACCATACTTGTTGCCAGCTTCTTTCCTGTTTCTCCTTGCCTGGGCAATCTTCTCCTCCAGTGCCTCGCGATTCAAATATGCATCCGTTAGAAGTGTCGTCAGTTGGTGTCTCGTCCGAGCCACCGCTCCCAACTTGGCACCCTTGACGTTCATCTTGGGCATCTCCGGTTCACCCTCTGCATTCTTCCCAGTTATCTTTCCGGTCGTCAAAGCCTTTCTCTCCTCATGTTCCTGGATCTCCCGACGCGCCTTCTCCATCTCAACGGCCATGTCCACGTCCTGCATACCCTCCATCGTCGGATTGTACTGTGCCTTTTCCAGAGCGCGTATTTGTTTGTCATAGTCCGCTTGCCACTTGCGCACATAGGATGCGTAGAAATCAGCGTCATACGGAGTATAGGCGCCAGAGGGCAGTTGGTAGTACCCTGGGTAGGGATCATCCAGTGTTGGTGATGGAGGTCGGAATGTAGGAATGGCCGGTGCAGATGATGTAGATGGTGCACTTGACGTCGTCGACAACGAGGGCGCCAACGATGGTGTAAGTCTTGTGGTCGAAGAGGAAGAGCCCAGCGAAAAGAAATCCACGATCGATGCCGAAGGCGCTTTCTGATCGCTGTCCAGAGAAATGTTGGCCTTTCCCTTCTTCAAGGACAGCGGGACAAAGTGTGTCGATGAGTCTGGTGCCTCATCCGTGACCTCCGATGTACCTGCATCCCCTGCAGTCGACGACTGAGTAGGCATAGCACTGCGGAACACTAATCCTGGACCACCTCCACCACCCAACACGCGCTCTACCTTCTTCTCTTTTGCAGGAAGGGCTTGCTTCGGTGCTGGAAGCATGCCAAGCAGAGAGGACTTTCCCGCTCCTTTGCCTCTGCTGCCCGTCATGCGAGGTTTTTTGGCTGGAGGTGCATCGTCGTCAACCTCGGGTGGAAGCAGAGAGGGTATGGCTATTTTCTTGGGCCGTTTGGTGGATGGTTTGGGTTGGGTTTCATTGTCACTGTCGCTGTCGCTGTGGTAGTCCTGTAAACCGAGCATGTTCAAGAGAAACTTGACTTACGTAAGACATACACTCGTCTTTGACGATGACGACGATGGCGACGACGTTCCACTCCCCGCCGCCCCGCAAGGCACACAACAGACTTGCACAAAGACAGCCTTCGACGCCCCCGAGGCAGCGCAGGCTCGCGGGAAATCGCGTCGTCAGTCCGGCCATGGACGTTGATACACATATTCACCACGACAGAGAACGGACTCACAAGGAAAAGGACACCACCTTTGCAAAGACAGAGGAGCTCACGGTGGGTCTGTATGGTAGCCTACCTGTTGAAGTGCGACATGTTCTCCGAGGTGCAGGTATGCCGAACCATACCCCCAATAACACTCATCTCTCAACCACGCATAGATTTCCTGGCCGAGTCGTATGTAGGCGGGATAGACAATACATCTGGGTACACTCTCATTGCTTCTGCACGAACCTGCTATGTCTGGCCCCATGCCACTCTCAAGCCTTCCTCGCCGAGTCCAACATGCTACATCCTTCCTTGTCCTCCGCCCTCCGCCGCTCACCCCAGCGCTACCCTTCAAGCCCCGCATTACGCACTTGTACCCTCTCGCACGCGCACCGTTGAACCTGGCCTCATCCTCATCTCAACAACAGGCGCAGCCCGCTTCTGGCCATCCATATCCTCTGGCCTCTCAGGAGGAGGCGTGTTCGACTCCATTCAGATCCCTTTGGATGCGTCTGGCGAGGAGTACGTGTCCTGTCTGGCACGCATACCTCAGCCAGGCCCATCGCCCACATTCGTATACTTGGCGGCTACTTCCATGGGACGCATATTCCGTCTTATGATATCCTCTCAGGGTGGAAAACATACTCTCTCAACTAAATTGTTTGCCCCACCACCCACGTCCTCGTCCTTGTCCCTTACACGTTTGTTTGGTATTGGATGGACTGCACCCTCCCCAGCAGCGCGTCCCGAACCCGGAAACGTCGTGACACTCGTGTCGTCGGGAAACAGCATCTTCGCACTTGTGGAAACGAGAATACAACAGTGGACATTAAGCAGCGAAGAGATTTTGAAAGAAATGGATGTCGCAGACAGCATAAGAGAGGCTATTGGGTGTGGCATAGGAGTGGAAGATTTGGAAGGAATCGATTTGGCCGTTGAAGGGTGCGCGTGGTCAATGAGACATCCGCTCTTGAATCTAATCTTGTTTGACATAGCGCAAATACTCTGGTTCTTCTTGTCTCGTATGCCTCCTCAGCAGCTCCCGAAGGCCCTGGCGCAATGGTCCTGGACCAGTACGAGTATGGACCACGGAGAGTGTATGCACTTACGCGACTTGTGTCGCACGAAGCCGGTTGGGGCGTGGACGGGGTTACGGTTGTTCCCTACGTGGCTGTGGGTGTACTCTTTCGCCATGCACCAAGTTGTCATGCTCAGTTACTCGGTAGACTGCAGTATCACCTCCCGCACACCCACACTTGGCGCTGCTAGCCGGTGGTGCGATTGTAGCAATTTTGTTTGGAGATGTGATAGTGTTGTGTGCGAGGAGTACGTCTTGTTCATTTTTTTCCCTCCCAACTTTGTGATAGCGTTGGTGTAACAGATACGCCATACCATGAGCGACTTGTTCTTAAATCATCTACTGATCGCTTCTGCGGGCTTGCTGCTCTCCCATCTGTCGTCTCAGTCGACTACACTGAAGTTGACAGCAATGCGGATGGTAAAACCTTGGAAGAGGCACAACTGGTCATGATGACAAGTGGACTCATGATGAAGGCGGCGGTGGACGTAGAGAAAGTGATGAGATTTAAGGCGGAGTGAGTATCCAGTCTTTTCTAACATGATATCGGATATCTGATCGGGCCTCTTTTCGCAGGTCGCTTCCCAACTTGCTCAAGGCAACACTCAAACAAGCCATTTTATATTCCCATATTGCTTCGAACCCGTTACAATTTATACTTCCCCCTTTTCCGATACTAGACGGGGATGCACTCATGCGCGCCGCAGAAGAGATGAGTGCTGGTGTCCTTGCAAGCGGTAATGCTTTTCAATATTATCTTCGAGATATTTCTCAACATTGCCCCAGACCCTGAGATCGTCCGACCAAACCATGATCTGACGGCTCAATTAACAGCAAGGAAGGAACGCCTAGGTTGGTTGATTGGGTTCATTAACGACAACGGGGCGTTGGCGAAGGCAAGTGGTCAGGCGTTTCGAACGTCACGTCCCTGACCAACTACTCTAGATGTCTCAGAGAAGTCGACAGCGACTTGCTACCGATGCTGAGAAACTGTATGCGTGCCACCAACTTTGGATCCGACTAAACGAGCACATCGAGTAAGTGGACTAGTGCTGGTGGTTACACCCTACCAATCAACATCTGTAGCTCTGGTGCAAGCCACTCTTTGATCACGGATACAATTCATGCGTTCACTGCCGCCCACCCTTCACCTTTTAGTACACGTTCCCCAAGCCCGGCTTCCGCTTTGACATCGGAGCAAGCACCTGCACAGGACGTTGTCCGAGATATCTTCAAATACCGCGTGCCGGATATTGGGAGACTACTGGTATTTATGGTAGAGTATCTTGATCGGTTGGGGTCAATGGGCACTAGTGGCACAGGGGCACTGAAGGAGATTGGGGCAGCCGTTGTGGTAACATTCGTGCCCCCTGAAACACTGCAGAGGCGTTGATACCTCTCATAGATAACCCTTCAAGCTGCGCTTTCCTACCGTGCCTACAACCTCGGTGTGTATGGTGTTGAACTCCCCATGATCAAACCATGGACTAGTCGCCCTGTTATCATCGATGCGATTCTCAAGTTGGTGGACTCAGCATCCAAGGTGGCAACCGACAACGGGTCGAGCTCCAGTGCTAGTGCGAAAGATGTCATAGACCTGTTACCAGAGTTTGCGACACTTTTGTTTGCCTGTGTGCAGGAGAGATTGGATTGGCTAGGGAGGTTAGTGGTTGGTTATCATAGCCGTTACATGGAGGGTGTTGGTACTAACAGTGAAGGGCAGTCCAATGGCTGCTGACGAGCTAGGTTCCGAGAGAGACAGAATCGAACTTGAAGATCGGTTTTCGCAGCTCCGACCTGAGATCCTAGAAACACTGCGTACGCACTTGAACCCTCTCTTATTCATCCAACCATAATAGCCTTGATGCACAGGTCTCACTAACCACCTACAGCAGGCACTCGCCTTGGCGACGACTTACACGGATTTCCCCTCGCTTGCTTCACTCCTTATGCGTCCCACACCCTATCCACCCTCCGCCAATCCACACGCTGCCCTAATAGGGCACTATCTAGATCGGTATGGCTACGCGTTTGGGCGTGAAGTCGTGCGGTGGTGCGTTGAACACGGTGAAGCGCGTGTGCTATTCGCAGAGGAGGACGTATGGGGAACGTATATGGACGATGTCTTTAGCCGCGGGATCGATAGGAAGGGGAAGCGACGAGAAGGCGACGACTCCATGGATATCGATAGGCGCGAAGGCAGCGATTTCAATGGCATCGCATGGGTGAATGACATGGGGAGATCGAGATTTGGGGATGCAAGTGTACGGTTAGCCAGGGAGGCTAAGGGTGCGACTGAAGTCAGCCAGAGACATGTATGTTGTGGCCCTTGTCTTTGGGGTGTGGAGGTGCTGATCAAAAATGGTGGTAGTTCATGCTGAGCCTTGGAAAACTCGCACAGTTTGCACACTTGCAAGAAGGAGGGACATTGGACGAAGGATTGCTGGATGGTATGCATGCAGTTTGCGCTCTTGTGCTTGGTTGTTGACATTCCTATGACCGGGCAGACTTCCACGATGGCCTAGATTTCATCGCAGTCCAAGAAAAACTTCTCAAGGAGTTCCAAAACGCATTGACATCTATGCGAGGAAAACAGAAGCAAAGCCAGGACGCTCAGGTGGAAACTATTCTGCGTGCAAAAGCTTCGAGGCTTAAAGAAAGCGAAAAAAGGGGACTCGTTTTGGTACGTCTATTTACGGTTGTCTCATGTCTTTGATGACAATGTGACCCCAGGTTTTCAAAAACGACGTCAGACAACTATTGCAGGGGAAAATGTTATCCGTAGAGGATATTGTCGACGTTTTGACCCTCAAAGACAATGGAGAAAAGTTGGAAGACTATGCGACCGCATTGCAACTGCTACTTAGAGCAGAGGTATTTCTTGGCTGTATCGTTACCGGAGCCTGCCTGATCTTTGACAAGGGTGTCCCGGATGTAAGGAGACTTTCAGCTTTCAGAAGAGTCTGGTGTCGAGTGTATAATCACGACGAGTACGTCCGTTTACTTTTCCTACCACATTTGACGTTTAGCTTGCTTCGAAGCTGGGATGGAATCCGCCAAACCGCCAATGTCACTGATACCCAGCTCACTGCTCGCTTCCGTGCTACGGCACTTTACCACACACTTACCGTGATCCTGCCCATCATTAACTCTACACCGCTGAACGAAATGTTACCTGAAGGCTTCGATCTCGACCAGTCCCAATGTCTTCCGGTCCCACTGATGCCGGAAACGTCTTCCCGGTTCCCAGGAATGCCAGCGGAGATGGTGGGTGAGCTGGCGAGAGATTTCAGAGTCGAAAGCACATGTGTGGAGCAGATGAGACTGGAGGATGTGTATTTCAGGGTGAGAGAGTTGGCCATGGAGGATGTAGGTTACGAGAGGCAGTGAGCTAGGGCTTGCTACCAAAAAGACCACAGGCATGGGGGACATGTAGCAAGGTGCTAGTGCCTGTGCTATCATCCAGACGCCTTCTGACTGCTGATGCACTTCATCCAAATATCCGTTGTTTGAACCGCTGGTATTCAAGGCGTGCACCAAGAGCGATGATTTCGAAGTTGCGCTTTCGCCATTCTGTAGAATACACCTCCTGCCTGTCCTGTTCTTGTACCACCCACTTTTTCAAGAACTCGGAGAGTGCGTGTTCGCGTGTCTCAGGGGATGCAGACTCTGGAATGGACGCAAGGACAGACGCTTTCCCTACTTCGAACCGCGTATTGCTCTACGTCATTGTCAGGCATGTTGCCCATCTGACCCAACCGTGTCCATACCTCTGCCCAGTATCTATGATTCAGCGCGTCGAGCTGCTCTCGCTTGAGTTTGTATTGCAACTCTAGGGCATGGTTTGGGGAGGGCGGTCCGTCCGAGAATTCCTGGAGGGAGTAGGGGTGATTGAGCCTGGCTTGCGAGTCATTTTTTGGTGGGGAGTTTGGCGTGTCGGTGTAGATGATGGGACGTAGGTTGGAAACGGGGTCATTGGGACCAACCAAGTGCTGGCATTTCGGTGAGAGATGCAACGAACGACGGAGCTGGCTACACCGCCGTGGCAACATGGACGTAAGAAAGATAAAGCTGTGGAGTGATCTAACTGTAATACAAAGACGTGCTCTAGATTTTGAATGCGACATCATGCTACAGGATTGCTGCCAAAGACCTCAAGTGATACGTAACGATTTATCGACCAGCGCACTGTCATTTAAGATAGGAAATAAAAATCTAGTGCTTGTGTTCTACTGGAGGGTCCTGCACTGGTTCTTGAGGCCGTGGGGCCAAGATGCCCGCGAGGACCCACGATGCGACGAAGAGGCCAAGTGCGACGTACACACCCCTCGATTCTTCACTTGTGAGTGGACGAGATTCAACGGGTTCCTCCTCCACAGTAGAATCCACAACAGGGCGCAACCGAATGGTCGTCGGGATGCCCAGGCCAACGAAAACTTCACGCAAATAGGCAGGCTTGATAACAACGGTCCTGTCTATGATAGTGGGAGTGGGCTGGAGCGTATCGGCTTCGGAATGCTTTTCGAGATGATGGGTTGGACCTCCATCGGGATGTGTTGCGACGCCGCCAACGACGTGGAGCTTTGGGAGCTGCGGCTCCGCGGACAGTCTTGGCTTTGGGTGGGCCGATTCCCAAAAGTCGGGAAGATAGGGCTGTGGGCATTAGTCAGAAGAGGGACGATAATAACGACATCAAGACGCAAACATGTCATGGTGGATACTTACGACTTGCGCCGATGATGTCGGGGGAGACTGGGTGAGATCCGGCATTTTGAACGCGAAGAACTGGGCAGAAGCGGACGGGTTCGCCTGTGGTCGCACACCAGGGGATGCTGCCTGGGGAGGGGGAGAGACGGGATCGGGAGCTGGAGCTGGGGTGGCTCGGGAGGATGCATTGCGTGCCCCGGGAGGGGAAGACGGGTTCTGTGAGGCTGGCGCTGTCCTGGTATCTTCGTACTCCTGCAAACGGGATACCAAAGTGGCCTTGTTTCCCTTTCTGTTATTTGGACCATTAGCTGTGATGCTAATGGTGGACATGAGTAAGACGTACGTAGATAGACCGCGCATTCTGGCCTCCTTGCGAAGGTCGACGACGGTCTCGTTCTCCCATGTCCGCGAGAGCAAGACGGTGGAGACAAACGACCTCTGCGGTGCGACGGAGGCGAGCCGCCTCAGATGCTGGGCCTGCAAGAGAGAGCGCAACATTGGAGGAACGTTGACAGGCGATGCACTTATGAGATTGCCACGTGGATTATCGAGAGAAGAGACTTCGTCCGCCTCGCTCAGCTGAATTCAACGGGTCGAGGGTTCGTGCGGGTCGAGCTCAAACCCAGCGTCGACAGCACTCGAACCCTTGACGAGCGCAGTCCACTCTTCCACCAGCGTCTGATCTGTTCGTGGGTGTGCTGCCTCGTGTTTCTGTCATGTTTCTGACTATCGGCGTCCTTTTCAGGTCCTTGCCATCTGCCATCCCTATACTAATCCCTGTTCCCCGTTATTTACTCTCTCTGCCATGCTCCTCTCCCCAGCGTATGTCGTTAACCGCTCCCGATACCCTCTGACATATCATGTTCGTCCGCAGATCAACAAGCGGAAGTCTACCCACCCATTCCTTCTGGGGAAAATTCAAAGGCAAAAAGAGCGACAAGGAAAGCGAGTACCGGGACAAACAGGCTCAGATGGCGCTCGCAAGACAGCGTCTTCTCACCCTCGCATACGGCGACATGGAAACAGTCAGAATGGTCGGTCCTCTTCCCTCAACCCTGCCCTTGCTGTCCTGATGATTTTCTACGCCGTCTATCTAGCTCCCTCAGAGTTATGCTGTCAGTGGCGCATTCACGATCTCTCACTTTTCGTCCATACTCACCCGACCCATCGGATCAGGAACTGGAGGTCGTCGCCAGAGACTGGACTAAGCCACCCCCAGACGCCATCTTCAGTCTCAGGGTGCCTACCGAGTTCGCTTCACTACATGCCTCCGTACGTGTCTCATTTATCCTCCGCGACGATCTGTCATTGACGCCACGAAACAGCGACTGGTTTCAGGGCCTTACATCTATGTGCGTAATCTACGATGATCTACCCGAGGGCCAAAGAGCTGATTTCATATTATTGCCGCGTGTTTGGAACACATGCAGTTAACTGGTGAAGATTCATATCAGATCGCGATAATGGGCGTTCAGGGCCTAAGGGTGGAAATCGTCAGCGATGCGCCGCCGCCCCCCGACGAACCTCCGTCAGTATACTTGCCCGACTACATCACAGCGTCTTGATATTGATATTTCACACACAGGCCACCTCCGTGAGTCTCATGCCTAACGTCTAACTATACCAGTCTGAACCCCCCGCAGTCCTCCGCCAGTCACCGACATGCCAGCCACTTTCAATCTCGAACTCGTTCCTGGACAGCACATCGCTCTGGAAACAACTGTGGCGTCCGCCGATGACGTTGACATGTCCCGCATGGAAGACGGTACCGTGGTTGATGGCTTGTTCTGGGGAAAACTCTGCATCGTGCACTCCGGCGACACCCATACCCTGGACTTTACTGGGACCCGTATGAATAACCCAGATATCACTCCCGAATTCCTCTTCGACTCAAAAGTCATGACAAAGCTAACCACCGCCGCACGCCCGTCACCTGCTAAATGTCATCTTAGTATTCTCGCACCTGCCCAGCAATATTGTGACGTCTTCCTAACTGTAAATCCACTCTGGAACCTAACCATGACATGGCCACCCGCTGAGAACGTGGGCGACCAAAAGTACAAGTATTTCCTGCGAGTGCATCCTGGCGGTGCCCTCGAGCATTTCGAAAGCGAAATGGTTGTAACATCCCTGTATTACGAAGCTTTGTGAGGACTTTGTCAACCCAACTCTTCAGCAAAGCTTAACTTATCCGATTCACTTAGACCTGACCCCGCGATGGTCGACCCTAACGAATTTATTGCCCCACGAAATGGTTTCGCCATGACTTTCCGTGACTTCCTCTCTCATATCATGGGTGTATTGGATCAACTGGGCATGTCCCTGCACGCACGAACTAACTTTATCAAGTATGCAGCCTCTAACCCCCTACACTTTCGAAGCTCTACTGACAGCCTTCTAGTAGCAATCTCCATTTCTTCTTGGCACACAAGAATATTGCATATCGTTTCCTCTCTCCTACCAGGATTGCCAATGCCATCGACATTTCAGTCACAGCAGACCCTTGCGTCTTTACTCGATTATTCCTTATCTTTCGCGGTATTTCGGATGACGACCTCGGGCTGTTCGCAGGCGCCGGGGAGAAAGAGGCCAATACTTACAACTGGAGAGAGACAGTAGGGTGGTCCGAGAACTCGAAAGACACATCAATGTTCCGCGTCCTGGAGATTTCGGTCTGGGAGATCACCTGAATGCTAATCAATACTACTATCGCCCTGCAGCTGGGTCTGCTGACGCGCACACTCGATTTGTACCTTTTCTCGCCCTTTGTTTCATAGGTACAGTAACTCACTCCTCTATGATCTTTATATCCTTGTTTTGTCGATGTATACCTTAGATTCACCTTGGGCTTTATTATTGTTGTCCTGCTTGTTGCCCTAGTCCATTTTGTACCGGGCCCTATCGTTTCTAGCCTCGTATGTTGTTTGTAGTAGTGTTTTTTTTTTTTCCTTTTTTTCTGTGATGCCTTTCTTACCGACTGTATCTAAAAGCACCTGTTCCCCTCTTCTAGTCGACGAGTAGCAAAGCGCTGGAATTTATGCATGGCTATCATCTGTACTCCGCATATTCTGGCTATCTAGTCCCCACACTCTACCTCGTGGTCCAACAACTTAAGCCTGAGGTTGCGATAGATACGACATGCCATGGAGCTCGTTAGGGCAATTGCTGGGATGTCGCTCGAGGTTTTGGCTGCAACAGAAACGGAAGGTATCAGCCAGCAGATGGTCATTGCGATGCTACAGAAAATCGAAATCCTACAGGGATGAAATGCGATAAGGTTACAAGCCATCTGGGTTATCAAATATCATGGACTTACAGATAGTACTGCTGGCCCCCTTGCATGACCGCCCCTGCCACTCGAGGGAGAGATTTTCCTGCACAAATGGTTTTCCAAGTGACTTTCTTCTCGTTTGGATTCTGAACGGAGAGGAGCCTGATCGTAATGAAGATATATACCATTGTATCAAAGAACAGCGGCATGAGCATAATTGCAGCTACCCATTTCTGCTCGCCGTCATTCATACAGTGCTTCGTGTCAGCGATCTCACGGGCACGGAAACCTGTGAACACTAGGCCCAACACGCCGACATCTACGACCCAAAGGGAGATGAAAGCGGAGCAGACTCGTTTGTTGTTGTGATATACCGCCCGGACGCGTGCGAGGAAGAGAAAGTCGGTGGCGGCATGTGAGACAAAAAAAAAGGAAGATAAGACATGTTGAACCGTTTGACAGTGTGCAATAGAGCCAGCTAAAGCAAGATGTAAACATGCAGGCCAAGTCAAATACTGTACGTAGCTTGACGTTACTGACTGTATGCAAGAACACAAAGTAGAATAATTGTGAAAGTACCCCATCTACAATGATGGTATCAGCTCCAATGCACAGGCCAAAATTAAGAACGAATGAACCTACCTGGAGAGATGATAGGCAATAAAAACAAGACTTGGTTTGCTGATGCGTAGCAGCTGCCAGTCTTGTTCGACAGTGGATAGAATGTCCCAAATCAGCGCCTGGTAACCGCTCATCCATTCTCGACATTCACAGGCGTCACGGAAACACACACGACTCACCCCTAGCGTGACAAGGTAAACGTCTCTCGTTATCTCGTACTGTGATGCGGTCTCAGGTTCCAAATAATTGAGATACACAAAGGGATTCGGGACAGTCTGGCGCGTGGCCATCGATGATGATAGCGAGTAATAGAAGTGAGAAGATAGTGTTTTATGTGAGTGCACAGATGCAGCGCCAGTGCCCATACCGACGCCGTAGTAGATCATACAGTGGCTGACCAAGTGCACAGGATATGATGGTCGCAGGCCGCATGCCTCCTTACCGCTGCAAACGTTTCGACTTGAGAGGTTTTGTCTTACAGTATATTGTACAAATAAGGTAACGGAGTTCCGTTCAATTGTCACGCTCGAGGCTCACTTGCGTTGAACACCGTGCCCTCGCCAGTGCAAGTCAGCGCTCACACATCCACGATAATAAA
>Ga0307511_10005712_pt1 | contig 12608 bp, 7 predicted proteins | sample 13_EM_MG_FD_200266 | JGI IMG/M metagenome (GOLD analysis project Ga0307511, IMG submission 200266) | Populus trichocarpa ectomycorrhiza microbial communities from riparian zone in the Pacific Northwest, United States - 13_EM | ecosystem: Host-associated > Plants > Roots > Unclassified | place...
CTTCTCGTGCCCTGTTGAAATGAGGTACCTATTTAAACCTTGCATTGTTCAGTTTATTTATTAGAAGAGCCAGGAGTTTCTTTCATCACAAAGAGTTGTGGTTGTATATCACACGGGGCTTGGTTTTTCCTTTTTTATTCATGTAATGTTTTTAATATGCCAACAATAATCTGGTGGTGGATCACAAGTGTAGTAGTCCTCCTGCTGGTACTTTATTAGATCCGTACCTTCTCTTCTCATCGTGATAGCAAGAAATTCTTTCTTCTCTCATGCTAAATTCCTGTCTCCAAGCAGTCATGGGAATGAGGAAATGCTGATCACCCTTGCAAGATTGCATGATACTTTAATTCCAGCTTTGCAGCGAGGCTTTCGAGTCATCTTGACAGGAGGGGATGATAGAATGATATTGAATGTTGCGGTTAGTTTAAAGATGTTGTCAATGAGGCTGTCCAAATTTGGATGGAAATTGTTGGACACTTGCTATTTAAGTGATCGAGTTTTTGAAGATCACCTTCCCATTCCCCATGTAACAAAGATGTTTCCTGCAAAAGTAGAGGATCCCGTCATAAGGACAGACATATTGATTCAGACTTTTAGGGAGATCAATGGAGTTCTCCTTGCTGCTCAGGAAAACCAGAGCAAGGTTTCATTCCTTCAGAATCTTGATAGGAATCATCATATAATGAGTAGGCTTCAGAGTTTACAAAATGCCGGTAAGGGATTTGCTTAACTGCTAGTGCTTCCTATTTATACTTATACATTTGCTTGATTGTATTTGCTTGGTTTTTTATGCTCACACGTAGATATGTCTGTTATTTATCTTTTTCCAGGACAGAATTACTTGGTGTCTAATTTTTTTGGAAATTAATAGAAAAATACACGAAGAAAGAAAAAAAATAGGACTCTCAATATGTAGAATATTTGGGGGAGAATCATGAAAAATTTTGTGAGTCTCCATGTATTGAATTATTGGTGATGAAAAAAACTACATTAAAGAACGGAAACAAGCTAGAGGGATTTGGCTCCTCATTAATGATGTAGTGCATTTCTTACTACTCCTTGTCCTTGGTGTCCCACTCAAGACTTAGGATGGCATTGGCTCTATAATGGAAGCGAATGTTACAATTGCCACCTTCTGTGAATGGGCTGCAGTTAAGGATCTCAAGGGTCCTGAAACCATGAATAAATGTGGTGCAGCCTTTACATCATACCAAGCTACACATCCTTGTGAGTATGTACTTTGCTGATTTCATGGCATGGTAGGATAAATGGGTTGCTACCAACATGACTATACCTAAATTGAGATGTCATGTCCTGAATGTAGAATAACATGTGGTTCAGCCTTTAGGATAACCGCCTGCTTAAATTTTGTACTCATCATAACCATGAATGGTTCTTGATGGTACCTGTTTTTGGTAGAGGAACTCACTATTGTTTAGGTTTTTATATTTAACTTGCTTACTGCAGGGTGGATTTTCATGGATGATGAACAGCTCCAGTATTTATCTGGGATAATGGCTTCTAATCTGAAAGGCACCATTAAGGACTCACCTGCTTTTCCAACTGCCACTGCGAGCAACAAAGTACAGATGGGTGAAGATGTTGCCATCATGGAGTCCAAAATCAGTCAAATAAAGGACCTTTTTCCTGACTATGGTAAAGGGTTCCTAGCTGCTTGTCTTGAAGCTTATAATCATAATCCCGAGGAGGTCATTCAGAGGATACTAGAGGGGACCCTCCATGAAGATCTAAGGTGTTTGGATACTTCATCGGAGACGATGCCACTGCCCAAAGCTGCTTCAACTGTGGGCAAGAAAGATAAAGGAAAAGGAAAGTTGGTTGAATCTACACTTCCTTCAACAACATCACAGCACTCTGTTAATCCAGTGGTCCCAGTGGAGCAGCGACAAGTTGAGGGTCCCTCTGTTTCGTCATCATCTACAACTGGAAGGTTTGTCAGGAAGCCTAATGACATCCCTGGTCACTACACCACTGACACCAGAGATCACAAGGATACTGCAAGGATGGCTGCTCTAATTTCACAGTATGAATACGAAGATGAGTATGACGACTCCTTTGATGATCTGGGTTTCAGTGTTGCCGATTCCGGGGTGGAGGAGAATGAACTATTAGGTAACAGAATAAACTCTAATTCAGGGATATCATCAGGGACCAAAACTGAAACCTCTGCTCAAAACTCTCCTAATACTAAATGGGGCTCCAGGAAAAAGCCGCAATATTATGTGAAGGATGGAAAGAACTATAGTTACAAGGTTGCAGGTTCAGTCGCGGTGGCAAATGCTAATGAAGCTTCTCTTATTAATCAAGTACACGGAGAACAAATTCATGGTCTTGGACGTGGTGGTAATATTCCCCTAGGTGCAACTAAAAAGTTGGCTGAGTATCAAGAGAAGGATCGGGACCAGTCTGATGAACCCGAGATGGAAGGGAGAGGGAACACAGGGAATTACAGGGGTCGGCCCTGGGGCAGAGGAAGTAGGGGAGGAGGAAGGCTGAGGGAGTCAAATGATGTCCAAGACAACCAGTCTGATGGCTCTGAGATTCAAGGGAGAGAAAGTACTCCTAACCATAGAGGTAGAGGTCGGGGAAGAGGAAGTAATCATAACTACAGGAAGGATAGAGCCATGAATAAGCACTTCTCTGGATTGTCTGGTTTCTAAGTGCTCGTGGGATGTTCATGCTTAAACAAAATGTATAAAAAAAAATGAATTTATGGTGAGATATACAATGTTTGAGAGCTTCATACAGCTGTATAGTCGGGCTGCTGTTTGCATGGCCTGGACTGTGGTCAACATTTTTGTGGCCTGGACTGTGGTCAAACATTTTTGTGGCATTTTATATCAGGGACACTCTTTCCTGGTGCCTGTTTTCTATGGTTTTACGGTCCAGTTTGAATAAAAAACTCGAGACAGAGTTGAAGCAATTGACATGAATGAGTGAAATCTTTGTACCTCTTTTTTGTAGGGAAAACTCGAGACAGTGACTTGGAAAATTTAATGAAAATATTTTAAACTTTCATCATGAATATTTAAAAATTTCAAACCATGACTTGATTTAACAATCCTGGTCAATGATTTTGTCTGAATATTTTTAACCTTTACATTAGCTAATAAAAAAAAAAGTCTAACTATAAATTTAAAATTATAAATAATCAAGAAAATAAAAGGGGAGAGGAAGAGAGATTCCCCATCAATGAAATTTGGCCTTAATTCCAATTGCTAAAACCATCACCTTTGGAAACAAAGAAGATATGTCAATTTGAATAAAAAATTTTAAATTCGAATTTCGTATTGATTATTTATGAATGTGTTTTGAGGTTAGATTTGTGCTTATAAAGTTTTGAGGATTGCAGAAAAAAAATAAGAAAATGAAGATCTTTAAAATCAATATGAGCTACAATATCCCGGCGCCATTGTGAAGAAATGATCAATAAACGATATGTCACCTGATTGATTACTACAAGTGTCGTCCATATTATTTTTTAAAATTATAATTGGGCCTGATTTAAGTTAAGCCCAGGAGCACTAGGCACCACTCCAAGAGTCTCAGCGTTCTCTTTCTATACTTTTCTCATTTATTATATTTTAATAATTTCCTTACTAAATTTATCATTTTAATTTTTATTTTTTTATTTATCTGATACTTACAATAAAATAAACATTACATTTTTGTACTTTTTAAAAAATAAATTAAGAGTTAATAGTTTACATTTTTGCAACCTTTTACTTTGTATTTTCTATACTATCATGTTATTAAAAAAATTATTTAATTAAAATACAGAATAGTTTATATATATATATATATATAAATTTAATTCAATGAAAAATACTTGGGATGGTAAGAAGATACAAGTGAAGAAAAAAGAACAATTTTCAAATTCATATTTTAAATATAGTTTACAAATTTGGTTCGGCTCGAGCTGGATTTGATATTGGACTAAAAAAAGAAGATAGGCTATGCATAATATATTATACATAAAACTTTAATGTCCCGTCATAAGAAAATGTCAAAAGTGTTACACATGCATTGTAAGTAAAACAGTTTTAATATATTTATATTATATTTTTCAAAATAGATATTAGATCATAATCATTAACTCAATCCATGTATATCAACCCTAAGACCTTGTTCAGGTCAAATTCCAGTCCAACGACTATGAGCACACATTTAATATATATATTTTTTGTTGTGTTTTATTCTCCACAACCAAACAGAAAGAGAGAAAAATTTAGGTACTCTTTCCTCTTTTTTATACCAAATGCTACTGCCTCCGACCAAATGCTTGAGACCCCGTCACTCCCAAAAGATTAAAAAATTATGGTCCATCTTGACCACTAGATGCAGAATGGTATGAAAATCATACTGTTGAGATACATTCGAGTTTCATGCTTGCCTTCGTGCTCTCTCTAAATCTATGGAATATCTTTTGTTCCCGCTCGAGGAATACGAGTTCAACTTAGTTCTATCACATCAAACCTTTCTTAAAATCTTGATCTTCCGAATCATTAAACTTGGTATTCAAATCACATTCAGTAATTACAACCAGTTATTACACAGTACAACTACAAATAAAATGAATGATCTGATCAGTTGACTTGGGATACCAATAATCTGTGTATGTCGTCAAAAGCATAGCCTTCCCACAAAATCCATTTCCCTGTTCCCAAATTCATAAAAAATGACGGTAACATTAACCCTACAATCTGCTAAATTATTCCAGAGGATGTTCATCCTACAACGTCTAACAGCTAGACTGGATTCCTCACATATCTTCATCGCCCATGCCAACAGCAAAGTGCCCAACGTTTCTATCCTGGATAATCCAGGGAAGCGTACGGGTCAACAACTTTGGTAACGCAAAAGCAACTAATAATGTCAACGCAAAAAATATAAAGTGTATAAAGCACAGAAAAATGTTTTTTCAAATGTTTTTTGCACCGGAAAAAAGGGACAGGTAAAAGTAAATGCCCAGAGAACAGAAGATAGTATAGAATAAAGCGCACTGGAGCATTAGTTTTTGAAATGTTCCTCACATCAAAAGGAGCAGTGGTGACCAGAAAAGTACACACAATAACTATACTGAATGAAGAAGAACCAACCTTAGATAGCATCCGTTGCTTGTTCAGAAACTGGGTCCTGGCTTTATTTTGTATTGAGTTTGGCGACCGGAACATCCTCTGTAACAAGGAATGCATCTTGTCAGTATCTTAAAACAAAACTAAGGCACTAAAAGAGAGGTCATCAATAAAAGTAAATGTCTCAATTTTACAGCCCTTGTTTTCCTCGCCATGATTTTCTTAGGAATAGTTTGTGTTTTAGGCGTGCTGAACAGTGCCTCAATTTGAGAGATTTGGAAGGGGAGAATCTTTAAAGACTGGAGACGGAGATTGCTATATTTGCAGCAATAAGAGAATGCAGATCTTAAATATGAACAAAAAAGTACATGAATCCATTAACAACCAATCATTATCATTACTATATAAAGGAAGTTTAGTTTAAACCATTACCAAGGTTTAGCACATCACTAACCAAATTTAACTTCAATCTAAAGAGATCAGCTAGTTTACCTAGGCAAATATCCAAAGTATCAGAACACACGTGCTGTACTGACACACGAAGAAAAGTTTGGATGGTGCAGGCACAAGAAAATCTCACAATTTTAGGACAAGTAAATAATTACAGATTGAAGACTGTTATAGAAGGCCAAGTTGGAGAAGAGCATAACTGACCTTTTCACCGCTTGACATTTGATGTTCGACACCTAGTTGCTTTCTCTTGGGCGTGAACCCAAGAACAACTTGAAGGAATTCATTGTCCTATTTAAACAAAATCACTTGTTAATGGTATTAAAAAGCAATTGACACCGACAAAAAAAGTAAAGCGTCACATAAGAAGCAAGAAGGACAGATAAAAGCAGGACCAAGAAAACCAACCTGCATGTGCTTAATAAACCCACCACCAAGAAAATGCTTCATGAAGTTCAACTGTTAAAAGAACTCGAATCAGAGAGCTTGAAAATCTTAAAACACAAACCAAAAACATGACCAGAAAGAAAAAATAATGATCAAAGAGAAAGAAACCTTTATAAGCTCAGACCATGTTGATGTTTGTAACGAATCTCCTCCAATCTTCATTGAGATATCAGGAGCGTAGCCATCCTGGTAACATAAAAACTTAACATCAGAACAGAAGCACACGCAAACAGAAAGACTCGGAAGGACAGGAATGAATTAATACCTCCAGGAACTCCAAAACATCCTTGAACAAGTTCCTCTGGCTGTTAAGATCCTTCTTAGCGGAACCTTTTCCACCAGCCTCGGCAGACAGGCTCCTAACTTGATTTAGGATTTTTGATTTCAGTCCTAGTATATGTGTATATCCTTCACGAGATTTATTTCCTTCTGGAACTGAGCCATCTGGGGTAGTCTTATTTTCAGTAGCAAACTTTTCAATACTTCCTGTCTCAAAAATTAAAGCTAGAGCTTCACCAGAAGCAATGCGTACAGATCTGTCATCCTTATCTAGCAGAGTAGAGAAATAAGAAATGTACCTGCATCAATGAAAGTAATGATCTTTATTGAAGTTTTACTTCCCCGTGCAAGAAAACCATGACATGGGAACAGACAACTGTCTAGACAAGACTAACTATTTACCAACTCCTTCATCATGGACTGTGCAAATGGACTGGGGATGGATAAGTTAAATGACTATCTGATCAATTTCAGCGCACTTCACTCTGATTATCATATAAACGAAGACAAGTATAGAAAACGAAGTGGAAAATCAAATCAAAAGTTCACTTACTCTTGCCAATCTTTGGAGTTAAGGGAGCATCCATCCATGGTAGTCAAGATAAATGCCCAAGCAGACACCACTGCTGTTATTACAACTGCAGAGAGTTTGACAGCAACTACCTGAAAGTGAAATAGCAAAATTTATTTGTTGGTAGAACATAACCAATAACTACAGCATTGGACTGTTACTGCATGGGTTGAGGTCTTGAAATCAAGTAATTAAAGGATAGATGATAACATCATTAATATCACTGATACAAGAAAGTAAAGAATAAAAACAGATGCATACATTAGAACCTAGTTTAGGATGAAGCAATTGCCACATGATTTGCATTGATCGTTCAGTTTCCTCGGTCTTAGTTGCACCAACAAACGTCACAATAGCCAAACACTCCACTAACTGAAAATGACCACCCAGCAGAAAACAGAAGAGATTCGACGTCACACAACAATTAGTGGAAACTGTAGAACACTTAAACTCTCAAAGATTTAGCAAATCATACATACCGATACAGTCTTCAGGGAATCAGACGGAGATTTAAGAGCTTGGGAAATAGGAATAACTGATTCTTCCAATATTTCATGTGCATTATCCCCAGAACCAACAGTCAGAGCCAATAATCCTACAAAAACAACGTACTAAACTAATAAAAGTTGAAAATACAGGTAAAGGACAAAAGAGATGACGAGATGGGCTCGACACTAACCGATGGCATGACATGCTAGAGACATCTCTTTGCTAGAGCCCTTTTTAATGGAGTTAAGACACAGGTGTAGTAAAGTAGCAAATCTGAAGAAACAAACAAAACAAAATGCATGTAAGAGCCTCGGGATGAACAACTATGACTAATATCTTCACATTACAGCACAAACCCACCACAACATAAACCAAATCAATCAAACTAGGTAACCAACAACAACCCACTGCACATTACAACTATCTCTTAGCCAGTGCTTACTTCTTCTCAACAAATTGATGCTGCAAGCTGGTATTAAAAGCATCAATAATCGCTGCCAGAGCTTTCTCTCTTGTCGAACCCCTTCATCCACAATACAACACCAACACCACCAATTCAGCTCAAGTTCAACGCAAAACAAAGAAACTACATTAATCACAAACACAAACCACCTAAAACCTAAATTTCAAAACCGAAGCACAACACCAACACAAACCTCTTCTCATACAAAGCATCTAGAGCTTGTTCTAGTAAACTATCTTTATCAACTTGAACCTCGTCGGTCCCCGACACCGACATAAGATCCGAACGGGCAGTCGACGATGAACTCACGCTACTATTTTCATCATCACTATCCAACATCGCTTTATTTTTCCGCTGATTATTACCTGCACAAATTAACATAATCCAAACCCTAAGTTTTTCCATCTCATAATAATAATAATTCAGTAATTGACCAAGAAAAACCCTAATTAGACAGGTCAAAAATTGAATTCAACAATAGAAGAGCGAGAGAGAGAGAGAGAGAGGAAGAACATACGCTTCCCCATCGCCGGCGGCGGTGAAATTTAATAAACCTAATTGAGTGAGGGTTGATAAATGAAACAAAATCTACTAAAAATCTGAAAAATAATAAGAGATCTTTGTGAAAATAAAAGCTGGGCAGATATAAATTGAACCAAGATTAGAAACCGGGACGGCGACGGATTTGAACTGATTAAGGATTTATCCATTAATTTACTTGAGGTAGATTTATATAAAAGAGCTAAAAATTATTTTTAGGGTGGAAAATAAAAATAGAGAGGAAATCTCTTTATCGAGTAGAGGAGGAGCCGTGGAGGATCTTAATGTTTTATTCGCATCGACTGGTGTAGAATATTCGAGGAGCGTGTTGTCAAGTGCAGCCAGTGAATTGTGTGGATTACTACGTGTTTTCGTCTCTACCGTGTGATTGGATGAGGTAGCTCCATGTCGGGGCTGGAGTACATGGTTTCGTTCTTATCTGTTCACGTTCGGGTCTGACGTTAAAAAATTACAAGTTCCTGCGATCGTGGAAAGTGTTTGCGTGTGTTTTTTTTAATATTTTTTATTTAAAAATATATTAAAATATTTTTTATTATTTTTAAAATTTTATTTATAACACTAATATATCAAAATAATAAAAAAATAACCCGTTAAAATAATTATAATATAATTTATTCATGATCTATGATTTAAAACTATGGGTGATGGTTGGTGACTAAGAATGAAGTACCTGGAATGGAAATATATAACTTAATTTCTTAATATTAAGGTATTTGGCAACGAAATACGACTACAAATAGGGAATGAAAATAGACTTTTAATGTGGATTTAAGGGACTGTTTGTTAACGCCGTGTCCTATAGAGAATGAACATGGGGTGAAAGAAGAATTCAAAAATATCCTTAGCTTTTATTGTGAATTTGTGTAGAACTTGTGAGCACTAGAAGAACCCAGTAGCTTCTGATATTTCATATCTGGAAAAACATTCGTATCAACCAACTATGGCTTTAGGTAAGAGATTGTATCAGGCCCATTTCCAAGGAATAGGCCCACTCAAACTACTCCTGGCTTCTGGCCACTGAGGTCCGTAAAATTTAAGCCCATCATGCTAGTGGAAGTAGGGCCTGTCTGTTCCCGACGAAGACATTAGAGCATATCTTATCAAGGCGCCTTGTGATTTTTATCGAGAGTATTACAATTACTATTTTATTTTTTTCAATGTCAAGTTCATCTGGTTTTACGCAACACTATGGGATGGTTCTCAGTGAATTCCTCCCAGAAAAGACAGATACAAAGGTAATTAAGCGTTCTGGTTAAATAAATAAAAAACAAACATAAAAAAATAAATTTGTTTTTAGAATAATTTTAAAAGTGATTTTTTTATCTTTTGAAGTCTTGGATGGATTTTTATACAGTATTGATTTTCGATCCTTTGACTGGTGGCTATCCTAATGGCTGCTCCCAATCAAGCAATGATGAGTTGCTACTTAAATAAAGCAGACTTAGAAAGCATCTGGGAGACCCACTACTGGATAAAGGATAATAAATAAATAAATAAATAATTTTTTTATGAATTATTATCTTATGAATAAGAGAACTGCAGGATGGAAGGATCGAAATCATGTTGATTTATAAGAACAATGTGCTGATCAAATTCATAAAAACTCTTCCTAAATGAATGAAATATTGAACTAGTGTTAATGTTGGTAGCCACTTGTTTTAGTTCTTGGTAGAGGAGAGTCTAGCTGGGAGTACGCTTGCCTTGAAGAAAAGAACTTTGGTTAATTATTTGATACATGATAGCCGACCCTGTCAGATAGGGTCCATGAATTATAATTGAGTTGATATTTATTTATTTATTTATATATATATATGATACCTGTGGCATTACAACTCACATGCCCAGTTCACTACAAAGAATTATAACTGAATTGTTATATATATGAAGCATGGAAATTGATGATCTCTACTCAACAAGTGCTAGTGGCTATAATTCATCTTCTTGTGACAGACTTGTTGCAGTACGAGGAGTCACCAAAATGCCAGGACATGTTTAGTGTCTTAGTGGCAAGGTAGTAGTTTTTGATGTTGTGATTTAAAAATATATATTTTTAAAAAATATAAATTATAGTTCTTTTTTTAACTAAAGTTTTAAAAAAGAGTTTTTAATAAAATTATAGTGTGTATTGATTATTCAAATATTTTTAAATTTATAGTTAGGACAAGACATAAACTGTTCTGTCAAAATAAACATGGTCCTAGAAAGTGTTTTGCATTGCGGTCTAACTATACTTTTAAAAATCTTTGATTTTTTTGCTTTAAATTAATTTTTTTTGTTTTTATATTTTTTTAAAGTGTTGGTGTCAAATAAATTTTAATATATATATTATTTTGATAAATTTATAAACAAAAAATATTTTAAAAGATAATTTCTACCTCACTCACTCAAAAGCATATGTGTTGAAAGAACTCAACTTGAAGATTGAAAGTCTATGATTGGTCAAAAAAGACCTTTTTTTAGTTTTTAGGTTTCACGAGCACCAGTCATAAAAGGTTTTTTTTTATCAATTTTGCACAACAAACTTAAAAATTTAAGGGGATGATATCATTTGAAAAATATTTTGTGAAATGACATAGTTTGATATTGTCGTGCTTGTGATGCGTGACATTAACTAAATGTTAAACAAAATAATTAACTGCACTAAATTATTGTTGTTTGATATTTATTTAATTAATAATCTATAGGTCACTTAGACGCCTTGCTCGAAAGAAAGATTAGTCACTGCTCTAGTTGTATGCATCAAAGGGATGGATATATGGATAATAGTGCTACTGCTAATATGTTTTGAGATGTTCAAGCTACATTGTTTGAATCAACTAATGTGACAGTTCGACTACAAATAACACATTCCAGTCGATATCAATACAAGTGATGTTTTGCACGCCATTACTCGTAGGGGTAAAAATGATGATTACAATTGGTTGGGTTAGCATGACGCTTGTGTATCACAATGAGATGCACAGAGAAATTAGATTTTTACATAAATGCATCATATAATTACTGACGAAGAGTATGTGATTTGGTACATGAATATAACACAATGTATCATTACTCCGAGTCCCGAGCAGATTTCTCTACCTAAACATATGTAGTATGATCAACATGTCAAGCGGATTTAAAATTACGTAAATAATAAAGTCTTTTATGATTAATATATGTTAACCATTAAATTTTATGTATTTATATTTGAATTTATAATTAATGTTTTATTAATATTATATTGGATTCTTGCTACTGGAGGGTCAAGATACCACATTTTATCTCCATAATACTGATGGAAAAAAAATTCACATCATAGTGTCCCAATGGTTAAATGTTTATCGTACTAGACTTGAAATATTTGAAGAGAGGCTAACTTGTGATGATGTCGTGGCAAGAGATGAGGCCACTCAAGCAGAATCAAGAGCTGGATCCATTCGTGCTACTGATAAGACCAGATCATGGTAGACGACGTAAACATAGAAAGATAAATGAGTTCTGTTTGTATATTTTGGGATTACTTTGATATTGTACTATTGAATTATTTTATATTTATTTTGCATGTATATTTGTTTGTTTGTTTTTATATTTTTTGGGCTATTTGTGATTATGGAATATGAGAAGATGCCGAGTTTAGTTAGAATTTGTTAATTGCGATTCTTGTGGTTTTTTGCAGGTTTTTTTAAACGGTGTAAAATTTCAAAATAGTTTTTATATAGAGAAAATCCTGTTCAAATTTTGATAAAATCAAAAATATTTGAACTCTTTAAAATCATAAAATAAATAAAATTTAAGATTAATAAAAACTATAATTTTACAAACTTTTTCAGGTCTAAAACATGAAAATGACCCAAAACAAATAATATGACTATTTTGGCTGTTGTCCAATTATTTGATTAAGTGTTCAGTTGTTTTTTAAATATCCCCTTGAAAATGTCATGGTTCAACAACACGATATTGAATCAGATACATCAATTGTTGTTATTATAAACGCGACATCAATTATCATGATTGTTAACCACAACATAAATCAAATGTTATAGTTTTGATCTATAATATTATTAAAATATCACATTTCTAGACCATCAAACTATATAATTTTACCAAATTTTTTTTTTATCATTGTGTTATTTCAGTTTTTGATTATATTTTGGGTGGGTAATAGACGGATTTTTCCCAAATAAAAGCACCATGTGAGCACGCTGCCCCAGGGGGCTTTGCGTAGCAGAGGAGTAAGTTTCAAAGGGGATCGGGTCAAGGCAGTCAAAACATT
>Ga0307511_10005714_pt1 | contig 12604 bp, 12 predicted proteins | sample 13_EM_MG_FD_200266 | JGI IMG/M metagenome (GOLD analysis project Ga0307511, IMG submission 200266) | Populus trichocarpa ectomycorrhiza microbial communities from riparian zone in the Pacific Northwest, United States - 13_EM | ecosystem: Host-associated > Plants > Roots > Unclassified | place...
TATATATATAGAGGGGACTAGGTTGGGGGGGGGGGAGGAGTTCGAAGAAACGTAGGAGGGAAATATTAAGATATTATTAAGTAATAGAAAACTTAAACAAGGGTCTTCAGGTTCTATGCATCGTGTTGAAACTAATTCATTTGTTAGAGTTAAGCCTATAATTGAATATTTAAATAGTTATAGATTAAAAACTAAAAAACAAATCTCCAGCGAAGCAGCCCCCCTCCCCCCCACACCCCCTTCTTTGAAGGTGGATGTGGGGGGGAGGGCTTGATAAATGAGTTAGAGTTTATGAATTAGTATGTAATAAAGCACACTTAACTACACAAGGTCTTGAAGAAATTCGTAAGATTAAAAAGGAAATAAATCTAATCAATAGTGTTACGGGTAAAACAGGCGATAAACTCGCTTAAAAAAGATGAAGATATAGTCCACTGGGTTTAATAAATTTCGTTTATTGGAGATAAAATTAAAAGACCACTAGATTTAGTGTCGCGGAGCGCCCCATCTTCCCCAGCGTAGCAGCCCCCCGTCCCCTCCCCCCTCCCCAATCTCCATATGTAAATATGTGAGAGAGGGAAGGGGGAAACAAGTGATTGGGGGCTGCTACGCTGGGGGGGGGCAAAAAGGATGGAATTAAGGAGAAGAGTATAATATACGTAAAGCCTTAAATATATCTATTAAGCAATCCTAACTAAAATTAACTTAGAGAGATAAAATTTTGTAAACCCTCCCCCCTCTCTCTTCTCGGAATGAAAAATATATATATATATATATTTTGCATGTACGTTTTTATTAAAAAAATATATATATAAATATATATTTTTAATAAAAACTACCATTTGACCCACCCAAATAAACGTCCCCCCTCCCCCTCACTCACATATATATTTATATCTATAAAATCAAATAATATTGATTTTATTTAGATATAAAATATATGGGGAGCTGAGGGGGAGGGGGGACTCCGGTGGGTCAAATTAGAGAATGGGAGAGAGAGGGGGGCTGCTTCGCTGGGGGAGGGGTTGGGAGGTGGTTAGGCATTCAGGGAGCAATACAAGGGCTAAGGATGAGTATCCTCCCTTATCCCCTACTGAGCGTCCACTGACTCCTCTCTTCAGCGAGATTCTAGCTTTAACAAGTTAGGGTTACACAAGTTAGGGTTACACCAGCGAAGCAGCTCTCTATTTTTTTTATTTATAAGAGAGTGCTAAGGGTGGATGCATCTTATCTTATTTTTTTTTTTCTTTCTTCTTTGATTACATCAGACCCGAGATGATCCGGGTAGGAAGAAAGAAAAAAGACAAGACGGTTTACTTGCGGAGTAATATAAATTTATGAGCTGCGCGCCCCCTTATAAAAGCAATGGTGCACCACCATGTGGTCATTCCCTCCGTTGGTGTGCTTATAAATAAAGTCATATCTTATTTATATATATGAATAGGTGGCGTAGTTTTATACTCAATTCTGTACAATTCTTTATGCTCTCAATCATTATCCTTAACTAAATTTAATACTTTATATGAAGAAAAATACAAAGCTACTCTTGAACCTAGTTGATTAGAATGATTTATAGGTTTTAGCGAGGGTGATGGTTATTTAGGTACTTTTAATGATAAACTAATGTTTGTTTTGACACAAAAAGAATCTAAAATTCTATATCACATAAAAGATACTTTAAAATTTGGTCAAGTAAAGGAATTTGACGGATTTTATAGATATAAAGGCCCACTATAGGATGAGCTTGTTAGCGTTTATTGTATTTTATAGCGTCATTTGTCTTCTAGCGCGTCCTTCTAGTGTTTGCTCCCGACAAAGGAGCATCCTTCGGCTCTAAGAAAACGAAGGGGCTGCTTCGCTGGGAGGCATCACACAAATAACCTATTAAAACATAGGCCGCGATAGTATAGTAGATCAAAAGTACGGAGAATTATTATTTAAGGAACTAAAGAGTATCTTGGGTTCTGGTTCAATATATTTCCGTAAAAATAATAATACACGCTATTCAGTATCCAATTTTACTAGTCTCGGATTATTAATAAATTATTTAACTCAATTTCCATTAAAAACCAAAAAACAAAAGGCTTATCTTAAATGAGTTAATATTTATTACATAGTTCTAAGAAAAGAACACAAAAGCCCAGAACGTTTTGCTGAAATTAAGGTATTAAGTGGAGAAATAAATAAGGATAATGATTAAAGCAACTCCGCTTCGGCCGAAGTTTACGCTTTTAATTATCCAGAGAGTTGCCTCGTTTAACCTTATATATTTTTTTGTATAAAAAGCACCACATGTACACAGTAGGTTTAGATGTCGATACAAGAGCGTATTTCACTGCGGCTACTTTAATTATTGCAGTTCCTACTGGAATTAAAATATTTTCTTGGTTAGCAACTTGTTATGGAGGTTCACTGCAATTCACTACACCTATGTTATTTGCACTAGGATTTGTGTTTATGTTTACTCTGGGAGGGTTAAGAAACAAACACCACTTAGCTCTCCTTAATGCTACTATATGCTGGAAAGCTGTAATGCCTTAGATACTACTAAAGTTTTGCGCTATACAAGTTAGGGCAATTTTTCCCCTCTCTTCCCCATATGGAAGGATATTATATCCTCCTTCCTTTCCCTTCTCTCTTCCTTTTCATTCTGAAAAGGTAGAGAGAGCCCAGAGGGGGGGAGGGTTGGGGAAGAGAGGGCGAAGCTACCCCCACAAAGAGTCAGCTGGTTGCTGTGCTCCGCAAAGAAATCACTACCCTCCCCCCTCTGCCCCCCTTTCCCCCCCCTAACACAACCGACCCAATTCATTATATTATAATGAATTGGGTCGGTTTGTTAGGGGGGGGGGAGGAGGGGTCGGGGGGGAGGAGGGTGAGGCTCTAACGAAGTGTACTCACCCTGGCTAGCGAAGCAACCCTTCACCTAATGATTATTTTATAGATCAATAGTGTTGTTTACTGGGGAGGGGTAAAGTGAGGAAAGCGAATCATTTGTAGTCACAAAGCTAAGGATGTAACAATTAGTTATCAGCAGGAAACCAAAGGATATGTATAATTCTCCCAGTAGGTTCCTCAGAGACTATGTGTAGCAGTCATTAAATTTAGTGTTAAGATATAGTCCTTGTTTCTTATCCCTTTCTTTTTCCCCCCCCCCACACAAAGTTACGTTAATTTATTTTTTTCATTAACAATTCACTCCCATTTTCTTAAATAGTATCCAAAAATCAGAACAGTAAAGCGACAATTTTTTTTGGTTTTTGTTTGCAAAAAAGACTAAAGGTCTTTTTCGCTTTTTCGAGCTCCGCTACGCTTTCCCCCCTTCATCAATCGATTAAGAGTATAAACATCAATCGATTACGCAAGCTAACATTCGCAAGACCAGTATTGGTCTTGGATGAATGCGGACCTTCCCCCCCTTTCCCCCCTTCACCCTCCGCATTACTGCGGAGATTTGAGGGGCTGGTTCGCACCCTTTTTACTTTTTACATTTACTACCCCAGCGAAGCAGCTCCACTTCTTCTTTTTATTAAAAAGTAGAAGTTATGGGCTGCTTCGCTGGGGTAGTAAAAAGAAAAAAGAGGGCTGGTTCGCACCCTTTTTACTTTTGACATGTATTTACTACCCCAGCGAAGCAGCTCCACTTCTTCTTTTTATTAAAAAGTAGAAGTTATGGGCTGCTTCGCTGGGGTAGTAAAAAGAGGGGGTAAAAAGTGATAAATCAATTTTTATAAATAAAAATTGTGATAATATAAAAATATAAATAATAAAAGTAAGCGATTAAAGGGAGGAAACTAAGCTTAACTAAGCTTTATTTCAAGATTAAAAAGAAGAAATATGTTTTAATTTTGAAATCGTACTATAGATGAGTAATAATTATATAATAAAAATAGATGAAAAATATATCTATGTTAAGCCAACATGACAATAAATTGAATGGAGTTATAAGAACACTAGCCGACGTTACTTTCCTCCAATATTGTGGCGAGATCATAAAGATGCTGAACTGTGCGTTAACCTGCACACGTCAAACCTTGAAAAAGGTATGTCAGCTGGGGGAAGATAACTGACGAAGCATTATCTTTTGAGTTAAAGAAATCGCTTCGCTATTAGTGCCAATAATAGATTTTTATTTATTCACTAAACTAGGAATCAACATAAAGTTTTCCTTAGGATATGCACTACAGGATCTGCACCCAAGCATAGTATACTGAGCGAAGGTAAACTATACTCTTAGCCAAGGAAGGTTAAAATTTTCACCTCTTAACGAGGTATACCCTGGTAGAGGAAGACGATACTATTCAACAAGCAGTAAAGCTGCACAGCGAAGCTTCGACCTAAAGGCCGAAGTAAAAAGCCTAGAGGAACTAGTCCATCCTTATTATGTCTCAGGGTTTTCTGATGCAGAGTCAACCTTTTCAGTGAGTCTTTGAAAAAGAGAAGGGAAGACAGGGTGAGGTGTAAAGATAGTTTTTTCGATATCATTGCATGGTAAAGATATAGAATTATTCAAAAAAATACAATCCTTTTCTCTCCTCCCCCCAACCCTGTTTCACCTCACCTTACTCCTTCTCTCTTCCTTTTCATTCTGAAAAGGTAGAGAGAGCAGGTAGTAAGGTGTGGTGAAAAAAGGTTGGGGGCTGCTACGCTGGGGGGGAGGAGTGGGTACAATTGCAACATATAAAAATGGCAATGTAGTATATTCTGTACAATCTATTCAAGATTTAACGAATGTGATAATTCCCCATTTCGATAAGTACCCTTTACTATCTAAAAAACGAGCTGATTTTATACTATTTAAGCGTATTGTGGATTTAATGAATAGAGGTGAACATTTAACTAAGGAGGGTTTAAATAAAATCGTGAGCATTAAAGCTTCGATGAATTGAGGTCTATCTGACATTATTTTGGAATCTTTTCCGGATATTACTCCGGTTGAAAGACCTTTAGTTGAAGCTATAGAAATCTTAGATCCATCTTGGCTAGTTGGCTTCGTGGATGGTGAGGGTTGTTTCCATGTGGAAATTTTTAAATCTATAGCATCAAAAACAGGGTATGCTGTAAATTTAAGATTAAAAATAGCTCAAGGTATTCGTGACTCTCACTTAATGAATAATTTAGTGAAGTATTTAGGCTGTGGAGCGATAAGGGAAGACTCTCATAATAATGCGGTTAATTTTTCTGTAACTAAATTTAAGGATATTTATCAAATAATTATGCCTTTTTTTGATAAATATCCTCTTAAAGGCTCTAAAGGATTGGAGTATGCTGACTTCTGTAAAGTAGCTGATTTAATGAAAGAAAAGGCTCATTTAACAGACGAAGGGTTAGAGCAGATTTGGGTCATTAAATTAGGAATGAATAGAGGAAGAGACCATGATTAACTTAATTTATTTAAGCAATGAAGCAGTTTTTGAGACATCTCAGAAAGCTTACCCCCCCCAGCGAAGCAGCCACACATATATATATATATATGTAGCTGCTTCGCTGGGGAGGACGTTTTTCTTTTTCCGCATATATTGTAATATATCTGCTCCCTCTTCCTTTTCATTCTGAAAAGGTAGAGGGAAAAGAAAAAGAAAAACTAAATGAATGGGGGTAGCTTCGCTTACACAAGTTGGAGGTAGCGAAGCTAGGGCGGACTTTCCGCCCCACCTGTGTCCTCTTGCTTTAGCACTTCCGTGTATAGTATGCTGTCCCTACCCTAAACTTCCCGGCTAAGCTGGAGGGTAGCCCTTACACAAGTTATAAACAAGTTAGGGTAGCTTCGCTCACACACAAAGCTAGCGGGCCCGCCCCCTCCCCATATTTTTATATCTATTATATTTATGTTAACTATAATAACGTATGTGTTATGGGGGGAGTTAGGAGGGGCGTTCTTATAAATTTTACGTAAGTGGTGTTGTTTTAGCTAATGCATCATTAGATATCGCTTTCCATGATACTCAATTATTAGGTTTTTTTAGTACAGTAGCTTTATTACCTACTATTGAAACTATAAATAATTATAAAGAAAATGAAGATGAATATATAAAAATGTTTTGGGTTGGTTTAATGGATGGTGACGGAAGTATACAAGTTAATCATTGGCGAAAACTTTCGTTACAATACAGACTTGTTATTTTAGGGCGGCAGTAGTTTCGCTCAGCAATAAAAATTGTGAATTAGACCTATTTCTTCTTGTTTTCCCTTCTAACGAAGTGTAACCCCTGATGTAAGAGAGGTAACAGAAGTCTGCTTCGCTGGGGGGCAGCTCCGCGAGTCTAATTTTTAGTGTAGTAGAGCTCCGCATTCCGGAGGAGTGCACCCACATCTCACATTCATTCCAGAGCTATACAGCTTTTTTCCTCTCTCGTCTTTCTTCCATGACTCCCCGTCCTCCCCCCTACGATCAACATTTTTTATATAATAGATAAATATTAATTCATGAAAAAATGTATGATCTTTTTCATCAACTAGATAGCCAAAGACTATCTAGTTGATGTGGGGGGGAGCACACGGAGTGTGCGGGGGGGGGACTTTCAGCATTATGCTGAAAGGTGGTAGGGTGAGAGGAACTCACCCTACCTTCGGGGGCTCCGAGTTCCTTCTTTTCCCCCTCTCTATATGGTGTACATATATATACATCCATATAGAGAGGGGGGAGAAAAAGGGAAGGGAAGAGAAGAATAAAGTGAGGTAGAGAGAGAGGGGACGCTTTGCAGAGAGGAAGACAAAATTTGTTTTAACCAAGAGGCTGTAAAGCCAATCAGTAAATAATTGTAGTGGCACTTAATATGTTTTGCATAGTTAGGTTTAATAGTTCTGACGAACTTAGGGTCAATTGCTCCATAAGTTAATTTGTGGGATTCGCGCTGTGGCGAAGCCAAAGCCTTGTTAGGGAGACCAAAACAAAATTGACATGAAGTAATTGACGAAAAATGATTGCCGAAAAATAATTGACTAAACAATATAAGGAAATAGAATTAAAAACCCCGTCCCCTTCTCTCTTCCTTTTCATTCTGAAAAGGTAGAGAGAGAAGATGGGGGGATGGGGTAAGAGGTTAGCTCAGATGGAAGAGCACTCGTTTTACACACGAAAGCCCATAGGTTAAAGTCCTATACCTCTTATGCAAGTAGTGATAGATTTCTCTCGTAAGGCTAAAACAGCCTTACGAGCGAGGGGCGCGCTTAAATTTATTAGCGCGCCCCTTGCATCCCCCTCTTCCTTTTCCCCCATCTCTCCTCACCCTCGCTTTCCCTCTACTTTTTCAGAATGAAAAAGAAGAGAGACAAGTTGAGGGGAGGGGGGGCTACAAAGTTAGGGGGGGGGGAAGGAAGAGGGGGGCTCTAGAGCGTATTTTTTAAAAATGGTCAGTAGCTTCGCTCTACCTTCCTCTCCCCCCAACCCTTAGTTTTCATCATATATTATATATTATTAATATTAATATATGTTGAAAACGTAAAAAATGTATAAAATATACAATATATATTTTTTATATTTTTCTCGGTTGGGGCTGCTACGCTGGGGGGGGGCTGAGGGTCGAGAGATTAAACTAGGGTTAGCGTAAATCATTAAGAAATTAATATCACTATTTTATGTTCCTTAATCATTTAGCTTTTTTACACTTTTTCTATCCTCCCCCCCATTTTTTCAAATGGGGAGAGAGGATAAAAGTAAATTCAGATTATTAAATAAATTCAAAATATGATAGAATGTAAACAATTATAAAAAATAAACAAACCGACCCCCTGGTAGAAAAAAAATAATACAATGCAAAAAAATAATATACTTAAAGTCTTGTCTTCACTAGTAATAAAACCTGTAAAAGTTTATTCAAATGCTAATCTTCAAAGAAAAGATATTATACGGGAAACCAAAGGTCTTACGGGGATTTACATTTGAGTAAATAAGATCAATGGAAGAATTTACTACCCGGGGGGAGGGATCATCTTTTAATTTAGGTAATAGACTTAGCAGTTACTTTTCTCAAAGGTTTTTGTTAAGTAACTTAAGTACAATTATCCATAAAGCCCTATTAAAATACGGTCATTCAAATTTCATGCTTATTATCTTAGATTGCTGTGACAAAAAAGCAGTGCGTCTTAAAGAGACAGAGTATATTAAGGCTTTAAAACCTGCCTATAATATACTACAGATAGCGGGTTCAGCTCTAGGGTATTTACATACTGAAAAGACTAGGGCCAAAATGCGTGGTAATTGAATAATTAGAAAGGCAAAAGGTTGAAGCCATAGTGAAACGACTAACTTCGTGAGGGAAAAACTTAGATTATCAAGGTTAGGTAAAAAACATAGCGAACCGACTTTGGCTAAACTAAGAGCCCGAAAACATAGCGAACTGACGCTAGAAAAATTAAGATTAGCAAAATTAGGTTGAAACCCAAACGAAACGACTAACTTCGTGAGGGAAAAACTTAGATTATTAAGATTAGGTAAAAAACATAGCGAATCGACTTTGGCTAAACTAAGGGGTAGAAGTTGAAAACTTAGTGAGGCTTCTTTGGAAAAACGTAAGAGTATAATAGTTAGCGAAGCAACTCGTCAACGCAGAAGAGAAGCTATGCTGGGTCGTAAGCATACTGAAGCTACTATAGCAAAACTAAGGGCTAGAAGTTGAAAACTTAGTGAAGCCACTTGTGTAAAAATGAGAGGCCGTGATTTTACAAAGGAGCATCGTTCTAAGCTTGGGCTACCGTTACAGTCAAAAATATTTACACGGGTGCCATCTTAGAATATGGTACTATGACTGAGGCAGGTAGTGCATTAGGGGTAACTCAACCTTTAATAAAAAAATATTTATTAACGGGAGATATACTTAAAAAAACTTATTATATAACATCAGACGCCGGTAGGGTTGAAAATTTGGCAGCTAGATCGGCCGTAAGAAAACAGCCGGTTTTAGTAAAAAATATTGAGACAGGTGAAATTGTAGAATATGCATCTATGACCGAAGCAGGGAGAGCTTTAGATGTTCCTCGTTATAGAATTAAAAGCTGTCTAAAAGGAGGGGTATTGTTAAGAAACATTTTTAGCATAACAAATAAATAACAATTAAATTAGCTTCGGCTCAAGAGCGTGTCAGCGCTACATAAATATCTGCGCTAATCAACGCATCGCTAATTAATTGAGCGACGCTTTCCTCTCTTGACCTCACTTCTTTACTCAAAGAGTAAAGAAGGAGGGAAAGCGTTTATATAAATATATATAAATGCAAAAAATTAAAGATATTTTTTCGCTAGGGAGGTCCAGGCCGGAACTCTTCCCATACCCATTCCCTACGGTATGTCAATCAGATATTATAAGTACCTAACTGACAATGTGAAGCCAAATGAAGATAATTGGCAGTCTTAGAAGAGCTAAGCTACAAACTGGACGAGGAGGAGCCAGTCATTGGGATGTAAGGTACAAGGTAGACGCCGAAGTGCTACCCATCGTTAGCCCATAGCGATGCTTCCCATACCTCATCTCAGACATTCACCTTGTGGAGTGCATGGAGTCCTACAAAGGGGCTCGCTTATCCGAGCCCCCTCTCTTTTTTTCCAGCGCCAAGTTTAGCAGCCCCTACTTTTTAATGGTTGGGGGACCGCATATCTTTAAATATATAATACATACAGACTCTACGTCTGTTAATGTATTAATACTTAATTCATGTGGCCCTCCCCTCCACTTTCTCTTGTCCCGGGGCGCGCCTACTAAAGTTGGCGCGCCCCGGGACATGGAAAGAAGGGGGGAGGGGGGGCTGAAAAAAAAAGAGAGAGGACATTGACAAAACAGAGTAAGGTTTTTAAAAAATTATTTACACTAAGGTTAAAACATTTGGCTGGTTCGCTGGTAAAATTCACAATCATGTTTCTGAGAGACGCTATCTGTCGCCGAATTTGTAATAGAATTGCCCCATACTAAATCTAACTACGACATGCTAATAAAAATTGCTAAGGTTATAGGTGGAAGTGTAAGAATAACTGGAAAAGGTGAAGATGTTATTTGGGTAGTTAATAGGAAAGAAACAATTCAAGAAATAATTCAAATTTTTGATGTCTATCCTCTTTTAACTTCAAGAAAAATATGTCAACTTAAATTCTTAAAAACGTGTTTATTGAAAAACTCAGTAGATTGGTACTTATCCAATAGAAATTCTAAGTATATCAACCAACCAGCTATTCTGAATTCCGACCCGTTTGGGCTTGAAAGAAATTCTTTTGCCTTACCTAATTACTTTAAGGGATGACTGTCAGGATTCATAGAAGCCGAATGTCGTTTTTCAATTAGAAAAAGTAATAATCATTCCTTCTCTATAGGGCAAAATGATGATCTTTATTTAATAAATGCAATTAAACAATTCTTAGGTGCAACTAATATTGTTAGAAATCCCTATCGTAATTTTTATTTTCTAGAAATATACAAAAAAGAAACTTTAAAATTTTTTATAGATCACTTCAATAGCTATCCTCTCTTAGGGGAAAAAGCAGAGTCATTCCAAAAATTTAAGAAGAAATTAGTTGAGGCATAGCTCCAGCTATGCGCCTATTAAAGTAAGTGTCATGTTGTATTGCCACCATGAAAAACCTCATACCTTTTTCGGTGATATATAACTTATTATTATATATTGCTAACGGTAAACTCTTATATGTTATCTTAAGGCGGGAAACTAATAAAAGTGTAAGACAATACCGTGGAAACCAAAATTAGTTTTTAGTGTAAAGACTAATAAGTAGGATCCGTAGAGACTAAACGTGGCAGTCGAAAGTTTATTAAGTTAAACGAGTAGATAAGTTATAGTCCGATCCTCGGGGTAACCTGAGTTGTATGAATTACTGTAAATTTCTTTAATCTTTTTTATAGTATAAATATGGCAATAGACCAGCTTCGCGGCTGAATATTTTTATTAAGTAATAAATTCATATTATAGTTATAAAAGATAAAAATAAATATACTACCCCATTTTCTTTTCCCCCCCCCTTCTCTCTTCTTTTTCATTCTGAAAAAGTAGAGGGAACGCGGGGGGGGGGTAAGGGGGGTGGGTGATGAGTAAAAAAATCAAATAAAAGACTTACTACGTAGTAGCACATTTCCATTATGTATTATCTATGGGTGCTGTATTTGCACTTTTTGCCGGGTGATACTATTGGATACCTAAGATATTAGGGCTAGATTACAATAGATTACTAGCTAAAGTGCATTTCTGAATCCTGTTCATTGGGGTTAACTTAACTTTCTTCCCTCAACACTTCCTCGGGTTACAAGGGATGCCTCGTCGTATCTCAGATTATCCCGATGCTTTTGCAGGGTGAAATCTAGTTTCTAGCTTCGGTTCAATTGTTTCTGTAATAGCAACTGCCCTATTCCTATACATTGTCTATGACCAATTAGTGTATGGTAAAGCTGTTTCAAGAAACCCTTGGTTATCTCCACAATTCTTCTCAGATCTCTTACAGTCATTACTAAATAGAGCTTACACTTCTTTAGAGTGATGTCTAACATCTCCTCCAAAACCTCATCCATTTGTTTCTCTTCCTTTACAATCTTAAAAATAGAGCATGTTTCTTTGCGGAGCGACCCATTCCCATTCCCCTGCCAACTTCTGTAGTTTTCTCCAGCGAACCAGCTCCTGCACCTTTTCCCCATCCACCCCCCCAGCGCAGCAGCCCCCCAATCTTGTCTCTCTTCTTTTTCATTCTGAAAAAGTAGAGGGAAAGCGGGGGGGAAAGGGCATTTTGTTTTTCTTCTTCTTTTTCTATTCCCTTTCCCTCTTCCTTTTCATTCTGAAAAGGTAGAGGGAGCAGAAAAAGAAGAAGTAAAACAAGTGCTTTTAAAGGACCATTCTTCAATCCTTTCCCCCCCCCAGCGTAGCAGCCCTCCCCCCTCCCCCAATCTCCATATGTAAATATGTGAGAGAGGGAAGGGGGCTGCTTCGCTGGGGGGGCTGGTACGCTGGGGGGGCTGGGGGGTGAAAGAAAGTGGGGCCAGCGAAGCAGTGTTTTGCTTCTTTTTCTGCTCCCTCTTCCTTTTCATTCTGAAAAGGTAGAGGGAATAGAAAAAGAAGGTAAAAAAAAGTGCTGGGGATAGGGCTGGTTCGCTGGGGGGGTAAGGAGCGCAACAACATGTTTCTTTTGTTATCCTAGACAACATGTTTCTAGCATTTCTCTTCTGTTCATCCCAGAGCGGATCTAACCTATTTTTAAGGCTATATTATCAGAGTTAAAAAAAAATGGTCAGTCTATTGAACAAGTTAAGTTTTATCTCGACAAGTCTACTTTAGATCAATTTTAAATTCGTACTTGGTTATGAGCGAACTACTCCTATTTTTCTTACACCTACAAATATAGTATTGCTCCTGTGCTCCTTTGCTATGCTCTCTTCTCCCCCCTAACAAACCGACCCAATTCATTATAATATAATGAATTGGGTCGGTTTGTTAGGGGGGACAGGGGGTAGGACTCAGCATTGCACAAACAGCCTTTTTTTTATCTGCAGTACACTTCTAGCTTCGCCATGTCCCACAGGGAGTACCTAGCAAGCTATTCGGCCTTCCCTCTAAGCGAAGCCCCCGAACACAACCGACCCAACTTCATTATATTATAATGAATTGGGTCGGTTTGTTAGGGG
>Ga0307511_10005715_pt1 | contig 12602 bp, 4 predicted proteins | sample 13_EM_MG_FD_200266 | JGI IMG/M metagenome (GOLD analysis project Ga0307511, IMG submission 200266) | Populus trichocarpa ectomycorrhiza microbial communities from riparian zone in the Pacific Northwest, United States - 13_EM | ecosystem: Host-associated > Plants > Roots > Unclassified | place...
TTATTTCAATGTCTTAGCAAAAAAATACTTAACAACATAAAGGACAATAAAACAACCTTTATTTGACGTGCTATAAGATGACTCTTCAACATCTAATTCCCTATATCAATAAAAACAACTACATTTGGACACAACCATAGTGTCTTAATGTCTTATAAGTCTATAATAGTGTCACCTTTCCTAACATCATTGCCTCTAACAACTTATAGTGGATACGTTGGTATTTATATGCCTCAACCAAAACCTTATAGCTATTCTTTTTGAGAGCTTGATGATATGATCTAATGGTCATGACTAGTTTGGCCAAGCTACGGTTAGCGAACAATTGCTCATTCTAAAGGTGCATCATTTTATTAGAATTTAAATCCATTTAATGTTGATTTAAGGGCTATCTAGCTGGAAATGAAAAATAAGGTTAACACAACTTTCCATAAATATATTAGGGTAGTTAACAAGACCATAAAGACTATGGTCAATCAACTCAATCAAATCTAGAATGAGCTTAAACAAAGTCGATCAAGAATTTTTTTGGCTAGTTTCCTAAATGTAAGTCCTGAGATATACTTTCATAATAACTCTAATAGGTATTAGATGTTCACATAAATGCACTATAACAAGTTTAACCCAATTCAATCATGATCATCCATGAGGTACCACCTACCTCACAAGAGTGTAGGTAACCTTAGGCTAAGCATCTATAACCAATTCAACTTGTACTTGGATAGTTTAATGCGATATAGGGCTATATTTTAGCAATGTAAAGAATTGATAGGGTTGTATTAGCCTAACATTTAAGGGAAATAGGGATAGATATTGGACATATAGTTAGGCCTGCATATAATTATCCATATCATAAATGGATTAACAAGTTGTATCCACAAGAATTAAGATAGCTAATTTCAAATAGATTTTTAGGGATATAACTAGTCAACAAGGAAACACATTGTAAAGTTTACTAATCATAATGGTAATGATGTTGCTAATAATTTTGATAACTAAAGCTCTTTGGTTCATTAACGACCAAGACTACTATTAATTGGTTTTCTACACTACCAAGGCATGTATTCAAATATCTAAACCCTTATACATGATGTTGATCGATATGAAAAGATGGGCAAGAAAGTAAAAAAAAAAGTCACTTAAGAGAACATACTCAACCCAATTAGCTACTTTAAAAAGGTTATGGTTGTTTATTCAATAATCGATTTATATTCTATTGAGGAGTTTGAAGAAGTTTAACAAAACCTAATATTGATAGTATAACTTAAAAAAGGAAAACCATTTGAGATCAAAACATTAGAAAAGCCTAAAGAGGCTAATAAACCTATTGCTAAAGAAATAAAAATGACTAAAGTAATCAAAGAAAATAAAGAATACTCATTCAATATTAAGATAACCAAAGAGATATTCGACCAATTGACATAGGGAGGATAACTTAAACTCCTAGAATATCACACAATCCCTACTACCAAGAAAATAAAGGGAAAGAAATATTATAACTGACATGACTCATAAAGACATAATAATAATAGTTGTGTTATATTAATGAATCAAATCTAAAAGGCATTAGAACCTAGTTGCATTCGCTTCTTGGAAAATAAGATAAAAGTGGATAACAACTTATTCTTTAAAGTAATACAATAGTGTCTGCTTCTAATTCAAAATGATTTCTTAGCAAATGAGAAATACAATAGACCGAGTCTTATTAAATATGACAAAAACCGGAGTTAGTCATTAATATAGTCACAAGTAAGAAGTATATTGATTGTAGTAAAACCTAAGAATTAGTACAAGAAAATCATAAAAAAATCTCTCTATGAAGTATATAGGTGCCCTATTTTTCATACAATTCTACTAAAGGTAAAAGACTTGGGGCTAAAGTTAAAAAAAATCAAATAATAAAATTTTAAGGCTTTTAAGCCTAAAAGGTTTGCTAATAGTAAATGGTATTAACATATGGCACAATAGAAGTCATCCAAACTCAGTAATGAGGGTGATGAATTTGCTATAGATCGTCAACATCTTCTAAACCTAAAAAAAAAGTGGTGACAATGTTGATTAACCAAGATCTTGTTTAAGAGAATGCAATGTCTAAGCACACAAATATAGAAGGATGAAGCTAGACCATGTACCATATTAAAAGAGCATGTTATATGATCATAAAATATTGATTATTTGGTTAATGATTAATAATGACAAACAGTTACTAAATTACTAATATATGGTGTCGAAGATCAACCACACAGATGATTAATGATAGACAAGATCAAGCCTAATCTTGTACTAGAACAACCTAATAATACCTTGTAATGGAATTTTTTTGCTAAGAAGATACTAATTCTATAATACTTGGTAAAAAAGGTGAGGAAGGTTCCAATCTAAACGCCATCTTTATTTACTTAAAAGGTTGATTTAGATCTCGAATAAATTAAAAGGCATATTTCTAAGGATATTTATAAGAAAATGGAAAAGGACATCATAAAGATGATAAGGAAGTTTGAATAAAGCAACAAACCATGAGCTGAACAGGCAAAGGTAAGGACTAAACTCATAAGTAAGTTATATTAAGCAAGAGCGAAAACATGATAAAGTTGTCTTACACACTAAGTCAATAATTAAAGAACTAGAGCAAAGGAAATGAGCATTACATCAATGGTAAAAAACCATGCCACCTAAGTAATAGGGTCAGAAACCAACCCCGATTATTCAGTAGGAACATCAAGGGGCATTGCTTTTACAAACACACACACACACACACACTTTTCTAGTAATCGTGTTTGAATTTCATAAAGGTTTTTCGTTAATTTTATCTTGGTGTAGTTACATGCTCATATTGTTTTTATAGGATCACTTGTATTCCAATTTCATGTCTTCTTTATAAAATATGGGTTTTCAAGAATAAAACCTATATTGATTTTAAAGAAAATAAATAAATAAACCAAGGAAAAGAGTAAGGAAAGTTACCAAGAGATAAAAATCACATCTCTTTGCTTTTGAAGTTGATCAACCTATAAAAAAAAAGATGATGTAAGAAGATTTTATTTCTTTAAAAGGTGCAACCTTGATGATGAAAGCCTAAACAGTTTTATTTATCTTATGTGAGCAAAGTGGAAAGTTGAAGAATAAAGATTGAAAGGTGCCAAACAACTTTAACCCATTTCTTTTTTTATTTACCAAAGATCAATTTTAATAAGGATGAAAAGGGAAGAACATTTTGTTTTCTCTTTCCTTGTATTCTTTATTTTGTTTGGTGTAGTCTTTTATCTCATATTTTAATCTTACAAAATTTCTTATGACTCACTAAAAAGTTATGCCTAAATATTTTGTTTCTTTTAGATAAAAAAGTAACAAGAATTGATTCTGAATTTAGAGTAAAATTCAAGAAGACTGTATATAGTATAGAGGAATCTTGCAAGCAAAATTCTTCAAACATGGAGCTAATATGAGAACATGAATTTTTTTTAGCCTTAAGAGTCACAAAAATTTATAAGACAATCCTAAAAGTAGTAAGATATGCCTAAAGGAAGTAAAATAAAAAGAAAAGAACAGGAAAAACATAAGCTTTTATAAGAAGAATGTGCATCCTCTTAAAGATAAAATTACCTCTGTAAAATTTTCCTCCTCTTTCTCACAAGTACTAATATTTATTTATTTTTATATGTTTTAATTTAACAAGTGTTATTTTTATTTCATACTTTTCCATGGTTGAATATTAGTTTATGCACAAACATTTTCATGAAAAATATCCAAGAAAATCATTAATAGCGGAATGATTTCACATTAAACAATTTTATATCATGATTAAAAACAATTGTCTTTGGTAGTCTATGAAGTATAATAAACTCTTTAAAGAATATTTTAGTGGCATGGACAACATTGGAAGTTTTTTTAACAAGGGCTAAAATGATAACAATGAAGATCTTTTAATAATTTATGTAACATTTCTTTTCAAACTTGACCAACAAAATCGATCCTAGGCTCCCTAATTTTTCCCCAACAATAAAATCAATCCTAATGCAAAATTGGCTAAATTTGCAAGTCAATAACCCCTTAAATCCATTCATGTAAGACCATGCCATTATAAGCTATAAAAGCCAGCCATATAAGATCATGCCTTTCTAGGTCATACAAAGTAAGCCATACAAGGTCATGCCATTCTAGGTCAACTCCAGGCCATGTACTTTTTCTCTTTATATTTTTTCATACATTTCTTTTCACACACACACACACACACCATGCCCATCATATATTTGTTGACTTGAGCATTAAAGGGTCTTTTGTTCCAATAATAGACTTATTTTGTATGAAAGTTCATGAACTCGCGGTTAAGCCTAATCATACCAACAACTTTAGATGTACCCGTGGAAAATTCAATTTTTGTCTAATGTTTTTTAATGGCTTTATTAGTGGCATTGTTTATGAGAAACTGAAAATAAACTAGTTCATTTCCTTTCACCCATAATACTTTTCCATAACTAACGAGACTCTAGGACATGAAAGAGTAACTAATCCCCCTACCATAAAAACTTCAGTTCCTTGAGCTCTCCAACAACTCTCCCATCAAGTGCAAGTGCTGAACAATGTTGTTCAATCCATACAAGAACAACTTTGAACTTTTCTATTCAATCAACAAAAAAAAAATACAACATAAAGCTCTATTAGATGCACTAAAGGCATAAAGACAACTTCAATTCCATGAAGAAATAGGATAAAATGGCGTGTAAAGTATGCATGATATTCTCACTTTACAAAGAAGATGTTCTTGCTATGAAGAACAATATTCTATAAATCCTAGTCATAAACATAACTATCTCTATCAGTCCTTCTTTAACTATCGCTCACATGCTCTCCGATGAAAAAGTCCTAGATGTGAGATGAGATTAGTGATTGTATAACCTTATAAGAACGAACAACATTCCCATCAGGTGTAAGACTCTTCACTTTATCACAAAGTATTGCAAACTTATCTCTCTAAAGACCGTATCGTCATGAAGTCTAATTTGGACAACAATGACCTTACAAGTCCTAGAAAGTGTCATAACCAATGTTTACCCTCAATAATTTTCAAAAATAGTCAAATGTTTTCAAAACAAAAATTTCAAAGTTATTTTCAGATCATTTTTTTTTAAAAAAATAAATTCCTGGGGTTTAAGATGTATAAGACAAGATTTCCAAAATTATTTAAGATGCATTTTGAGAGGTACAATTGAAAATAAATTGGTTAAAGTTACAAGAATTAAAGGACTAAAGACCAAAACATTAAATTAACATGGTTTAGGAGGTCCTATTAATTCAATGAAGGGCCTAATTGAAAGAAAATTCTTATTTAATAGCCAATCTAATTAAATTTAAAGAATTTAAAGATCCATGTACAATAATATAAAAAACAGAGAACTAGGAAGAGCCTTTTGGTCTCGAATAAGGACCAAATTGAAAAGAAATTTTATGGCTTGATTTGATTTGTCTTTAATTAAATAAATCAAAAGTCTAAGATGATTAAATGTATAACGCGCCAAACTCTAGAGACTCCTTTGATGTTTTAGCCCCAAGACATTATCGCTTTAAACATAGGGTATATAAACTTTTTTTTTCCTTTTCGTTTTCTTTACTTGAGATAAACCTTAACCCTCACAACATATAATTTGTTCTCTATTCCTATTCCACCAAACCATTACTGTTTCTATTAATTTTGGCATCGTCAAACCTAATTTAGGTGTTGATGGCTTTAATTATAACATTGTTCATGGTCTTTTAACTAAGACAAAAATCATAGCCTACGCCATCTCATTTTACCCTCTCGTTCAATGATTAATTTGCTTTGTACTCTTATGAAAGCAATGCATATGCCTTGTATAGCCTTGATTGGCTATCATTTTTTTCTTTGCCATTTGGATGGTTTGTGTAGATTTGTCCTGATGTTTGTGTTGTGCTACGTGTCTTGTGTCTCAATCTTTTTATCTTCCCTATAAGGTAGGTGGGTTATGGTTTCATCATTCATAAAAAAAAAAGGAGAAAAAGGGCAAGAACATAGAGAAAATAGTAGAATAGAAAGTGGTTGAGAGGGTTAAAATTAGAGTGTGAGGTTTTTTAAATTCAAGTTAGATTGAAAAAGAGAGTGACAAAGAGGTTTAGAAAGAAAGCTAGAGAAGGTGGGGTTAATCTTGAAACCCTATGAGTGCAGTTTAATCAGGTTTTTATTTTACCAGCTTAGGTATACCCCTCTCCATTTCTTTTCCTATTATTTTGTTCATGTATTTGAATGTGTGATTTATGCTCGTATGTAAAAGCATTATGGCTATAGTTTATATATATATATATATATGAAGCTACACTTCAAATGTTTTATTTCTTTTCTTATTATACATTCTTGTGATGCTTATGGTTTTTTTCTTATATATATAAGCCTTATAGTTTTTTATGCATGCTTGTGATATTTATGGTTCTGTCCCTATAAGTGTAGCTTTGGTGTTTGTTTCTTATGGATGTTTTATGATGTTTTGAGTATAAGTCATTTGTTTTTTGTCATTATTTCTATATGTTCTAATTTGTAATAAAATATCCTAGTTTTTTGTTCTCAATATAAATGGGATGAGATAAGTTTGTATTGGTGTTTATGTTTGTGAATGTTATTGGACATTTTGTGACCATATATAGTTAAAAAAATTGGAACTTTAGATACTCTAGTTGCTAAACATCTTGTTTGAGCAGTTGGTTTCTTTTATTTTATGTGGTTTGACTATTTCATAATAATCCTGATTGTCTGAATTCAAATAAATGCTATAAGTACAGAAAGATCCCTGATTTACAAGAATGAATTTTGTATTACCAGAAAAAGATATTGTCTATTGGTAGTTGGTATCTAGAGCGGAAAGGCTTAGCAATAACTATTATTCATTCTCCTTGTTAGAGCATTACTTCAAGGCTAACTTAAGAAAATGAACTAAAACAAACCACTAATTATGATATTTCCTCATCTTTAATGTCGCTAAAAAGTATCGATCGGGGGTATTCAATTGGTCATTTCATTTCCTTTATAAATCTTTATTTCTTTTCAAATAATATTGACTAATGATCATGTAATAATAAGAAGAATCATCCTGGTTTTAAACAAATTGTCCACTGTTAATGGTTATGCATATATGAGTCCTTACTAATTGATATGCATAGGCATTGATTAAGGGTAATATTCCAAAAAATGGAATAATAATTGTGATTATTAATACAATAACATACCTTAGGATAAATGAGGGACATCTAGTTTTAGACCATAAAAATACAACTTGTATTTCAATAAAAGACATCTAATTTTAAATACCTCCAGATCCTATTTCCAAATAGATGAACCATCAATGATCATTATTTGAACATTTGGGATTGAGGTATAAAACATCTTTCAACAAAATAAGAAGGATCTTTTACCATAGTTAATGCTTATACAACCTAAAAGATGTAGGGACAAAGAATTTCCATTACCTTTGAACATATATGAAAAACTCTAATTTTAATTTCTAGGGTCCATAATGGGAATTTAGGGAAAATGGAAAGTAATGCGAAAATTGATCAATATGCTTAGAAATGGAGTAGTATTAAGTAAGGATTTGTTTAAAATTGAAGACAAATCTCTAGGAGGAGAGAGGGATAAGTTCAACCAATTAGGAAAATTTCTTAGGTGTAATCTTTATTTGAAATTATGGATGGTTATGGTGATATAAACATCAAGAATGTGATAAAATTAGTTTATGCTTGAAAAATTATAAGGAAATATGAGTTATTGAATTCTTGAATGCTAGAATTCATGGTAATTGAGTGTTATTCTTTTAAAAAAATTCATCTTTTGGTGTGTTATGTATGTAACTTGTATGATGCAAGGATTAATCTTAAAGGTAAAGCTCAAATTTTTTGCAAGGGTAAAGATTTTGGCTTGAAAATAAAGAGAGGGAAATTTTCCAATAGCAAATACGGCTATACCGATTCAAGAAAGGTGAGACCGTTTTGGCTACCATTTAAGGAATATAGGTGATTATTATGTGGAGAAGAAAAACATAATAATGTGTATGCATGAAACAAGCTTACATGTTAATATTGTTTATATTAGAATGTTAAAGGTTGGAAACTTTAAGTTTAATGTGTGATAATATAAGAATATGTGTATTCATGAGTAAAAAGTACTTAAATTTTTAAAGGAATATTGAGACGTACAATCTTGATATTTAAATACTGAAGTTGATGTAAGACGTTGAGTGATGCAAGAGAGGCATCTACTATTAGACCCCAGGCAAACAGGACAAGACTAATAAGAGAAACAAATAGGTGTTCGTCACCTCATCCTTTTAAGTTTTCAATATTATATTTATAATGAATTTCAAGTTGCATGGTAACACATTGGTAAAAGATTGATAAAATCTTATTGTGATATGTATCATAAGAATTGCGTTGCGGTATGGTAATCGGCCACATGAGTAGGGTTGTGATTGATGTCTAATAATGGTCATGCTGAATGAAATGTTGTGTAGAAGCTAACCCAAAGGAGGAGCTTAGTTGTAAAGAGGTATTAAAGATACAAGTAGGCATGAGTTATAATTATGGAAGTCAGCCACATGAGTCGGGCTAGAATTGAGGTCCTTAGAAAGACATATGGGATACGTATTTACACATATAGTTAGCCACATGAGTGAGACTCTAAATGATTATTTTTTGTCGAATATAATGAATGGGGGCTTGATTTAAATTTTCTTATACTGACCATAAGTCCGGGGGTAGTTTTTGAACAATAGTCAATCGTATGAGCAGAAACCAATAAAATATTGGGTATACATCTTTGGAATAGATGTGGGTGGACAAGGATTACTTGTTAAGTATGTTACTAGACCTCTAAGGGATGCTTAAAAAGGGTCTCGAAATGGAGACATTTATGTTCAAGGCTATTCATCGGTAATAGTGTAAGAAATAACATTATAGGTGTTGCACGTATGCGGCGTCATGACGATCATCCTCCCGGGTTAGGATCCTTGTAGTGATAAGAGGAATAACAAGGAATTCTTGTTTCTTATCAATAATAAAGAAATGGAGTCACCACCTAGTATTTTGGTCACTGAGAACTCTAACTAGCCTCAAAGTCTAGATAAAGGGATTGATTGTGTATAGGAAGACATATCACCCTAGTACACCTTACCTAAGGTAAAATGCATTATTTGTGTCTGATATAAATTAAGGTATTGTTGTGTTTTTTAATCATTGATCTGTTTAAGGTTTAAGAAAAGTCCTCCTCGGTAAGGAGGTTTTTTTCTTATCAAGTTAAAATTTAACCATTCTAATGTCAAAACATATAAATAAAAGAACGTGTCTTTTTATTCATTATTGAGAATATGTTTTATGTATAACTTCATAATCTTATACATTAAAATAAAACAAAAAAAATATATTTTGGTGTTATTGAAATGTAGGTCAAATTCTCATGACTTTAATAAACTGGTTATTAAATCCAAAAATATCAACAAAAATATTTTTTTTGAATTTTTAAAGATGGTAAATAATGCTATATTCTTTTATTTTTATTATGCAAATATGATTTTTTATTTTTGAAATATTTGGCCATATATAATTTAAAACATAAATATATTTTTTAAAAGAAAGGTTTTTGTTTTTTTTTTGCGTATTTTTTTTATTGAGATTATGAACCAAAAAAGTCTGACAACACATTAACCATTCTTAGTGGCAAGGCTACTTTAGATTGCACTTGAGAATAACATCATAAATAAGGAAATGAAAAAAAGTTTGCATGTGTTATCTATCATATACATCATCACAACGTTCATTCTTTTTCTAAAAATAGTTCTTTTCAGAGGGAAAAAAAGGTCTGAAACATATATTAGTTTAAAATGAGTCACCATATAGTATTATGGTCACTAAGAACTTTAATTGGTCTTTCATAATTCTAGGTAAGAGATTGATTATGCTAAAGGTAAGATACCATCACCCTAAAGCGTTTTATCTAAGATAAGTTGCAATGTTATTTGTTTTGTTTTTATTTCTAAAGGGTTCGTTATGCCTAATATGCTAATGGTCTATCTATAAAGAAATATATGGTCAAAAATGGATCCACTACAATGAGTTACACCCAAGGTATAAGGTTGATAGTCAGACTAAAATCTATTCATTCTAAGGTCCAAGTCATTTTGCATTCTTGATTGTTGTCAGAATAATGACTATCAAAGGTTCATTTATTCTAAAAATAACAGTGAATTAGTGTATTTAATAAAGACTAGTTATTCCTAATTGATACATGTAACCAATAACGGTATTTTTAGGTAACATTAGTAAATAACTAGAATGAGCCCATGTAGGGGCTCAATTAGCCTAGCTCTAAACCTAGGAGGTATGGTTCTAAACATCTATTTATGCAACCAAGGTTAATGAACAATGACCTTTCATCTCTATAAGATACATTCAATAATTTATGAAGAAGAAGATGCAACCTGGACAAACAGAAAAAAGTTCTTATGATGCAGGACTCGAGATCATATAATTTTTATAATTGTATCTTTTTCTTTTGAACTTTTTAAGTAAAAACAATAACTTTCTCAATGTCTTTAGTGACTCCATGCAAAATCTTCACGGTGAGATCTCTATGTCTTTGCCATAACCCAATTTTAGGTTCCCTAAAAATTATCATTTTCTTTAAAAGAAACCAATTCAAATAAAAAAAATGAAAAATGGATAAAGGGACTTAATCGAAAGTTGAAGGATCAAATTGAACCAAGTGACCAAGGTTAGGAGCCTAATTGCAACAATGAAGGGTCTAATTGAAGAAGACAATGAAAATTTAGGATCAAATCTTGCTTGCAAGTTATCAAATTCATTGAGGGCCATATGTTACTTTTGATTATTATCAAGAACAACAAAGAGAGCAGGGAGAGAAAAGGAAACTGCAACAAAGAAAAAAAGAAAGAAGAAGAAAGGTGATGAAACTTTGGTAGGTAAAGAGATCATAGGAAAAAAGGGTGATCCTTTCTCCTGGTGTTATTGGGCACCCAAAAATAAGACAGTGGGTAAGGCCTTCAATAGCTTTTTCAAACCTTAGCGCCAGCTCTAAATCTATCAAGGCAGAATGGTTAGAACCAACAACATCAATTAACTTAGGAATAGTCCTTCTTCTTGGTAGGAGTAACTGTAGATTTACCTATTCATGTTTGTGGTTACGTAAAAGCAACTCTATTGGGTTGTCAAAATGTTTACAATGCCAAAACTATAACTTATGCTTTTTGCCCTTAACAAAGTTTAGTCACGGTTTTCTTTTATATATATGCTTAGGACATAGTTCCTTTGATTTTATTTTCAATATATATAAACCACATAGCATGCCATTTTCATGATGTATCCTAAAGCCATTCACATGCTCAAACTTATTATTTTTTCATTTGTAAGCAGAAAGTCAATTTCTTTAATATTAAGTTGGTTGCTTGTTTGAATGATTCTTCTAAAAAAAATAATTAATCAAATGTTTTAATTGCATATAGCGAAGTTTTCTCCAAAATATCACAATTTGTATTTTTTTAAAAGAAAAAAATATTTTTATGATTTAGCATTTTTTAAAAATATCAAAAATTAAAAAAAAACATAGTTTTATAATTTTGCATGCATTATGGATTTAATAACAAATTTATTAAGTCCATGGTGTAAGTTGGCCTAAACTTCAAAAACATCATAAAAATTTGTTTAATTAATATTTAGAGTATGAGTTTTACAACATAATGCATATTCAAGGTATTAAATTAAATGAATGAACAAAAATAAAATGTTAGGAATTAATTGTAGACTTTAACATTTGGGGGTATAATTTTACACTGTAATTCCTGGGTATTAAAGATACAAAGTAGAAATAAATTCACCATTAAAATGTGGACTTTAGAGTGGTTAGGTTATAGCTTGATAAAATAGAGACATCCTTACTGAAGATGACCTTTCTTACATTAGATGGACCAACGAATAAAAACATGACTTGGAGAAAAACAATAAATCAACAATGCAGTTTACCATATACATGATGCACTAGGGCTGATGTGTCTTCCTCATGCACAAATAGTCCCTTTACCCAGACTCTTGCAGGCCATTAGCTTTTCTAGTGACCATAATTCTAGGTGGTGACTTCTGAACCTTTCAAATCATACACATCCAAAACCCCCTCGATCCAGGAGGAAAGCCAGTCATTCAATGTCGTGCACGCTACAACAGTCTCCATGAAAATCATTATGGAGAGATCTTTATATCTCCTTTACATTCTCCATATCTCTAAATGTATCCCCATGAAAAATCTTCATGACAAGATCTCCTTGTCTCCATTGAAATCTTTATATCTTTATGAAAAACCTCCACGATAAGATCTTCATGTCTCAATTGAAATATCAATGGCTTTGTTGCGATGTCGCGGTCACACAAATTAATTACCCTAACTTAAAACACACAAGATAGTATAGAGCAAGCAAGGGGTCGATCCCACGAAGAAGTTTCAAGTCAGATTTTTATGTTGTACGTTATGTAATTGGGGGGATTTGGTTTGTGATTATCTAAACTATGACAGCAATTAAACTAGCAAACAAAATCAA
>Ga0307511_10005716_pt1 | contig 12602 bp, 5 predicted proteins | sample 13_EM_MG_FD_200266 | JGI IMG/M metagenome (GOLD analysis project Ga0307511, IMG submission 200266) | Populus trichocarpa ectomycorrhiza microbial communities from riparian zone in the Pacific Northwest, United States - 13_EM | ecosystem: Host-associated > Plants > Roots > Unclassified | place...
TTACACTTTCATCACTACATTTTTTTTTTCTTTTCCGTGTTGTTATAACCTAAATTTAACAACAATTACTCTTCAAATTTTTTAAGAGTTACAATGAAAATTACAAAAATCAAAAATTGATCTTGATTAAAGATGTGATTTATCGATTGTTAGAAGAATAAAAAAATAAAGTATATAGTTGATTTTTCTAAAGTCTAGAAAAATTAAGTCGTCATAATAAATTTTGTCGAATTTTCCTTTTCAAAATCAAATTTAAAAAAGGATAAGGATTAACTTTTTATGTCATATGAGATTTTTTATTATAAATATATATACATAGATCTAGACACAAGTGAGGGAATTGAGATCCCAGATAAAAAAAAAGTTTTACTTGAGAAGCTAGAGAGTAAAATCTTTTCAAAACAAAATGTAAAGAGAAAGAAAAAACAAAACAGAAAATAAATAAACTAAATAACAAAAAGCAAGAACCTCAACCATTTTTTTCATCTTCTTCCCTTCTCTCTTGTACAACCACCAACATTTTTTCCCTTGTCGCTAGATTTTAGCAAAACCAACAACCCCTTTTTCTTTAGAGATTGAAGCCATTAACAATTTCTCGGACCATCATGAACCCAATCATTGTCCTCACTCTCCATGTAGCTCCACAACCTTCATCCCCTCTATGTAACAGTCCCTCTCACCTCCACACCACATTGCTCCCTTTCCATCACTCTACATAACAACCTTCAACTTCACCACCTAACACAATAACCTAATCTCCTTTTGACTTGAAATCCCAAGTTAAATCTTAACCAAAATTGCGACAAATTAAACCCGAAAAAACAATCAAGACCCAACTAAATTCATCCCTAAAAGAGACTTGAACACCTCAAACATCAACCAAGCCCAAAACCCATAATTTTCTAAGTCGTTTTTAAGTTTCAGTAGTAGCGTGTGAGGAGAATGCAATGCCACCAATTTTGGGTTCAAATCTGACAATGCGTGTCTAATACGCGCCAGCACTATCTCATTGTGTTTACAACATCTTTTTCAAGTTAATTCCAGAAGCATCAAGTTCATTTTTTATTTTATTTTTAATTATGGTCTTAATTGATTTGTAATGATGTGATGATTGTTTGTAATTTATTTGTGATGATTTTATGCATGTTTGTAATTGGTTTGCGATATTTGATGTGTTGTATCTATAATGGTGTTTATTTACTATCTTGATTTGTAATTTACGATGATTGATTAGTTGGATAGGTTAATGAGGAGGTTGGAAATTCACATGTGATGCGTTAATTTGTTGAATATTTAGTTACATGGATTAATTGAGATTATTTTATCAATTTATGAAATTACGAGTCCGATATATTTTATGAAATCTTCATACATAATGATGAAGGAATTATATTAGATAAAATGTGATTAATTTCATATGCTAAAATTGAAATTTTAAGTGGTATTATTTCTTTTATTTGATGGTTTTTTATTCATTTTTTTAAGAGTTGGACTGTTTTTCATAGATATATCTATATATGTAAAAGTGTGTTATTTGGTTTTTATCAAAGGTTCAACCTTTGAAAAATATGATCACTCAACAGGTCATGTCCATTGGATGTCGAAACTTTACTATTTTTTTTTTAAAAAAGATGTTTTTTTTAGTTCAACAGGTCCTACCATTTGAAAGTTGAAAATGTCATTTATTTACAAAGTTATATTTATATATTGTACTTCTTTTAAAAAGATGAATTTGATCTGTGAGTTGAAAGGTTTTTTATTTTTATTTTTCTCTCATACAATAAACCGTTATCTTACTGGTAGAGTCAATCTCGTGGTGAAAACATTCAATTTCTAAAAACATATACCAATAAATTTATATTTGTTTGTAAATATTTTTCTTTTTATTGATGTTAGTGTGTGCATTTTCTTTAGAGTTTTTTTTTCATGTTACTAGGATATTGTCTCATCACTATAAATGAAATTAGGTTAAGTCAATATGACCCTTAAAAAGCCTATTGAGTGTGAGTGGTGACCTTCGAGCCCATTTTAAATATAATATGAGAAACAAGTTAAAGCCTAACTTTTTATTTGTCAACCTCTCGAGTCCAATACATGTGTTTTCAAAGTATGAATTGGGCCTTGTATCTAGACCCATATCTTAAATCATTTCTTTAAGATTAATAGCTTTTACCAAACATGCATACGCCATTTTAGACTATTTTTAGTGAAAGCAAAGTAGGTAAATTTATCATTAGAAACAAACACAATGCAACTTATCATGAATAAGATACTATAGAGTGATGTTTTTTCCATTTAGTATAATCAGCCCCCTACTTAAGAATTTCTGAAGACCAGTTAGAGTTTTTAATTATCATAAATTAGGCCGCGACTCCTTATTCATTTTTATAAATTTCTAATTTCACCATGAAGTTGGATGCAATAAAATAACGATTCCACTAGGGATAAACATATTTTGTAAAGGCTAGGCTTTGTGGTTTATTTGCATGATGTATTTATTTTTGTTATTCTTGATTTAATATTGTTTTTATGTTTTTTTTTGTTTTTTTTATCATTATTTTGTGTAATATGCATATGGATTGGATATAGACTTATGCCCTTTAACCCACTGCACTCACTTTTATGAACACACATTACCATAAGTTAGCAATAAGGAAATTAATGGTGCCTTGATGGGTTTTGTCTCGGACTAGCACTCGTGAAACCTCATCTCTAGTTGAAAGTCTACAAGGTCATGATTGGTACTCGATGAGATTTTTTTCAATCTATACTTTTATGCCTTATAGGCCTCGATCCTGCCCTTTAAGGTTTGATTACCTGGGAAATAAGGGACCCTTTGAAACCATTAGGTTAGCCAACTTATCGACACGTAATGGCTAGACTCTTTCCCTAGATTATTTCTCTATAAAGCACTTGGCAAGCCTATAAGCATGAAATCTTAACTTATAATTTGGTCATTTCAGGAATAAGTGACAACGCGACTAAGACGATAAATTATACTCAAGATGAATTTACAAAGATTTGAGTCCTTGCAACCACTAGAGGGGGATTGTCTAAACTAAAGAGTTATAGACAAATTTCCTGGAAAAAAATATGTACTCCTTGTTAAAGAAGTTTATAGACTTTTTGTACGTTAGGAAAAGCTAGATATCTATGACAAATATAAAATTCAATAAAAGAATGAGAACTTGATAGAAATGCTCAAGATATCTTATAAAAATAGGATGTCAAAGTTATGTTATAATTTTAGAATCCATCATATAAGTGCTTCACATTTGGGAAAGTTGACATAGTTCCCATCATCGAAGAATATCAGCAGTTGCTACAAATGCCCTAACCTACATACATTATCTATTATCATCATCGACATGATGAAACTACTTAAAGAATTTCAAAGCTTTCGAATATAGACGAGAACATGAGTAGAGTAAAAAAAAAACTATGTGCTGGAATGTATAGGAATAGTTGTTTAAAGAAAAAGTTGTAAAACAAGAATTGTAGTACTAACAGGATTTGAATATTGGCTTTAGAAATTTTTAGGCTGTTGTTATTTCCCTCAACATCATGTATGATCAGTCTTGAAGCAGCTGATGTGTTCCTTGAGGTCAAATAGAAACAAATTAATCCAATTACAACAATCCTAGTATAAACAATCCTGATTCTCAATCATTAGGAAAAATAGGTAAATGGTCAATACATTGTTATGTGCAACTTTTATATATGTGGATGATTAGTCATATGATTGCTATGGTAATCATTTTTAGAATAACATGGTGGACCAAAAAATATTACTAGAGTTTATAAGAATCATTTGGAGAATGTTTTCAGAAGAGAAATGGATTGAATTATTCCATAAATTGCTAAGTGCCTTGTTTATATGAAACATAATTTGGATGCTCTTAGGAACTCATCTTGTTTACTATGGACAACACCCATGCATTGCTTTGATTAAAGGGAAACTCTTATCACTAAGCTATACATTTTGTTAGTTATGCATCTTCTATAGTAGCTAAACAATATGGGTGCTGACAACGTGTTCTAATAATTGTAGTAGGCTTGGATGAATTCTAAAGTAATTTCAAAGAGGCATCTTTTTTAGCCACCTTAAAGCTTATAAGACAGGATTGGAATACCTAAGGATTTGTTAAGCAAAAAATAGCTAAAAGGGAAACTCCTGTCACTAAGCTATACATTTAGTGGTGTTAGAATAAGATAAGCAATTGTTTGTCTTTGGTTGTAACACTTCAACGACCTCAAGCTCCTCCTAGATAGATGAAGAAACTAAAAAATAAAAGAAAACAAACATAATAGGAATTGTTGAAGGCAATGAGTCAAGAAAGAATAAAAAAAACTAGAAAAAGATACAGTAGAGCAACCAAGGATTGAAAACCAAAAGCTAAAAACTAAAAGTAAGTCAGGAAATTGATTGGGAAGGAATTACAAAAAGGAAAGATAGATGTTGAGGATTTAGAAAGTGAACTAGAAATGGAAAGGGCTCCAATGATGAATGATATGAGGCTCATCTATATTCAATAAGAGGAAAAGCTCACCTAGTTGAATAAAAAAAGGTTGAAAGTGATGTGGCAGATTTAAGAAATCAAGTTGAAGAGGTTTAAGCTCACTTCCAAAGGTAAGAGGAGAATTAGAGGAATCTACATTATATCTTAATAAGGCTTAATAATGATAGTATGGAAAATCTCCAAGTCTTAAAAGATAAAAAAATCCTTAAGGGTTGAGAGGTTGTTGAATTTTACTCATCGAATTGTTAATCAAGAGGAAGGCTTTGGGCCTAAAGAACACAAAGTCTATTTGGAACAATGCTAGAATCCTTGGAGGGAATAACTAGTTGTGGTGAATTATGAAGAAGTTTGATTTGATAGTTTACAGGAGTTGAAATCAGATGTAGTTGTAGCTAGCTATGTATCTTCTTTATTTTATATACGTAAAAAATTTTTCCTCAAATTGATGGGTTAAAGTGTTTCCATATTTTTTTATGAAGGAAAGTCAAAGACTACTTTATCAAGATGTGTGAATAATTTTCAATTATCTCATTTTTTATTGAATGAAAAATTCAAAATGGATGCATTAATATATTTAATGGTTTAATATTAGAGAATATGTATATTATCCATTTCTGAATGAATAAGATTATAAAGTTATCTTCTCAAATGCTATGAGTTAAGGTTTCAAATAATTACATATCTTTACAAGAAAATAGTCTTAAACTAACTTCCAAAATATATGGATAATATGTTGAGATTTTTTCATATTTTGATTGAATGAAAATCTTTAGTTTTATTCTCAAAATATGTAGAACCAGGTTGAAACTTGCTTAGAAAACAAAAGTTTATAAATGATTAAGGACATATTGAAATAAATGAATGGGCTTATACAAGTAATAATATTTATTAAGAGGTGAAAATGAAAGTCTAGTAAATTAACTATGACTAAATTAGAAAGATGGGGGATAATTTTAAAACTACTATAAAGTGAAGGACTAAAGTGACAAAAAAAGAAGGGAAATTGAGCTTTTCTCTTAAAAGAGAGCCGACGGTGTGAAAAGAAGAAAAACTCCAACTTCTTCACCTATAATAAAAACCCCCTCACCATTTTTCTTGCATGTTAAACTTTTTCTCTAAAAAGATAAGAAAATAAAAAGATTAGTTTGAAACATTTAGATAAGACCTTGAAATAACATCAAGAAATAGAGAGAGAGAAACCTTGTAATGTGGATTTAGAGAAATAATAAGAGAAGTAGAAGATGTAGAAATGATAAGCTATAGAAGGAACATCAAAGAGAGCAACAAACGAAAGTTAGAAGAACATTAATCATCTTCAAGGCATTTTTGGTAAGTAAACTATAGAAATTTCGGATTTTCTCAAATAGGGTTCTTGAACCAATTTGGGGGAAATAGAAAAATTACATGACTATGTCAAATAAAAGGTTAATAACCTAAGAAAATGACCTTATTAATAAGCATAAATTTAAAGAGATAAGGATAAAAAGAGACACCAATTTTTATAGTGGTTCATACAATCGTTTAGATTACTCTTTGAATTTTTGTTCAAGTATTCACTATCACATACGGTCTTCTTCACGAGTGATACCAAGCCTTTCCACAGTTTTTTTTCTAGGCTGAAGATTAATCCAATTCTCTTACAAGCTAAGGATCAAACTTATCTCAATCTTTTTTTTAGACTTAAGAGTAAACCCAATCCTTTTATAGGCTAAGGATAAAACCTATTCTAATATTTTTTAGGATTAAAATTAAGTTCTAATCCTTTATAAGCTAAAGATCAAACCTAAAACAATTTTTTTCAAGGATCAAAATTGAAAACCTCTCACACAATCTTTTTTAAGGAAAAAAAAATTAAAACCTCTCTTTACCCAAGTGGTTTCAAGTATTACTTACACTTTCATAATGATTTATCTCTCATGAGAGAATAATCACACCTTACACAAGTAAGGGCAAAGATTAAACGTAAATCTTTGTAGAATGTAATCTAACTCATAAAGGTGAGAAAATTGATTTAATGCAATGTATGATTTAAAGCTTTTCAAGAGAATAGAAAGATAAATGAAAGCTTTTTAAAATAAGAGAAGTTCAAAGCATCAAGTATGTAGATTATAAAAGAGTAGGAGTTTGAGAGAGATCTTACATTGAAATCAATTGGGTATTTATAGGAAAAATTCAAAATTCATAACTACTTGTTACACAAACATTAATAAATAAATAAAAAATCTTGCTCTTCCAAATGTTTTTCTCCTCCATGAGAAATAATTAGGAGGTGTTTATGGAAGAAAAAAAGTGGTTGCAACAGGCAAGCTAAAAAAGTGAGTTGACATCTTAGGTAAAATAGTTATTTATGTTTAATACACTTTTTATAAAATTATAATTTTACCACTTAGCTAAAAATGGATATAAAACTTTTAGAGTGGTCAAAAGTTCAACATGATCAATGAAATATATGTTATTTATTTAAAAGTATTTTAATGATAAATATCAAAGCGTATGATAAAATAATTTTTTATAAGATATTTTTCACTAAATGTGAGTTTTGACAATAAAATCATTTTAGATTGATGAAATTTGATAATTAAGAGATTTATGAATGAAATTCATTTTATGATTTCAAATTAAATCTTATAAAGACTTGATTACAAAATGATATTTGCTTGAGAATTTTTAAGTCAAGTTTGCGTCCAAAAAATATATAACTTCAATTTAATGTAAAAAAACTGCTACAACAATAATACTTTGACATGTATATTAAATGCAATAATATATTATTATCATTAAAATAGATAATCCAGATGATGAAATACATTTAAGCTAACAATAGGATCTAAATTTAATACTAAAATATGAGTTGAAAATATCTAACATATTTAAATAGAAAAATATTAATTATACAAAGCTCTTCAATATACTTTTGTTTTCCCACAACAATTGGAATCAATTGAAGGCGAGAGCTATTATGTTTAAATTTAATAATCAAATAAAATTGAAAATTTTGGTTGAATTTTATTGGTTTTTTTTTTAAATTTGACTATTTGAAATTAAACCAATTTAAATCGGTAATTCAATTGAGTGTTAAAAAGTTTTCATTTGGTTTTAATTGAAAACCGAATAGTATGTGTATATCTATTTTAATCATTGCTAAATAAATTTTGTATTTATATTTATATGTTATATAATTTAAATTTAAATTTTAAATCTTTTATGATATTTTTGAATTGATCAAAAATTTGAAATGGTTTTTCTTTGTTTTTTTGTCTTGCAAATAAATTGATGAAAAAACTCTATAAAGGTGTATTTTAATGTATCAATGGATATATAAGATTTTTTTTTTGTTCTTACCCGAATATTCTAAAACCTTTTTATTTGTTATGTGCACAATGTCATGTCATCAGAGCTGGGTTATGGTCTGCATAGAGACCCCAATATTTATTGCTTATTATTTAATTTAGTTAACTCCAGAGTCCAGTTGAGTTTCCAATAATTTACGTGGCATTAGGTTAAGACTTGTTTCTAATCTGTTGATTTACAGCCAAGTATTTTTAGCTTAAGAATAGGTCTTCAGCTTGAGTTGTTAGCTGAATATCAGTATAAGTAGTTATGTTATTTTTGAGTGTTGGTAATCCGGTTAGTTGTTATTCCAGTTGTATTTAAAGTCTTCTTGTTAATGAGAAAGACATCGAAAAACATTTGCAATTAGTGAAGTATTGGAGGCCGTGGATTTCCTCGAATTAATCCTACTCTTTTTTCTAGTTGTACTTGACATAAATAGTGAGACTAGTCATGTTCGGGGTTCGTGACTGTCCCTCCCAATAAATGTGTTTCTTAAGGATTGAACTTGTGTTCTTACTCTTGCAGGGATATAATGCTTTAACCGCTAGATCAACACTTTATTGATAATGGATATATAAGATAGAACTCATGAAAAAATAATTCTAAAAAAACCAAAAATAAAAAATCATAAAATTATTTTTTATATAAAAAAATAAATATTTTCATTGAAAAAACAAAAAATTTCGGTTCCAAAAACTGAAAATGAGGAATCGCATTTGGGTCTTGATTTTATTTTTTTGGAGGTACGGTTAATAAAAATAAAATGACTTTACAAAAACCAAAAAACCGATTACTCAACCGTCAATTAATTACTATTTTATTTTGTTTTTGTTTTTTTTTAAACAAGAGAAAAAATGGTTTATGAACTTTCAAAATCCAATTTGGGCTTAATTTATGTGAATCTGACTGATCTAAACCTAGGCCCATAGTTTGCCGAGAAATCCCCCCTCTTTTTATTTACAAACAAACCGCATCCGTTTTCACCTTAGGGTTTGGCCTGCGCTTCGCTGCACTTAACTCTCAAAAAGAACAGGACGCGGCGTAGCTTCTTCTTAAACCTTGAATTCCCTCCTAATCATGGCTACTCAAATAAGTAAGAAACGCAAGGTAAAACTCCTACAATATTTGTTTTTGGTTCTCTTAGGAAACAAAAAAGATGAATCTGACAAAAAAAATTTGTTTCTGGGAAATATGTAGTTTGTTGCGGATGGAGTTTTCTATGCGGAACTTAATGAGGTGTTGACAAGAGAACTAGCGGAGGATGGTTACTCTGGTGTTGAAGTTAGGGTTACTCCCATGCGCACTGAGATCATCATCAGGGCTACTCGTACCCAAAATGTTCTTGGTAATTTTTTTTCTTTTTTATTATGGGGGAGAATAACATTATCTACTCGTACTCAACACGGTATTACCTGCTGCTGTTATGTTTCAGGTGAGAAGGGAAGGAGGATCAGAGAGCTGACTTCCGTTGTTCAGAAACGTTTCAAGTTTCCTGAGAATGGTGTTGAGCTCTATGCTGAGAAAGTTAACAACAGGGGTCTCTGTGCCATTGCTCAGGCTGAGTCTCTTCGTTACAAGCTCCTTGGAGGCCTTGCTGTTCGCAGGTGCGTCCAACTCTATTGATTGTTTGCTTATTTGGTGATCTCTGCATGTCTACCTGTTTCTTTTGCATCTGTATGAATTTTGATGTTTCTGTTGAACAAGTCATCTTTACAGCGAGTTGGTTATATAAAAATGTCCATCTCGTGTCTGAGGGTGACAATATTTGTTGATGCCATCAATTTTCTATAATACAAGGAATGCAACTGTTGTTCCTTGCACAGAAATTGTGATGGTAGATACAACCTTTTTATGACTTAGTATTATTCAGAGTGAGCCTTGCAGATTAGGAAAATAATTTCTCGGCATGTATACCTCTATACCTACACTAGTACGGTTTATGACGCATGATTTAGTGCATCGTTATGATGTTTATTTTTTCTGAGTAATATCTCTCATGCCTGCTACTTTTTGTGAATTTTTGGATGTTGTTGATCATTACAGTTGTTAACACTGTACTAATATCATATTTTGTATGGAGAGCTTGGAAGTTTCATGATTGGATGCTTGTTCATTACATAAACAGAATGGACAGTAGTACTCATCACCACCAAATTATATATACCTCTTCGATTGACTTGAGAGCTTGGGGTTTCAAACTATGATGAAACAATGTTCACATAAATTCTTTATAGGGAGTTTGTCTGGCTTTAGAATATTGTCTCGCATTCTTGGTAGTTTATTCGTATTAATTGTATGCGCAGACAATTGCATGAATGACAGCTTCACACACTGCTGTTTGATTTAGAAATTTGTGATTTATGTTTTTTGTGTTGTTTTTTATTGCCTGCTATTCTTCTGCTTTTGTTGATATTTGGTGGTTGCTGCACTTTTTGAATCCCTTATCTCTGTAGTTGGATTTTGAACACAACTTTCCTGTTGGTCCCTTCAGGTACCATGTGTTTGAATTCAGGGTTCTTATATTTTAACGGTTCTGTTTCATATCCAATTAAGAGACAAGAAATTGTTTATTTACCTTCTGCTTCTCGGTCACTTGTGCATTGATCAATTTGAATAGTCAAACTGAGTTGCATGCATATAGTATGTACCCCATTGGAATTTGTCATCGAGGTCAAACTTTTGTTATGTTTACAGGGCTTGTTATGGAGTCTTAAGATTTGTAATGGAGAGTGGGGCAAAAGGATGCGAGGTATGCTTAAAGATTTTGATTTCTTGATTGTTTTTCCTATTGTTTGCAATTGTGGCAGCCAGCATGTGCTAATCATTGAAACCCATTCACCTGTGTCATGTCACAGGTTATTGTGAGTGGAAAGCTCCGGGCACAGCGTGCCAAATCTATGAAATTTAAGGATGGGTACATGATTTCCTCTGGCCAACCTGTTAAAGAGTATATTGATTCAGCTGTTAGGCACGTTCTTCTTAGACAGGTTAGTTGCTTGTATTGTGTCTCCTGCAGAGTACCATGCCATACAAATCCAGTAATTGTTGTATTTGCTCATTGTTTACAACCTTTTGGTCAGTGGCTTATTTTCCTTTAAACCTTCTCTGGTAACAGGGTGTGCTTGGTATCAAGGTGAAGATCATGCTTGACTGGGATCCTAAGGGCAAGGTGGGGCCAATGACACCATTGCCTGATCTGGTCACCATCCATCCTCCCAAGGAAGAAGAAGAGTATGTTCCACCAGTGATGACAACCAATATTGAGCTTCCAGTAGCATAAATCCCGAGTTTGGTTGCTCTCCCTAGTATCCATGAGTAGTAGCTCTTTGTTCCTTAAATGTGGGGAGGAAGGAGGATATTAGATCTACTTTTATGAACGAAGAGTTGTTTTTTGCTGTGTTTCTATTAGCTTCCCAAGTCTGTCTCAAGATGGTAGTAATCCAGGATTAGTCATGGACCTTTTTTCTGCTATACTGCCTTGCTATGATCTGACCAATGCCTTTATCTCAAATTTACTTCAGATGGTTCCTTTTGCTGTTAATGTATTTTGTTTAGGTATTCTTGAAATTCATTTTGAAAGGAAATTCTGCTAGGTAGCAAATCGTGTTCGTGGGTTTCTTTATTTCCTTCTGTTCTTCATCTTCAAGGCATTTTTTCGAGTATATGTTTTAAAAAGTCGAGGGGCACTGGCCCTAGCAGCCGGTGAATATTCTGTAGAGCGTCATTTTGTCATTTATGACCCAATGACACAGCTGAATTATGACTGAAAATGAACCGGAGTGAGGCCAAGCTGCCCACCCACATCATTTCTGAAGAAAAGGAACATAAGAAAGCTGCTACTTCCTCTGATTCCGAATACATCTACCACCTCAACATCATCATTACTGTTCAATGCCTCTTTAACCCATTTGAGTTCCCTTGAAATCAGCTCATTTAGCTTCCCAGAAGCTCCAAATTAAAGAAAATGACATCCAGAAGAATCAATCCACGCTCGGATTTTGAAAGCTCACGACTTGAACGACAACACATCGCCAGACTGTTTGAGAAGCGACCCGCAGTCTTGAATTCCAGAGTTGAGGATAACACCAAGCCAAATTCTATCATCTCATTTCAAATGGCTTTGCGAATAAGCTTCTTCCCGAGCTTATCTTACCAAGTCCTGAAATTTTCGAAAGAGCCCTGGATTCTTGCGTTAAACCATCTTTTGACTTTTGACCTTTTGAACTCGTTTCTTCACTGTGTGAAAAAATCGCTGTGACTCTTAAGCGTTCTTACTGGATGATAATAAACGAGGATACTCTGCAAGCATTCTTGACCTCCAACGGCTTCATTCATGTCAACAGAATCAGAGAACCTATATATATATTATCCTCCCCAAGTTTACAGAGACTATGGAGGGAGGTTTTTCTCTTTTGGAGGAAAATGATGTGGGTGGGCTAATTGTTTTTGCAGGGGTAGATTGGAAGGGAATGTCTTCACGTGCAGGTCACGTGACACAGCAAGATTCTATTAGTTTAGAGCATAAAAAAAAATAAAAAATAAAAAATTGTGTCACTTTGAAATTTGAAGTCAAAACACTCAAACCAACCATAGGGTTCGCATAAACTAGTATATTTAGCTTCTTTTTTTTTTTTTTATAAAAAAAACTGCAATAGCCAGACGTATATATGTATATAATTAATATCCAAATATTGAGCATTATATTTTTCTATCGTCCTTGTTGTTCTATAAATTTATGCTGTGGAAGCG
>Ga0307511_10005717_pt1 | contig 12601 bp, 3 predicted proteins | sample 13_EM_MG_FD_200266 | JGI IMG/M metagenome (GOLD analysis project Ga0307511, IMG submission 200266) | Populus trichocarpa ectomycorrhiza microbial communities from riparian zone in the Pacific Northwest, United States - 13_EM | ecosystem: Host-associated > Plants > Roots > Unclassified | place...
ACTTTTAGTGTTTTATAATTAATTTGAACTGAGAATAAAAATATAAAGTACATGAAAAGACTGGTTAAAGACCTAGATAACCCTCACTGGCAGCTTAATTAAGGGAAAAGTGAGACTAAATTCATTGAACACCGCATCTTAGCCAAAATTTTCCTTCAAAAGGTCAGAATTGGACGCTCAGGAAGACAGGGAGACATACCTTCTGTAAGACACAGGCACAATTCCTGCTCTAAATTGGGCAATGTGTTGGAAGACAGGCTGGGAGAGATCAAAATGGTGTTGAGGAGGATTACACCAGCCCCCTGCATTGTTAGGCAGGGCATTGTTCGGAGGGCAGAAATTGGTGGCGGTGATCACAATGGAGCCAGGCAGGCACCATTTGGGGTCATTCACGCACCTGATCTCATAGCAAGATCCACAGCTTAACCCGCTGTTGAACAGAGCTGTGCTCAAAGCTGCAGTATTAGTACCATACCCCTGGCTGTACAAGTTCCCATAACCGCAAGCCCCACCTGAAATTACATATTTTTATGCAAATTAGTCAAACGGGTGCGCCTAGCTAAAAGAGTTTAATTTCTTAAAAAGGTTCTTCTTTTCTGCAAAACGGCCATACCCATTGTGCCAGAAGCATCACCACCTCCGTAGAATGTTGCATGAGCATTAATCCAGCCTCCACCGCCATAACCATAAACAGATGAAACCATTGCAAGGAAACCCACCAAGAAAATCCCAGCTAGAGCCATTTTCCTGCACAGAGGGGTGAACCATTTTAGTTTTCTCTTTAAAACACACCGAGCTCGCATTTTTTTGTTGGTTCATTTAACAAAAGAAACAGCATATAGAAGAGCAAATGTGAGAGAAGATAGACAGAACTCTTACAGGAAGATTGAGACTTGGGAGGAGAGAAAAGGAGAGTGCAAGGCAAGAGAAATGTGAAGCTGTTGAGTGAAGAAAGTTGGGAGGGGATGAGGTGGAATTTATAGAGGTTGGGGGAACTATTTTGGCCACCACCGTCAATGGTGCTTGGGATTTTAAAGTTTATTTTTAATATTAACAAATAAAATAATTTATATATATATAAATATATAAAATTTAAAATCAAAATCTTTAAAAAACACTTCTCAACGGCAGCGCCAAAACCACCCCCATTAGTCACGTTAACACACCCTCGAAGAAAGCAGCAGGGGGGACCATAAACCGCTAGGGCATGAATAAATAGCAGCTTCGTAATTGTGGAAAAACAAGAGCACATGTGAGCTTTGAAAAAAAAAAAATTGTTTTGTGGCTTAAAACCCTGTGGGTTTGTTGCTTTCTTAGTAGGAAATTCCCTAAAATCCAAGTGGGGTATAGGCGAACTTACGTGGCCACGTGCAAACAACTCCCATTTGTCGGAAATACCCTTTATCCCCTCTCCTTTAGTTTTTCTAGCAACCATACTTTCTTTAGATTTACCAATTTCCCAGCACCTTAATTTTAATTAGGAGTGAGCTGATGATATCGTTAAACCACTCGCTATTAATCCTTTTACTTCATAGACAATAAATGTTAAATTATTAAAAAACCCTCAATGCATAGAATTTATTTTGTCTTATATAAAAATATAGAAATATTTTATTTATTTTAAAATTTACGTAAAGTAAAAAAACCCTTCTCAGCGTGGGTTTAAATTTCGTTAATATTAGAGGTAAAAAAATATTTTTGTTGTACAAAATAATCTTTAAAGACAATAATACTTATGTTTAATTTTTTAATAACCATTTAACCTACATGAAAAGATCAAAATACCCCCATACACGCGTTTTATATTTTTGTTAATGTTTATTTCTGCTTAATTTACGCCCCCATCAAGCGGGTGTGTGTAATTAATATCGATCAGTTTGAGCTAATTATAAACTTCCATTTTGATCCTTTGGTTTGTATCTACCCGGATACGGTCCCTATCTCTAGCACATGCACGCGTACCGTGGTTCTGCTCGTAGCCGTTTATTAGGACCTGGCCAGCTGAGCCAATTTATTTATTTAATACTAAATCTATTTTGGTGAACGAATTAAATTCCTGTTTTGAGTAGCACGTACGAGTCCTTTTTTTTCTTCTCTTTATTCAGAACAATTCATTAATCAATTCACAGCTGTGAAATGGAAGCTAGCTTCTACTTTAGCGTGGTGTGGGTCCCAGGTGTTAAGGATAGTTCAAATACAACTGAACAAGCACAAGCTGGTTAGAGAAGAACCAGGGAGAACTTTACCAAGTATGAAACGGATAGAAGGTACTTTAGAGCCTGGTAGCAGCACGTCAATGGTATTTTAGAAGCAGGAGAACTCTGTACGTGCTGTTGAGAGTTTCCTTCCCGTCAATGGAGATATCATGAAATAACCAGAGATTTCGGTGGCAAAGCTCACACGCGGATGGTACAAAAACTCTGCAACAGCTGTGATCAGTTTAATTTGATGCCAGCCATCTCAGCATGGGAGGGCCACTGAGCTGGATTAACTGTTTGCTCTGTGTCTTGTTGCTTGTAAGTTAATCAACAGGCGCTGCAAGCTTGGATTCTGATACTGATTGACGAAATCAGAGGACCGCGATTCTCGGCATTAGCTTGTCTAATTATAATCGGACTCATTAATTAAAATGTAATTAACAATTATAGTACTGTATCTACATCGACGCTGACGAAAAGACGTCCTGCAAATAACAATATAAATGGATGTTAGTGGATGTTCTTGATGCTTACCACGAAGTTTAATTATTTCTATGAGAAAAACTTATCCTCCTACTAAATTTGAAACAGACAGTATCTAACCCTAAAATGAAATGTTCAAGACAATTTTTACACCGTTATGGATTCTGAAATTTTTTTTTTTTCAAGATGACCCTCGTGGTTAAAAATAATACTCTTGAAGTTTTCTTGGCTCGTCCATTTCCTTCCACCGTCCTCTCCCACCTTTTTACTAAAAGAGAAAGTACCAGAGTGTTTTAAAAGGAGATTTCACATTGGAACCGGAATTAGTACTCCGGGGAAAGGCTTTGTTACATGCAAAACATCTTCCAAGTAATTAACAGACTGGTATTAATTATCGATTGATAACATCACTATCAAAGTGTATTATTAGTGAACTCGAGTGGTAAAAAGAACGAAATCCAAATTGATATTCTGTATTCGAGCCCTGGTGGACAGGGAGGGGGGAAGTCTTGGTTACTACTAGCATTCATTCCCGCGTCGAAGTTAAAAGAGATCAGCTCTGAATAGGTACGGGCTGACCAGCCCAGATTTCAAGTGAAGCTCGTGCCAGGCCAGCACCTAAAGGTTAAACCATGCACGTCTCAAGAAAAGAGAAAAATCGATCATGGGAAGGTGGGGGGCGACTCTTCTATGGAGGCTGCTATGTTTGAAATGTGGTCAAATTAAGAAAACGGGCACTACCAAAACCTTTGAAATAACTTCTTGTTATCCATTCTAGTTTCTACAATATGAAATTGGCCATGCGAGGGTAAAAGGATTACATTCGTGGTCACAACAATTTTAAAGTAGAAGGAGGCTTTCTCAATTTGCCTGCTGAAAACGATACAAGGGTTTGGATTAACGGCATAGCAGCTGCACATGCTATCCTTTTGGCTCTTATCTTTTTCTCTATATACAAAATCCAATTTGGCTTCTGCTACCAGAATATTTTATCTTTTTGATTTTTTTATCATTTTTTTTTGTTGGATGATAGCTTCTTTTGGGTTTGGGGGTGAAATGTCAATAAAGCCCGGGAGAAAGGGACACGACTAAGAGATAAAACGGAACTCGGAGTCCAAAGAAGGGAAGAAATTAGCCGTGCTGCTTAAATTTTAGGATGGTTTTTCCTTTTCTTTTCAAAGAACAGCTCAGAATTGTTTTCACCTGAAGACATAACAAGATATGATGCTTACATTTACACCTTTCGGCTTTGCATCGAGTTACTGTTTTGGCCCACTTATATTTACACTTTTTATCCATCTGAGCAAGTGCTAGTATAATAAGATATGATCAGGTTTGTATTTCAACACTTGCTATTAATTTATGGTTTTCACCTGTTGCTTTCTTTTCAACGATCAATTTTTGAATTAATCTGCATGTTAATTAAGACTAGGCATTTTTTTTAATATTTTCTTTTTGAATAATATTTTTCAATGGTTAGCTACAGAAGTAGACTAGGCATGTTAATTAATCTGCATGAATAATTAAGACTAGGCCAAACTTTCATTTAAAATGATAATTATAATCGGAAATTAAAATAATCAATCCAGAAGGAGAGGTTGACCCTGGCTGCCACCCTTTTTTTTTTTTTCAAGGGTTACCGACCGCCATATTACAACCACTGAACTATAACTGCCAATAACCAACTTGTCGTTTGAAAATGTCCAAATTCATTCTCTCTCATTTGCTTTTATGTTTTGTCTGCAGCCTCACAGCTTTGATCTGGACCGCTTATCTTCTGGGAAACTTTACCCACCGCTACATATCCCATGTTGATTCCACGTTAGATTTTTTGGCTTTTATGTTTCGTCACATTTACCCTGTTGCTAAGGATCCTAGCGTTCTATCCTCAGGATCTTGATGCCTTCAGCAACTACAAGTCAAATGGGAAAAACACCATTGCTCTTTCTGACTCGCTGAACACATCCCCATCCCTGGTTTTTCTTGCTTTATATATATGTTGTAGTGTAAAACTAACTATCGGTAAACAACTTCAAACTTAATTTCCATATTGGTGTCTCCCTTTTTTTTTTCCTTGCCTTTTGACGTTATCGTCAAAGCGAAACTGGCCAGTCATTAAACTGTTCTTCGTCAAAGTTTACATGCAGATGGGAAGTCAGATAAAAAGTACGATGATCTCAGGCATGATAACTCCGCTTCAGCTTTTAGACAGTGCTTTTCCTTTTCTTTCCCAGCGTAGATAACTGTACGGGATATATCTTCAAGATCTGCAGATTTTAAAGAACAATATTAAAATTGACTAGGCATTTTCAATGGGCAGTTTCATCCGTTAATGATTTCTTTTTTCCCTGGCAGACATATAATATAGTGCTTTTGTTGCGAAACAGGATACCATGAGCGAGGCCATGCATGAAAAATTAAAGAACTGTCCCATCTTTATTAATTTGTTGGAAAATCATAGTGCTTTTATTCCTGTTTTAACCCGTCGTGTGCTAAATCATATCTCTAAGTATCTTGTGATTTCTAAACCCAGCACCGAGATCTCCCTAGTTGTCCCCATCCTTCTTTCTCTGTCCCTCCCCATGTGCTATGTTGTTAAAGAAAAAAGTAGTTAATCATTCTTGTTACGACTCCGAAACCCAGAAATAATGGCTTGCCAATTACATTGCAACAAGTTGACTACTCTCCGTGAGATTCTTATCAAATAAAAACGAAACTGAGGATTTCGATTTCGAGTGTTGTCTTGTCAAAAAAAATTTGTCTTGTCACTGCTGATCAATTTATGGCTTCACGATTTCTTTACCCCAAAGTTTGCTCAACGCTTATTTATCTGCGCCAGCGTCCTGGCGCGTGGGCCTCAATCTCTACAGTGAATTAAAAGGTGAGTGTGTAATGTGTATCCTATAATTGTTAATTGCATGATCAGATACGGACACTAAAAAATATATCAAACTTTTTTTATTTTACTTTATCATTTAAAAAATTACATTTTAAAATAAAAAGACCAAAGTAGCTGATATAGTATAAAAAAACACACAATTAGCGACTCAAAATTTCTCTCAAGCAGTAGTGGTAGCTTAACTGATCGGGATTTAAGTTTATTTTATAGTAGTCATGAATTTGAGTTCTTTTAGGGTTATTAGAAGTTTATATGATTGTTGACTTTAGGGTCTATGGAATTAATCGAGGTACGTGAAAGTTGATCCGGACATCTACGTAAATAAAAAAAAATCTCTCTCTCTCTCCAAACACTTTACCTCTCTTTAAAAAAAAACCAAAATCTAAACCTAATTTGCGTTTATCAAAATCAAAACATGCAATATTTGATTGCAAAGGTGTTGGGATATGAGTTGTTTTTAATTATTTGGCCTGGTATTGTTTTTGTGCTATAACATCGACACTTGATAGTCAGATTCACCTTTTTAGGGTTTGTTTGTTTAGTTGTAGCTTTTATGTTTGAGGTGTAAAAAACATAGTTAGGTGTTTGGTAATACATCAAACTGCGTTTTATATTGTGGAGCCCATCAAAAAAATTAAGTTTGAAACGCAGTTTTTGTGAAGCAGTTATTACATGTTTTTTTAACTGAGTTTCGTAAATTCTGTTTGTTTTTGCGTTTTAAAAGCACTTTTTTCAAAATTTAAAGTTTTTTATTTTTTTCTTTACTTCAAATTAATATGTTTTTTGTATTTTCAAATCATTTTGATGCGCTGATATCAAAAATAATTTTTTTAAAAAAAAATATTTTTTGATGCATTTCCAAGTAAAATACACTTTTAAAAAGCAACCAAAATCAAACATTTTATACATGTTTTTTTGTTGTACATAAACCTCAACCATAATTTTTACCAGACATGTATCTAAATTCAACTAATTATACTTTTTTAAACTTATTTTTTAAAAATCATGATCATAAAAATTATCTAAAAAACAAACACTATCCTAGAAGTCATGGGTTAAGCTTTTCCAAAGGGTTGAGATAAGAAAAGACTTGAAGGTTTTTTTTTTATTTAAATCTGTAAGTCCTGGTCATGCTTTTTCGCAACGTGGCTCATGTTGAATTTCAGGGGGCAAGATTATTGTCATATTGTTAAAATTGGGTTGGAGTCTGAGATTTTTCTATAAATTCTTCTTGTGGACTTTTATGTTGAGTGTTTGAGTTTGAAATATGCGTCCAGAGCATCTGAATGGATCAACGAACCAAATTTGACGCCGAAGTTATAATATTATTAGTGTAATGGCTTTTTATAATTCAATAAATATAATACAATGATAAATTTGTAAATAATCTTGAATATTTTGTTGACTTTTCTCGTCGTCAAGCTTTAAGTATGTAAAGTGTTGTAAGGATATCAAGTTTATGGTGTGAAATGTAGTTTTTCAAACAACGAAAATAAAGTAAATAAATGGCTAAATTACATAAGACTCCAAGTAATTTTTCCTGTTAAAAATCTATTTAGTTTTGTAACTATATTAATCACTCCATCAAAGTAATTCTAGCTTCTAAGAACAAACATATTATTTCGATAAGTTTAAATGTTAATTCAAATTATTATTTTTCAAATAATTATAAGTGCAAATTCTTCAAATCAACTCAATGTCCCTGAGAGGCTGGATTTTGAGTGATAATCCTTTTATCTTTTTTTTTTAGTTTAACGTGGGTGTCCGGCCCAGCTTGCGCGCATCTCGACTAATCCCACGGGCCCTGAAGTTAACAACCATGTAAGCCTCCAGTGGTCATCATATGAGCAACCACAGGGCTCGAACCTGAGACCACAGAGGGAGCAAACCTCTTAGTCTCAATCTCTTACCACTGGGCCACCACCTAGATGGTTAATAATCTTGTTATCTTGGTTTAGAGAGATGGAGTAGAGAACAAATCTTTTGGACCAGCACTGGCATCTCTCTTCTCAACAGGTGTCAGGTTCAAATTTCTTATCTGTGACAAAAGAAGGAAGTACGTTGAAATAAATTATATAGTTCTATAAATAAGTGATAGTACAATTAGTTTTCCTTTAAATTAAAGAATGATAATATCACTAAAAATACCTTGAAAAAATAAAATAAAATTTTTTATACTTTCAAAGAAAAGGCAATTTACCACTTGCGTCCCTTTTTTCTCTTGTTCTAACCGGTAGCTTTGTTAAAACATAAATGTGCATTACTATTATGTTGATTTTTCTTTTTTAAAAAAACATTGTTCTAGAAAAATCAGCAAAATAACATGTTTTTGAAAAAATATTTAGTGAAATAACACAGCTTGATACATGTTACGGTTAAGAATAAAGACCTTGCAAGAAGGAAGACTTTATGAGATGTCGCATTTCTAAATGATTTATTAAAATGAGATAGTATAAATTTTAAGGAAGAGGGATGAGATAAAAAAAAAGAAAATAAAAAGACCTTATAGAGGCACCAGAGCTCTGATTACAACACCACTAATAACATCATAAATATTATAATGATACAAATTCAACTATATTAAGAAAAATTATCAATAATAATTGGGGTGGATCACACTCCACATTCAAGGCAAATTAGCAATTAGAACGAGGAGAAATTAGAGAAAATTGAGAGAGAGAAAAAGAAGGAGATTGTAGCGAGAAATTGAAACACCAATTGCTATATCATAGGTGTCATTATAAAAAATTCAACAAGGCAAATTCAATACACCAAGTGAGATCACAAACAGTGATAGGACATGGCAACACTCACTGTGCATAGTTAAGTGAGTAATTACAACGAGAAGAGATAAGAAAGTAAATAGTTTTTTTAAAAACAAAGAATGAGATCCTAGAGGCATACTGAAACTTTGTTTATAACATCTCGATACCATCAAAAAAATCTAGACGAGACAATTTAAGCAATACCAAAAAAGGCCACCAAAGATGACTGTAGTGGGCCACACATGGTGGACAATTCCCTTGCCTTATGGTAAAGAGCGCGATGCACTTCGATCATTATCAATGACCTTAATCTTGTTGTTGGATTCATCTTGCTGAATTTTTTTTACAGTTTCGATAATATCATAATTAGAGTTTTAACATCCATTCGAGATCCCTTTCTTTTTTTGCCTTGTTTCCCTCTCCTCTCTCTTCTTTCAAATTCATGTCATCCCATTCTAACAATTTTTTTATAAGTAATATTCCGAACTTGACTCCTTACAAAGTCATTATTCCCAAAGACAACATATACCAGACGGTATTTTTTTTAAAAAAAAATGGTGTTTGACAAGCGATTATATTATATTATGCTGTTTTAAAATGTCATTATATATTGAATGTATTTGTTTTTGTGTTCAAAAAATATATTTAAAAATTTTTGAGTTTTTTTCTTCAAATTATTTTTTATAGTTTATGATTTTTTTATATGTTGATATTAAAAAAATATTTTAATATATTTTTAAATAAAAAATATTTTAAAAAAAACCGATAAAACAAATTCACTACCGTAGTCCAGCACTTGGTGAGGGCATTTTCCACGTCTACTCCCTTTAATGGCGCGTGGAATGAAAAATGCAATCCCCGTGATCAGTGGGAATCCTGCTTTTAAAAAAGGGAGGGAGGTGGATCTGCAGTCTTAGATTTCTCGTGCCTTAGGTAGCTAAACTACCCTCCCTCCAAACCCTTTGGATTCTATTGAAAACAAAATCTACAAATAGAAAAACCCAACTAATCTCGAAAAAGTGTACTTTCAACAACCTCTTGGATTCGGTGAAGACCCTCCTTGCTAGGCGTGCTCCGCAGAAACTTGCCGTGATAATTGTAAATGCTCGTTGATTCGACAATAAGTAAGGAATAAAGTCTGGCCGAGTGGAATAATTGTTCAATGAGCGCCGTTCGATTCGATTCCCGTTTTCATTCAGCGAGCATTTTTAAGATGCTGCGATTACTTCTCTTCACTGACTTCATGGCTTCGAACATGAAATTAGCGTTGGAGAATTATTAAATCTGTTTTTATCTTTAAAATCATTTTTAAAAAAATAATGTCTATTGATTCAGGAAATCTTTACATTGAGTTTTTTAAAAAATAAACAAGCTTTTTTTTTTAAGAAAATGGAGGGGGTCCCTACCTAAAAAAAACAGGAAGAAAGCAGAGGTGCTGCCGACAACAGTACTGCCCAGTGATTCTCTCGGATTTCTCATTGTTCCCCTCTGTAATAATGGATCATGGACACATCATTTTTTTAAATTTTAAACTGCAGTACTTTATCCCTACATGAAACTTCGCGGTGAATCTTGCTTTAAATTTCAAATTAGAAGCTTTTTGTTTATTTATTTATTTTTATGACACCTTTTGGCTTAAGGCTATGAAAAATAAAGAATAAAATCAGCCATACATTACTTTTTAGCTTGTCTTTCTCTCCGGGGGATGGAATTAACTGTCATCTTAATTTCATCCGTGACTGCTCCAGTGGATTATTCGAGGGGCTCGAAGATTCTCTCCCCTCGAGAAGTTGTATGGAATTTTATATTCATGGTAAAAACAACGTCAGATCCCTTGGATAGCCATGTGATCTCTATATTGCTGATTATTTTAGATACAACCAAGAAAGAAGAAATTATTTCCTCTTCTAACTGAAACTATTGCCATAACAAATAGCTTAATTCATTTCTTTATGATTAAGCAAATCTTTAATATATTCTTACGTTTTTAATTATAGCTGCCATGTCAGTGCATGGCATTTGGTTTTTTAATGTATTTTTTTAATCATTTTTCCATCAAACTTGACAAAATTGTAAGTTTTATTTAGAAAACACCCTTGCACTGCACAAAAATATAATTATATTTTTTAAATAAAAAAATATTTTTTTATTTTTTTTAAATTTAATGGTTAAGTTGCTTGATTTTATTTATTTATTTCTTAAAACATTTTGAAAAACTTTCAGCACGTTTTCCACTGTTTCCTTGCATAGCTCAATGTTATTTTTATATGAACAATGATTTTTTTTTATAAATTTTGATAAAAAAATCTTGATTGAAAAACATGTTTGAAAAATTGGATACTATATTATAATATAATAAACACGATTAAAAACAGAGATACATGTTAAGAATTTGGAGAACAAATCTAGTTATTCATCCCTACTATTAATAACTTTTATTCTCTAAGCATAAATCTTGTCCTCAAATACCATGAACAGTAGTACATTTTGTCTTTGCTATAAGCCTATAACTATCCATCCAATTACAATTTCGGAAATTTACCAATCACGTGGAAAACAGCTTATCCACGAACTCACTCTCCTCACTGTTTAGCATGTTACTTTTTACATTTCAAAAATATTATTTTTTATGTTTTGATATATTGATATCAAAAATAAATTTTAAAAATAAATAAATAAATTATATTAATATATTTTTAAATAAAAAATATTTAAAAAAACAATTAATATGTAACAACTCTTGAATATCTTTTTCTAAGTTAATTCAACAAGAATATACAATTAAGAGAAACTTAACCAGTGTGATCGGTGATTACGTATATTTACTGCGAACTGTATATATGCTTATAGGAAAATTCAGATAGATTTATTGAGAGAGACGAGTTTTGGTAATTAAAAAGCGAAAAATCTCCAAGATGGTTATTGTTCTATATATATATTTCGTAAACCATAAAGAAGACTAGGTCAAAGGTTCCATGCACCAGCCACGATATACTATTTATGGTGAAGGTGACGCTAGTTGAAAACTAACTTGCGTCTAATTCAAAAGTGTTCTTCTTATCCTCCCATCTCAAGAGCAAGCAAGATGGCCGTTGATGTTACTGCATGCATTGTTGCTTCGTTCACGTTTCTATCGCTCTCATTCTAAGTGCATTTTTTCATGAAAAAAATCATCTACATACAAGCACCAATCACTAACGTCTTTTTTTCTTCCTTTTCACCAATCAAAATATACAGACCAGAAACGATACCAAACAGTCAATTGGTTTTATATATTCTCTGGATTGCGGCACCGGCCTGGATGTTTATGTTTACGGATGATTTTTAGTGTAGCTGTTCATCTAGTTGGTTAATTTGAAGAATTTACAATCTAGAAGCTAACTGGAGTTGAATTTTAAATTAAATCATGAAATATATTGAGATGGTGAAACCTGGTTGAATTGATTGGGTTGACCCATGACCTAGCTGATCTAGTTAAATCAAGTTTAAATCTAGCCGAATCAACTTTAAAAATTAAAAAAAGTATAAAATAACATTATTTTAATATAAAATAATTATTTTGGACTGATTCGATAATTCACAAGCTGATCCATTGGCTCGACTATGTTTTTCATGTTATTCGAGATCTATGCTTGCTCAGGCATCCCACGTATATTTGGTTCGTTAGAGGGTTTTAGCTGATTGTTTTTCCATTAACTTCTCCGGGTTTGGGTAGTAGCTTGATTGTGATTCATGAGCATCCAAGATAGAAAGACAGGCCGTTTAGCTTGATCAAGTGTGCATGAGATATTATACTGTTGACCAGTCGTCTCCTTGTTGATCTTGAAAAAACCAACAAGAGTGATTATAAGATTTGATTTGGATTGGGGCATCTTAAAATAAAATAAAATAAAAACAAAAATCACTCGAAAGAGCCAAATTATCAGTATAGTATTTTAAATAGTGTAATTTAGCCTCTTTTTTCTTTGTCCATGTATGACTCCAATGACAGATGACATTTCAACAAGCTATTTGTATTTTAAATAGAATGAGGTAAGAGAGATGAAATATTTAAAAATAAAAAAAGTTTAAGTTTTCCCTCAATTTCATAGCTCTTCCAAAAAAACCAGTAAGAATAAAATTTTATTCTGATAAAAAGAATTTCAAGATCCCACACAACTATCCCTTTAAAATCCAAAATCAAAAAATAAAATTCCAATTTCAGGATTAATTTTTTGTGGCTGTTCTTACAGCTCTGCCATTGGAGATGCCATTAC
>Ga0307511_10005718_pt1 | contig 12600 bp, 23 predicted proteins | sample 13_EM_MG_FD_200266 | JGI IMG/M metagenome (GOLD analysis project Ga0307511, IMG submission 200266) | Populus trichocarpa ectomycorrhiza microbial communities from riparian zone in the Pacific Northwest, United States - 13_EM | ecosystem: Host-associated > Plants > Roots > Unclassified | place...
GTAGTTGGCTAGACTGGTGAAATGGACGACGGTGGTATTGTGGACTAGTCTTGAAATGCTCGGCAGCCCACGGAGCAGCTGGGGGGTAGACTTCGGTCGATGAATGAGGGAGGGGCGAGGTTTGGGCGATGTTTGATTCTGAGCGTTTGCGTCTGCCTTGATCGCCTGAAGACTCTCCTTTAGGACGTCGATATTATCATCGATCAACACGAAAGGGGTCTGGGGAGCCGAAGGGCCGGTTGAGGATTGGAAAAACGCAGCGTCGTTGTCCGCATCTTGAGGGCCTCGTGGTTGGAGTGAATCGAGCGCGTAGTGGCTGACGTCCAGGCCCCAAGCCGTCAAGTAGCTAGACAGGTGATGGGCGAATGAACCACGCGAGTTGGCACACAATGTAACCTTCTTTCCACGCAACGTTTCGGAAAAGGTGGCCAGCTCTTGAAGTGTGGGCTCGGGGGCGAGTTCAACGTTCGCACAAGGCACGAAGTCAGGATCAGGAGGCGGATCGTCGATCCGGCCATGATCGAGGGTCACAGTTAACTCGCTGCCCCGGCCCAGACTGAATGCTTGTGGCTGAAGGTTCGTGACAAACTCTCCACCAACCTGATGTAAAAGCCGTGACATGAACGCATTATTGAGAACCAACGGCGGGCGATCCGAACTAGCCGTAGTCTCCGGCCCAAGATTCTGTGGGATGGTAGGACTTGGAGGTGTTGAAACTGGCCGGTAATTGACTTCGGCATACGAAAAACGGTGGGCTATGTAAAAGGTGCATCGGAGGCGTGACGAAGGGGAGGCCGTGGAGTCAGTCCCGCACGTTCCTTCGCCATCCTGGTTCGCTTCCCCTGGCATAGATTCGATAAACAAGCCAATCTCGACGTAGTCGCCCTCGCCTGCCGACCCGATGACTTGGCGAACGATCTATGGGTTTAATGAGTAAAGTATGGGCCAGAGCTACGATCCTACGCACATATGACAGCAGGTACGACAAACAACTCTCGTCACCCTTGACAGCTACGTGCTTCATTCCGACGTCTTGATGAAACAGGACGAGGTCGACGCCTGCTTGCGCGGCTAGACCGCTCAAAGAGTCCCCCACGGCTTGCAGCATTTCCCCGATGTCGAAGTGGCTCATGACTGGAGGAAGGGAGTCCTGAGGTATCACTTCGGCGTCCGAAGTACTCGAGGGAAAGCCAAAGGTACACATGTGAGAGGAGATGTAGTTCAGGTTCTTTATGCTTGTGAGGATTCCCGACACGGAAGTGGTCGGAACCGATATCGAGCATCCTGAGAATTGCTCCTTCGCCGTATCCAATACTTGAGGGGGGCAGAACTGGAGAAGAGTTTGAACGACAGCCTGGACGGAATCAGCGAGTTCGAGTGAGAGATCGTGGAATTGTTCAAAGTCTGGGGTCGGATCAAGCGGCTTGGGGTTCCATTCGTTATCCGAGATGGCTCGACGTGGATTCCTGAGCTGACGAAGCTGGGCCGAGGTGGGGGTTGAAAATGCCCGGGAAATCTTGGGTAAAGGGGGCGAGTTCTCCCCTGTATCGCGTCCGGAGATGGTGCTACCACCTGTCGTGGGGTCTTCCGGTTCGTCCGAAGGGGCCTTCTTGTGTGTGGACGGAGGTAGGTCATCGGGGGATGGGCTGACAACATCCGCCTCCGTGGCGGGCAGAGAGGACTGATCAAGATTGGCCAGCGTGGGGGACATGGGCGAATTTGAAGGCCATGTGAACGCGAATTTGTTGGAAGGCGGTAACTCTACGATGACCGCGTCCTCGTCTGCTGCTTCAATGCTTTCGATTGTGCCGGGTTGCAAGGTGTGAAGGCGAACTGCGGGCAACTTTGTTTCGAGTCTTGAAGGCGCAGCCATCTCCGTTGGCCAACCTCAATCGGCAGCCTCCCGCTGCGACACTGCGGGTGGAGGTGCGACCGCGGAGGAGAAGAGAGGAATTGGGGGCCGGACAGGCGAAGGGAATGTGAATGAAGGCGGGTGTGAAAGTGTCATCAGAGCTGTAGCCTTGTCCCCTTACCCACCACTTACCACGTTCCCGCCTGCCCTCGTTTCCAAGGACAATATATTTACGTGTCCTTGATCCCCGAAGGACATCAGATCCACCACGCCTTGCCGTAGCATACCAACGATTGACCCCAAAAGATTGTACACTAATGATATTGCTCATGCGCGGATGCTAATACAAAACAGTTGCAGCTGGCTCGCACGCTACTGCTCACACTACCAGGATCGAAGCTCCCCCATCCTTCGTCACTCTCTTTCGAATCTTGACCAACATATACCGACGGCCAAGCTGATACAGCTTAGGGTCAGAATTTGGTTGTCCGGTCTTGCGCAACATCGCGAGAGCTGAAGGCGCCAACACGATCGCTTGGCCGGTCTAAAAACGATTTGCGTTCATGATCAGAACGTTGAAAGCTCCACCCCAAGATCGAACTCGCCTTCAGTCGGACGATTTCATCAAATGCGCTTGTCAGATCCGCGGAAAAGTGCTTGCTGACGTGATCCCACCAGGACTGTGAGGAGAACCTGTGCATGAAGGCCACACTACAGAGATCCAGCAGGACTGGGGGCACTACGGTGGGTTCTACCGAAACTCGTTACTATAACCCTTCGGGCGCTGGAACGTTGTCTCATACCTTGGCTGCTGATGATGACTCGCATTCCGTGGTGTCTCATCTGTCTCGAAAGAGACAAAAGAGCCTCGGTGAGTCCCGCGCTCGCTGAGAGGTACTGGGGGGGGGGGGTCAATCACCCGCAGGTTTCCTGGACCAGCAACGACGTACTTTGTGCGCCTCGTCCACTAATAGCACCTTGCCCGCTTTCCGGAGGTCTGCTCTCGTAAAGATTCGAGTAACAATTTCGAACAACCCGCAAGCAGATTTCGGGTCGATGAACGGGTCCGAAAGATCGACGATAGTCAATTGACCAGGAATGAACCGCGGCTTCACATGAGGTTCGGTGGTCGTGAAAAGATTCAACAAGGCCATCCGTTGCTCGAGATGCGCTCGTTGAATCTTACTAAACTCTTCGCATTGCGTCTCGAGCCTCCCCAGGAACTTATCGTAGGTGTAATCTTCCCCAAGTTCCCTGAGGATGCTCTGGTCCATCGTGAATCAGTGCGGCTGGAGTAGACAAATGAGGTTCACCCACGAGTAAAACCTGCATGTAAAGTGGTGCAGAGTCAGATGACTCGACCGCCATCATGCTCATGAACGCCTGTGCATCGAGCTCGTCTTCGGTGAACAGTAGCGGTTCTACAATAACGTTCTCTCCCAAAGGTGCGTATATGCGTCGCATTCGGTTCACAACCGAACGCGACACATACACCCTGACGGGGGGGACTGGGACCCCATGGTATTTTGGTTTCCCCAACCATGCCGCCTCACAAGGGAGGCAGTTATCGCCTCCCGTGCCAAAATGGAGGACGAGGCCTGCAAGTGGTTTATCGAGCGACCCAAGTGGTTTAAAATTCGGGATCATCATGTTCTCCAGCAACACCGAGACGGTGTGAGACTTCCCGGATCCTTGGACGCCACATATAATCGCAGAGAACGGGGCGTTCTGAGAAGTTCAGGTTTGTGGACTAGCACTGACTGAAACTGGATAACAGAACCTACGGTGTTGACGTACAACCTGGGATCCGCCTTGACTTCCGTTCGTGTCTTTTCCCTAAAAGATCAAAAGGTTGGTGATCGTCCCCCCGGTACTGGCATGGATGAAACTCACCTGATCCCTATTAAAGACCCCAACAAACCGTATTGCGAGTTGTGTGGACAGAACCCTGCCGGGAGTTTCGCGTCGCGGGTGAAAAGCGGTGCTGTCTTCACTTCATGCTCGAAGGATTCCGTGATTCCATGCTTCCCATCATCCAGAAGCTGCAGCTCCTCCTGAACGGCGTTTAAGTTCAACTGCCAGCCACACAAACGTGCTTGATCTACCTTGTCTTCGAGTATTTCACCCTGCTCGCCCTCGTTTGAGGGTGGAGGAGACGGCAAACTGGCACCGGAGGATGGGTAACCTGATGGAAGCGGTGTGGGTGCCTCCAGCTGGATGGGAGTTTCTTCAATGGGATTCGCCCCAGCGGTCGACTGTTTCCTTTGTGGGTTACCTTCTCTGCAGACTGAGACCGATCCGAGCTACTCACAGCTGTGGCTCGCTTGTCCCTCATGTTGGAGCTTTGAAATACGCTGATTGAAACTTGTGAGACTTGTCTTCTGTCTGCAATGAAAGTAGTGAGCGACCCACGCTCAAAAACTGTGGCACGACGGCGGTAGAAGGTTTGAGCCGGGGAGAGGCGGACGATGTACTCACGGGGGATGTAGCGAAGTTAGAGGGGCGACTTTTCGACGAGGGTTGGAGAGGTTAAGGCTGTAGTAGTGCTGCCAAAAGACCTTAAATAGGCGTGAAGGACCGCAGGTGAAGCAGGCAGGTTGCCGTGAATTCAGTGGAGAGCGTCCACCTTCCACGAGGCCTCTCGTAACCATATCCGGAGGCGGCTTATCCAAGCAATATCATTGGAGCTTGGTGGGCGAAACCGAATAACGCCAAACCCTGTTACAGGGTGGGAAGCAGACCTGTCAGACGAGCAGCTTACCGTCGGGATCTACCGACACCCCGCTCGCTCCGCGGTCATGTCGGGTGGCACAGTGGATCCTGATTGTCTCGCAACCGCTGTCAACGCGGTCTACAACGCTATGGGATTCAAGCCCCCGACCGGCCAGTATACGATCCTTGCTGGCTTCGTCCTTGTGTCTCCGGAGAGGCATCAAGTCATCTCCCTTGCCACGGGTTCTAAATGTCTTCCTGCGAACAGATTATCAGAACGCGGGGAGTCTGTGAACGATAGCCACGCCGAGGTCTTGGCTAGGCGCGGTGCGCTGTTATGGTTTTTCGATGAAGTGGGTCGGGTAGGGGGTCGCTCAGCCGGGGAAACGTCGCCGTGGATCGAGAGACATCGATCCGGAAAGTACCAACTTCGAGACATGGTGCGCATCCACATGTACATATCCACGGTTCCTTGTACGTCGATTGAATCCGTCGTTATCGCGTACTCAGATCACCTAGGTGGGGATGCTTCGATGCGGTTTCTTGCAAGTTCCCAAGATCCAGAAATGGCACAACTGAAGGATTCTTCTCCGTTTGAGGCGCAATCTTCCGATGTGCCATGGAGGGGGAGGAACAACTACCATTGCTACGGGGTTCTCAGGACGAAGCCTGGTCGCGCGGACTCGCCTACAACCGCTTCAATGTCGTGTAGCGATAAGATCGCAGCCTGGAACGTGCTTGGTCTGCAGGGTGCCTTGGGATCGCTGCTATTCACGCAGTTGTACATCGATTCCATCATCATCGGGGAAGTCCCGCGGGATGTCCAGGATGCGGTTCTGGATGATTGCCGACGAGCATTTTGGGGGCGAATACAAAACCTCGAGAGTAAGGAAACGTTAATTCCGCTCCCCCCCCTAGGCTGACGTATTTCAGAGGTCTTCCCGATGGTTACAAGTTAAATCAGCCCTCTATATATTTCACCCCGGTCCCATTCGCCCACACCCGTACCTCACTGGACCCAAATGGGAACGCGAGTTCGTGTAATGATTGTGGGGAATCCGTCCATGATTCTTTTGGTTCTGGATCTGATCCCCCGTTCCAGCCCTGTGCTGGATCGCCGAGTCTCCCACAAAACCAAGCTACCAAGTTCTGATAAATGGACTCAAAAGAGGAGTTCCGCAGAAACTTCGATACGAACATAAATCCAGGTATTTCCACAATTGCAATGATCGAAAGGCGGTCACTGATTGAGGAGTAGACCTTGGCTTTCCAAGTTGTCTATTTTCAATGCACTGCAGACCGCAGCGGTTGAACTCTACCAGTCAGGGATCGATGGGTATGTTTTGAGAACCCCCCAAGTCATCCCCTGACTTTGTATAGAAATGAATCGTACTATACTATAAAGCGGTCGGCCACTGAGTACCAAACGGTCAAATCCAGGCTTCTTTCCACACCGCCCTTCACGGCATGGATAAGAAATGGAGAGAAGTACCAAAGCTTTGATATCCAGGGGAACGCAGTCCGGCCGTCAAGCTGGCCTCCAAGAGATCTATCCACGGTATGAGAGGGCTTGATTAATGTACGAGGATATACGAATGATAGATACAAAGGTTGTGTATACTGTCCGGTCTACCAAAACAGAAGGGGTATCGTGGAAATACAAGCGGTAGATATTAGATGATGAAATGCACCCTCTTCTCGCCCAGTTTTCTTTCGAGTTCGTTAAGGTCCATATGGCGATCGATGTCGTTCTGCGCCAACTCTCCTCCCAACTCTTGACCCTGTAGAGCAGCCACCCAACTGAACAATCCAAACCCTCTCCGCGGGATGTCGAGCGGTAGAGCCGGAACAAAGAATCCTGCAAGGGCTCCGAGGAGCAGCGTGCCACCCAACACCCCGACAAGTACGGCCGGTCGGAATGAAGCAGAAGCGAGGACAACATCTTGGTACGCCCGCACGACAATAGGGCGTGTGCCAGAAAGGAAAGGAAGGACATTTGAGGCGTCGGCCTTCCCCCGTACGTCGGCGTAGAATATGGGCGATAGTTCAGTGTAACCTTGCGGTCCGACGTTGCCCGTAAACGAGACCGTCGTCGGAGAAGGCACGTATTTCCTGTCCAAACCGTTATCCTTTAGCATCTGGTTGATGCTGTTGTCGTGACTGCGGTAAATAGGTTAACAACGCTCAAGTTAAAAAAAATCTTGAATATACCTGACGTGGTAGGCAGAGGCTTTGCCCGTAGAATTTAGTGCCCTTGTGTAAGAGTCGAGGTGCGGACCCCTGTTCCCACGATCCGTCTCAAAATCCGTGCTAGCAGACTTGCCGATAATCCCCACCGTCGTCGGAACACCAAGGCTGGAGTTGTAGATCTCCACGATCCAAGGTTCGTACACCTCCACGCAGACGACAGCATCGTAGCCAATGCGACTGTTGAACCCGGAAGCATCTACGGCCGAAACCTCACTGTACACGGGGAATTTTGCATTGGGTGTGTAGCTGTTGTTCAGGCGAACGAGGACGATTTCGGTTCCAACCCACCCGTTTCCTGCTTCACCCATGTCGGGCGTAAGACTATGGAACGAGTGCGCCACTCCATTGTCCCAGAACCCGGCTGGAGCGGATCAGGATAGAACATTGGACTGTTAGCACGCGAGACGGACATACCAACATAAGCCACGTCCGATTGGTTGATGTTTGAAGGTAGCGAATCGTTGGAACTCAGGAATGACAAGTTAGGGGTCTTGAACCCATTGGGAAGGGGCATCGAGAACGAAGAGAATAGTCCATCCAGCAACGCCCTCGTGACAATTACATACGTGAATAGAGCACTCGAGCGAGGAATGCTAACGATGGGTCAGCGATGTTCGCCCCGGACCAACAATTCTGCTTACAGGTATTTCTCGGGTTCTGGGAGCTTTTCACAATGCATTCTGATTCCCCAACGTGGTGCTCTACCAGGTCCAAGTATGAGTTTTCAGCTTCCCATCGGATATAGTCCACGCACTTTAGCATGAATCCCTCTGACACGCTCTTCGCAGTCGGAGCAGTCGATCCGTCTCCAGTGGAAATCGTTCCATTCTGGAGAAACGTTCCCAAACCTTTCCCATCAGTCTTAAGCTGCGACTGAGTCAACTCCGCGAAGTAAACACTGTCATTGCCGTACTTCATTCGGGCGGCGGTTGGTAGAGAGGATCGATCCGTGAACGACGCCAAGGTCCACGTACGCACGTAATCCTGGACTATGTGAGATGAAACCCCAAAGTTGATACCAAAAAATAGACTCACAGTGAAGGCATCGAGTTGGGAACCCGCTGCTGCAATGTCGGACTCGGAGAGGTCGCCCCAGATGGTTACTTCGGTATAAGATTCCAGTTGGTGTTCCAGCCTTGTCGAGATGTCGACCACACGGCCGAGGATGAAGGGAAGGGCCGCTGCCACGAAGATCAAGAACACATAGAAGACGATGAAGAACGACCAGGGTCGTGAACTACAATAATACGGGCGTGTGAACATGCGAAGCTAGTCGGGCGGCGGAGAGGGGGGAATACGCACTCAACGGATCTTCTAGCACGCCTATCCGCGCCTCTATTGCTGAACCTGGTCCATAACAACCTAAAGCCACTCGCAATACTTTCCGGATGATGCGCATTATGTGCAAGGTCCTTCATTTTGATTCCCACTCCGTCATGGCTATGACTGAGATGGATCACAGTCGCCCATGCTGCCGAGAATTGATAAGAACCGAGTCGGACACCCACGAGGCGGAGGGGGACACGCGGAAAGTGTGCTTACTGGCCGCCTCTGTATACTTCCTCGCAAACCTCACCAAACTCCATCCGATCGCGACTCCAACTCCAGCGCACCATAACCCGACAATGACTCTGGCCCAAAACAACGATTTGTCCTGAGCGGAGATCGCCCCCGCGTAGATGATTGGGTATGCGGCGCAGCAAACGACCACATGTGCAAATATATGGAAGAAATTCGGCCTCTCGAAAATTTTTGACGATGTGCGAGGAGTTCGGCTAGGGTCTAGATCGCGCGGCGCCCCATCGGAAGCCAAGCGTGAGAGTAGCGCCCCGTGGACGTTAGGGGATGGTGGAGTCATTGGTGGTTCAGGTTCCAACCTCCCTGGTTCACGGTACGGATTCTGGTTCGGCTCGACGATATCCGCGTTTGGTGAATCCCTAGAAAAATAACTTTCCGTGACCAGATTGCGCGATAAGGCGGAAGTGACGCACCTCCTCCGGAGAGGCGTAATGGGCAATGGGCCCTGAGGAGGCGACGACATGGGTGGCGGGTTACTGGGAATCGTCAGTGGACACTCAAATCACACCCTCATGCTTTATACCAGAACGAGCTTTGTGTTTGAAACAGATCGTCTCTTGGGAAACCAGGTGAGCGGCTTAACAGATTTCCATGCCGCGGATCAGCGCCGGGGCACTGCCGGAAACTCGCGCCTTGTCGTGTGTCAGAACCGGTGGCTGTCCGTACATCAAGAGCGGTCTCAGGCCCGGCTCCATCCTGAATTCAAATTCCACCCACGCGGTACGCGTCGTGCCACGACCCCAGTTTCCCAGAGTTGTGGCATAACTTCTCAAGCGCGGATCTGACCGAAGTTCGCGGGGCAAGCTATAGGTCGAAGAAAAGGTGTTAGAATCCCAAAGCCGGTGGTCGGAGGTGGTAAAGCAGGACCGGAGTCGACATGGGCCCCGGTCTTCTTGGATCACCAGATGAGTAACGCATGTTCACTCGTCCTGGGAGGAACTGGATCGGGCCAGAATTCGATTATAGTGAAGGGCGGTGGGAAAGGGGCTCTACATATAAATATAAGATAGGGCGACAGACCACAATGAGGCCGGGGGAGCAGGCTTATACAGTGGGGATCCTAGCTGAACGGGTTACATTGGCACAAGACTCCCCTCACGGCGAAACTAATCAGGCTGCCGGCGGTCAGTCCACCGACGAGGCAGAAGCTCGCGACGGTGGCAGCAACGTCGACGTCTTCCCTCCGGCCTTTTAGTCTGGGGTTATGTTCGAGAGACGCGGAGGCAATGATGGCGAGCGTCGAGACATATCCATTCGACCAACCAAAGGCAAGGAGGATCAACATGAACATCCAATCAGATGAAATGACTGGGTGGGGCGTGTCTGTTGACGTGGGGGACTGAACATTGCAGAGAAGGAATGCTGGAATGAACAGGGTGCGAAGGAGTGACAAGATCACTAAACGACGGCCGGACCAAGTGATCAGTGGAGGCCACGAGCAAACCAGTCGGCCTAAGACATCCCCCACGCTGAAAATGAGGAAGTGAAGGGAGCTGAAGATGAGGCGGTTGGTTGTAGGGTCCATCGGAAGCACGGACACTGTGATCGGTGGGAACACGGACTACAATGCACGTCAGGTAACTTTACACTCCATCTACCCTTTCTACGCACCAGCGTGACGGCAAACACCCATGCTGCGGTGAAGTTGAAGGGAAGGTTGGTCCTGATCATGGCGATGCTGCGAGCGACTGGGCTGAGTAGTACGTCTCTCGAGCGTCCGGAAACCAGACCAGCCCCTTCGACATCAGAGGTAAAGCTCTGGGACAATGATATGGAGACCCTTCGTGTCTTGTTATCACCGGTTATCTCCCGGTATTCTGGTGTCTTCGTGAGCCACAAGTAGGCCCCGGCACTGAATATGAAGAAAGCCGTGGATAGAGCGAAGAACACAAAAGCGGAGCGAGCTTCTGCGGCCCTTTCCTCCATGATTGTGAGTCCGGCGGGAGAGGCCCTCACAGATGCGAGGGCGCTCAGCAGTTGAATGGCACTGACAGCGACGCCTACGGCACCCTGACCGGAGACAACAGCTTGCATGGCTGGGGCACCAAAGAGAGAGGCTAATGCATGATCAGATTCCAGCTCTGTCCGACGCCGATCAAAAGGTCCTACCTACTGCGAGGGTAGCCGTTTGGTAGTACGAGCCAGCGCCAGAACCCACGATTGCCATTGCTTGCACGAAGACGAAGAAAAGGGCAGCGGACGGGTGGGTAAACGTGCTGATGGTCAGCAGAAATGCTGATATTGTCATCGCGGTAGCCCCGAGAAACACTCTCCGAGAAGGGGACGACTATGTCCAATGATCAGTCACCAAGAGAGTCGCATTCGCCAGACCATACCTGTTTCGTTGTCGCGGTTGCGTGAGCCAGGAACCCGAGATTAGATGCGGTGGATACAAGGGACATGTAAGACGGGAGGATATGTTGCAACGATGATCCTTCCAGTTGGGAAAGGAAATAAGGCGTCGCAGTGATCATGGCTGTGGGGGGGTTAGTTGACCTGACTGGAGTGGTAGAACGTCTCTCTCGTGATGACATACCGTTCCATGGTAACAGTACCGCGCACCCAAAGATGAAGTGGACCCAACGGATAGCCGGGGTCACTTCCACTATCATCGCTATCTCTTCAACCACGTCCTCATCGTCCTCGGGGTCGGGCATTAGTGATCCCGTAGGAGATTCAGGGAGTGCGATACCATCCTGTGCCAGCGGTGACTGCGACACAGCATGATAATGAGTGTCATGGGACAAGGGCCCGCGACGCCCGAGTCCTAGTGTGGTCATGGGTGACAGTACCGGTTGAAGCTCGAAGCCACGGAGGGTCTCGATCGGTGGTTTCCGTTTGAGGATTCACTAGGGTTCACGCGAGCGTGGGCGCCAGATGATCGTCAGGCCGAACGACCGCATTACGATGAAGATTACGAGTAGAGTCTATGATTATTACCCCAGTTTATATTGGAATGACTTGGTTCGGACCCTGTCCCAATTCCAGATCTGCGAGTTTCTGGTTCCGCCTTGCCTCTTTCTTCGCAGCCCTGGCGCGTTTGCGCAATAACTTGGCCTCCTGGCCACGGAGCTGCCATCTCCTCTTGAGTTCAGCCCTCCTATCCGCCTCAACCCTTTGCCTCCACTTGAAGGTGGCTTCAGCGCGTGCTTCTCGCCTTGTCCTACCCTGCAAGTCCTTCAATTCAGACTTGACGTACTCCTCGAGAAGAGCCTTTTCGCTGCGCTGGCGTTCTTGCCAACGCCTTTGTTTCTTCGCTCGCGAATGGGGATTAGAGACCTCCTTCACAAGGTTGACCTCCACTGGGTCGGCCGGGTTGAACGAAGACGATGTGGGCGATGAGAGGTAATCGATGTAAGTCTGCTCAGAGGGTGGTGGTCGAGCGGGGATCTTGGCATTAGCGGGCAGAGCGGGAGGGGTATAGGTGACCTCGGCAACGACATCCTCCAGGGTGTCATACAATCCGGCTAGGCAGTGAATGGTGAGTCCTGAGGTTCCAGTATTGCAAACGTAGACTTACCATTGCCCCGGTCTCTGGGGGTGGGTGCTGGCCAAGGGATGTTGATCCGGTCAAGGAGGGACGGGCCATTGAGACGGGGGATAGTGTTCACAGCAAACCGCTGCCAGTCCCACCTCTTGAAGACGGGGTTCCACGTGGGTGTTGAAGTAGATAACCGCGTCGCAAAGACCCTACGACAAAAATGTGAAGACCTTGAAATTTTGAATGACGATGGGGCGCGTACGGAGCAGTAATGGGTTCGGACGTCCCTTCTTTTGGTGGGAAGGCATGGTGTCCAACGAGTAGCTGGAGATTGGCGTACTGCACCTTCTTGGGAACGGCCCTTTCACCCTTCAGCGTGAATTTGTATCAGTATGAAATAAAGGTGTAGACATGGTAACTCCTACTCACAGTCGAAGGAACCTTTAACCGGATTTGGTTGCTGAGCTTGTTTATGCTCATAACCTCGTAGATGGTCTTGCTCTCCTCCCCACGAATTCGAACCTGATCACCGGGGACAAGATTCCAGTACTTGATGCGGTCCTTTGGTTTCGCAGACTTGATTATGGGGTCCCGGAAGGTCATCCTCCGTTCCCAATGACGGTTGTACGGGAGGAGATGCCGGAAGCTTTTGGTGTACGGGCTGGTCGTCCAGGCCTGGAAGACCTCGTTCCTCCCGAGCATTTTCGTGACCGGCATTGTAGGCTAG
>Ga0307511_10005719_pt1 | contig 12599 bp, 7 predicted proteins | sample 13_EM_MG_FD_200266 | JGI IMG/M metagenome (GOLD analysis project Ga0307511, IMG submission 200266) | Populus trichocarpa ectomycorrhiza microbial communities from riparian zone in the Pacific Northwest, United States - 13_EM | ecosystem: Host-associated > Plants > Roots > Unclassified | place...
GTTATATTCTTAATATTTTTTAAAAAAAATATTATCTTGATTTTTTTAATTAAATTATATATATTTTTAATAATTATTTAAATTTTTTTGAATTTATCATTACATTATATTCTTGAAAATACATTATCAACTTTTTAATTTTTTTTTTAAAATTGATCTTACATGAATTATAATATGGTAAAAAGTTCCCAAAGGAAAATGCCACGCATTGCTCTATAAAAAGTAAAAACACTCAAAATCTATTTTCCTTACATTTTTATAATAGACTTTTTTTTTTTTAAAAAAAAAAAAACGTTAGAAGAGTCTAGCATGTTCCATGTAAAAAAAAAAACTTTGCCCCAAAATAAAAAAATAAATAAAGAAAATTAATCAATCACCTTCCATTCCATCTCAATTTTCCATCTACAATCAACCTCTTCTTAGAACTCAATTTTTTTAAAAAAAACTTTTAACCAAATCAAATACCCCCATCAACAATAACGTAGAAATTAGTAGAAAGTTCGCCGTCGCCGTCGCTTGGTTGCTCCTCCTTTGACCCAGAAAGATGAACGGCGGCCCCTCTGGTTTCAGTGCGTAAACCAATTAACCCCCTTCCTCTCGTTTTGCCCCTTCATTTTCATTGATTGATGTTGTTGATATTGATGTGCATCTAAATTTTATGATTTTATTTTTATTTTTTGTGGGTTTGGTGATAAATAGGCAATGCGCCTGTTACGAAAACATTTGTTATTGCAAGTGCAATTTTTACCATTTTCTTGAGGATCAAAGGTGGCCCTAACAAGCTTGGACTATCGTATCAGGTACATTCTATTGGCTTTACTGTTTTTCTTACGTGGGTTTTTTTTTTCTTTTTTTACATTAGTGGTAGATTGATTGAAATCAGAGTCAGAATTTTTATTTTGTTTCACAAAAATATTAATAGTTTTCCTTTTTAATTCAAAATATTTAGTTTAGTTGTTAATTATCCTTGTTTTAATGATTTCTTTCTAAAAAGTTATAATTTTATGACTTAGAAGGTAAACTTAGAACTCAACTGGTTGCTGATGGGCATAGAAGAGTGAGGGAAGGAGAGTTTACAGTAGAATTATAGATAAAATGGGATGATTGAGCATGTAGTTGGTTAGGGAATCTTGTGGGGTTGGATGGTTTTGTGGAACTTTGTTGATTTGGGAGTCGTGGTATTGGACATTATAGGATGTACAAGCTGGATTTTTTTGAAAATGACATAGTTATCAGATGGAAATTTCTGAGGAGTCAGCTCAGTAGCTTGATTTTGTAACATCCTTTGTTAGGATTGTGTGTACTGAAGTTGAATATCGACATGAGTATGGGTTTACTGGGGCTTCTGTGGCAGATATTTTATTTTTTATTTCTGGGGGGAGGTGGGGTCTGTCTAGCTATATCCCATGGAAGTAGACTTGGGAGATTGAGGCATCTGTTTCCAGCAATGCAGGGTAACATCATGATTTTAGATGATATGAATGGATCTCTATATTATAGTGTGAAATATCCATCTTTATATAGTTTAGCCTTATCAAATTATAATTCGATGAAGGTATGTGTTAGCCATGGTTGAAGATGTAAGATGAGTTAAAGGAGGAAAAGGATGTTAACCTTGTCTTCGTTATGTAGATGACTGTTAGCCATGGTCAAATTATAATATTATGATGTATCTTGTGTAGTGGATCCTTGAATTTAAAAATGGAGCACACCTTACAAATTTTGTTTTTCTTTATGGCAGGATATTTTCAGGAATCCCCGTCTCTGGAAGTTAATTTTGTCAGTTTTCACCTTTTCATCTACATCAGAAATGATGTTTGGACTATACCTTCTATATTACTTTAGGGTCTTTGAGAGACAGATTGGTTCCAACAAGTACTTGGTGAGTTATTATCATCCTAATTTGCTCATGCATTCTTTTGGATTGGGACTTGAGACAAATGTTCCAAATCAACATTATCAATATTTCTACACTTCAGATTTTGCATATCTCCCTAATTCTGTGTGCTGTTACCTCTCACCATTTTGTTTTTGATGAAAAAATTCTTAAGTTGAGAAACATGTCTCTGTTAAGATTCTGCTGCTTTAATCAGTAAATGAATATTTATTTGTCTTTCTTTTAAAAAAAATTGTGGCTCAACTTCTGCTTTGGTTTTTGCTCTCTATTTTCCAACAGGATTGGCCCTAGGAAAGAAATATAAATCTGATTGTGTTTTAGTGTGTGGTTTTCTTTCATTATCATATTTCTTCTCCTTTTTTTTTTGTTTATTGAAGTCTGCCCAAATTGTGCAGGTCTTTATTTTGTTCTCTGTGATAGTTTCATTACTCTTTGAGATCTTTGCTGTCGCACTCCTTAAAGGTATATGACGTCTATCCCTGTTTGATGCATTGTTATTTTTGAAAGTGCTTCTCTTCTTCATTAATCTTTTACACCTCAAGTATATAACCCATGGAAGTTGTTGTAACTCCATTGTTACTGTAAAAACTAATTGGGTAAATTTGCTGCTATGCTATTTTCTTTTTGCTGAGCAATATAGTGATATACATTGCCTATTAGTTCTCTCTCCTCTTCTTTTTTTTTCCTTGATGTGAAGAACCTCAGTAGAGGTCACATTAGGAAGTTCCTGGGCCAAGATGCTGGATTTCAAATATATGGTTATTAATCATGGGTTGTGGTGACCACACTTCACTCCTGTTCTGCTGGATGATATTGACTTTACTGCCCCGGTCAAATGAGTGCTGCCTGCATGCCTTGTGCCATCTTCCAGCTTGTAGATACTTCATACCATCATTTACAATCCTTTGAATATGAAGAAATATTTCAACATAATGTCCTATATACTATTTCTAAGGGTGCAAGTTTATTCTGCTGGCTGTGCCCTAGCAAAAATTAGAGCTTATTCATTTATTTATGCTCTTCATGCTTCTTTTATAGGCGATTTTTTCAGCAAACGTTCTTTCTGCTGCATTACAATCATGCCCAACAATTAAATGTGTCTGTTTATATGCAGATCCTTCAGCCAATCTTCTGACATCAGGACCTTATGGTCTTATATTTGCTTCATTTGTTCCCTTCTACTTTGACATTCCAGTATCAACTCGGTTTCACATCTTTAGCAACCACTTTTCTGATAAGTCTTTCATATATCTAGCTGGTGTTCAGGTAAAAAGAGAACACTTGCACTTTTCTATGTGTGAATGTGTTTGCCTTCCCCCCCTTTTTGGTTTTGGTTTTGGTTTTGGTTTCGGTTTCTGCCACATCTGCCCCTTTGTTTCTCTTTCCAATACCAGAGATCCAATATCAGTTTTGGTTCTACAGCTTCTTTTATCATCCTGGAAAAGATCAATCTTGCCTGGGATATGTGGTATCCTTGCTGGTTCCTTGTATCGTCTAAATATCTTTGGCATCCGCAAGGCAAAGGTAGGTTTTTTGGCTTCACCTCATATTTTCTGTAACTAAATGTCAACAACAATAGATGACAGCTTAGATTGTGAGGTTTCTATTCTTTAGGTCTTTGCTTTGTGTTGTAATGAAATTGGGTATTGTGAGCTGGAGCTGATCAACTTAATTGAACTTCTTTGCTCTATGCTCAAAGATTTGTTGAGAAAAGTCCTCCATAGGAAATTGTTAGTTGGATCTGATTATTTGACATGAAGTTATTTGTATATGCACAAAGATTGGTTGAGAAGATTCCTCATAGGACATTCTGAGTTCTTGATTAACTTAACCGAACTTCTTTACTGTATCTATAAAGGTTGATTGGGAAAATTCCTCCACAGCGATTAAATATTAGATTAACTTGGTTCAGGTGTGTGATCATGTGGTGGTGTATTTTTCAGGTTTTCTGCATGCATTATGAGGCTTGTATCTGAGCAAAAAGTTTTGTTATGGTTTTGATCTTCTAAAGGTCTGATATTTGTGTAATTTGATCATTCCTGGACAGAACTGTTTGAGAGATTATTCGTGATAAAATCAGTTGAATTATGATTATCGTGAACCATAAGATCTTTGATCATCTCTGGCACTTGTTAGGGTTCTAAAATGTGAAGAAATGAGATGTTTGCATGCGTGTGCAGGATATGCTTCAGCTTCTGTGCTCAATTTATCTTCACAAAATTACAAATAACGATGTTTCCTTGTTTATTTGACCATCAAGTTTCTTTTTCTTCTTAACTGGTGTATTCTTTTTCTTCTTCTTAACTGGTGTAACTGACTTATTGACTTATTAAAGGAAACAAGTAAGTTTGCATCATTAGAAAGTATTATTTCCTGCCTCTTTTTCCCTTATCTGTTTTTTTATAATTAAAATTTAATAAAACATTCAAACTGTTCACAGTGTCAATTGCTAAAGCTGACTCGAAGCTATAAACTAATACTTCATTGTTGTCTACTCTATCTGCTACAGTTCCCCGAGTTCATAGCTTCATTCTTTTCACAACTTTCTTGGCCGTCTACGGGCAGTCCACAAGGACCAACTACGAGGAATGTAACAGGAAGTGCACGATCCCATGCTGGTCGTCATGTGGAGGCAAGTCTCTCGATAATCCCCACCACCCTCCTGTCTCCCTCTTCAGCCTTCTCCCCTATCACCTTTACCATCATTTTCTTCATATTTCCTTCACCTTTTTTCTCCACTCTGGAGACTGGAACCCGAGTTTGACTTTTATGAACAGATCGATTTCTTAGTATAGAAAGTCAATTTTCTTTAACAAAATTTTTGGGAAGCCCAAGACTGCAAAATTAAGGAGTTGTCTTGTCCTTTTATTTTCTTGAATCTTGCACTTGAAACTATAAATTCTTACCTCCGAAACTGCTATAGTGTGAATCAATTGCTTATATTGCATCAACATCACTTTGTTAGTTTAATTTAATTTATCCATAACAACTGATCTTTCTCGTTGGTTTCAGAGAACTTATCCTGCTCCCATGGCTCCTTCCACAGAGCCAACAGAGGATGCCATTGCTACTCTGGTTTCTATGGGCTTTGATAGGAGCTCAGCTAGACAGGCACTTGTGCAGGCTAGGAATGACATCAATACAGCTACAAACATTCTTCTTGAAGCACTGTCCAACTAATTCATCGGTGCTGTGAATTGGAATTCAGACTGTTAATTAGGAGATAAACCCATCAATAGTGAGACAGGGTGATCGATCGGATGAACTTATTTTGATGAGTAGATCAAGACCCGGGAATTCATCAAGGTGTTCCTGGCATCAATTTTTAGTGTTTTCCCTCATGCTTATTTTATTCAGTATCACGTTTGAGATTAGAAATTGTCACACCAACGTGAACCTGTACAATTGTTGACAGCGTATCTGAACACATGCATGTCATTGGGGGGTAAGTACATAGTTGTCTTCTCATACACTTGCGGCCTTTCTGATCAATTGATCTCGTATTTATGGGACATCTGATGAAAATGGTCGTGTTCATATGCTGACACAGTTGTAAATTTAGACTATGGAATGCTTTTGCAGTTTAGACGAAGTTATGTGAATCTTGTCAATTCTTCTCTGTCCAATGTATTTGTGCTGATGCGTGTAACTGTGGCTGTGTTCATGTCCGTGCCCCTGTTCACCTACACGTACACATACATGGCAACCCAAAGGGAACACCTCTTCTACTGCAGCCCGCACTCCACGCTCTGATGTAGATCCTGCTGATAAGGTCCATTTATTCTTTAATTAAAAAGATTTACATAGTCTTTCATTAATTAAATTTACACCTTTTTTCTTGGTTTTCTTATTTGTTTATTTACAAGCAGTGGGCTATTCACGACGATTCTGTACAACACACCACAACTTAGCCACCATGGTTTGAGACTGGCTATCCTAGGTTGCTTCAGTTCTTGATCGACATCCAACCCTGTCTATGTCTGATGGCATATATGGAATGGCCTAGCCAGAAGGCCTACAAGCGAGATCTAGGAATAGATAAAAAGGCTGATCTATTGGGAGGCAAGCTTAGCTCATCTAAAAAAACATTTAATGAGATGAGAATTGCCAAGGGCTAACTCATCTCAAAAGGCGTCTTATGAGACGAGGATTATCAAGGGCCTATAAGAAACTAGATGCTGATTAGTTTATTTAATGTGGGATTCTAACATCCCCCTCACACGGTGCATGGATGGAAGACTAAAATAGTGTCTGATACCATGTTGAATTTAAGATAGAGAGGGAGGGAGGGAGGGAGGGAGCCTAGAGTGGCCTGACCTAAAAGAGCCGAAATAACTATGAACAGTGAGTGTTTATGAGCTGCAGAAGCTTGAGTTATGGATACACCAAATCTTCAGGATATTCACGCATTGTACTGTTTATGAGTGAATTCGAGTTTGAATGTCTTCTTCTCTGGCCTCTCTCTCAAATTACAGCATTACATCCTTGATATGCGTGTTCTTCGTTTCTGTCCAGCAATAGAGAGCATCTTTTCAGCTTATGAACAAGTGCACGAACTCGATTCCTTGCTTCTTCTACTGCATTGATGTCCTCAAACAACTCTAAACGCATTCCACATCTAACCAGATATTCAATTGGAATGTCAAAATCTTCTGGAAATAAGCAACATAGCAAGAAGAAAGACTTGGCTTCCTTCGCTCCCAAGAAAACGCAGATTCTATTCCTCCTGCATTTCTGAGAAGGATGGCCTGCTTGGTGTTTTTAGTTGTAGAAGTGCAATATCTAGTGCAATAAATTAAATGACATCTTTAAATTTTGACCAGGAAAAAAAAAGAAAAAAAACCCTACCGGATCTTAACCATTACACCGTTAATGTGCACACATGCAGCACCAATAAAAAGAAGACTTTGAGGCGCTTCCAACACCGCCCCTAAAAGTGACATTTGGAGGTGAGGCTAAGTCACATGCGCCGTTTACTTGCTTGAACTTGGACATATAAGCTATTTTTTAAATAATATTTTTATTAATCAAAATACCTCTCATGTCAACTTTTTAAATATTTATATTAATAATTTTTACAGAGTGTATTCGGAAAGTAAAGGGATTGAATTGTCCATAATATTGAAGGTCATTGAATTGAATTCTCCATAATTAATCTCGTTATTTACCTCTTAAAAAAACACCTCTCTGCCACAACAACAAGCTATTGATTTTTTCTATGAAAGAGTAAAATGATTTATAATGTTGCAGTGAATAGACGTCTAGATGCACATTGAATTCTTCATGCATTTTAAGGGTTGTTTTAATGGTGTGACATCAATTTCCTTGGAATTCTACCTTCACAGCCAGAACGAAAGGTACCATGTTAGATTTTTGAATAAGAAATGTAGAACTTGATAAGATTTAACTCTAATTAATTCATGTTGAGAAATTTTATGGTATTTATATAGCAGTTAGAGCATCCTATTAATTATTTACAGGGATCCATTTTTTTTTATAAAAAATGATGGATATAAGAATAAAAAAAAATCTTAAGTGTAGATATTTATATATTTTCTGTGGATCATTGATTTTATTTTATATTTCTTCTTGTGTATGTCTTTTTTTTTAAAAAAAACATAAAAAATAATAAAATATCACAATTACTTATATATATATATCATGTAGTTTCACTGAATTGCTAGGAATAGATAAAGAATTTTTACTTCGGCTGAGAATGCATAAAGGCTGACTTGTTGGCCAAGGGCTCCACGAACAATCGTCGTTTTTTGATGGGCATGGTTACCTGTTACAAGGCAAGTTCATTATACCGCAAAGACAAATTAAAATGACATGGGAAGTGAAGGGAACAGAAGCCAACATTACTTGGAACTGATGGAGCTTGTCGGTTGCAATCACTCACTCAACAAGGGCTCGAATTTGATACCGTTTTCAGGCATGCTGCACATGAACTGAAATGAAAGCAAAAGACTGATAACCCCATAAAAGCAAGAGAACAGACAACCCAATGGCCCAATGAACTAAATAAAAGACGAAGAAACAAAGACTTCAAGCAATTTAACAAGCTATATAGATTGAACTTTGAAGTAAAATCAATTAGAAATACAAGGAGGCCTAGCCCTCGCTGTCCATTCATTTCTAGCCTTGTAATCTCTTTTTAAAAGACATTCTCAAACCACCAAGCAAAGCGGTCCAATTGTATGACCATATCATACAACAAATACAAGACATTATTTCACTCAAGTTACAAATCTGCGCCTCCAGCTCCTCAAAGATAGATCTCTGTGGGAATATGCATGGAAACTTAATAAAACGATGTGGGGGGTTTGCTCATTCTGTGCAAGTGCGGACTGGTGAGGAAACGGTATGCTTTCTTCAGATAGTATCAATTTCTCTGAGAAAACTGGACTTTTCTGCAGTAAAGAGATATGCTAGCATCTTCTTTTGCCTCAAGGGTATTAGACAGTGCTAACATCCACTCGACTTTTATGTAGCTGAAAGGCTGGAGTAATCCAGCTCCCACAACTGCATTGGATACCTGACCAATTGAAGTAACCCAAACGAGCTTCGCAATGAGCACAGGACAACTTTCCCTCCAATGCACCTTCCTCAACTGGATAACAAGGAAGAGCTATTATATTAAGTGGGTATCGTTTCCAGCAAGTATGCACAAATTATAATTCCAAAAACCCATGAACCAATTAAAAAGACATGCCCAGGGTAAGGCATAAACCAAGGATAAGGATCAATTGAGTTCTAGATGACGATGATGATCTGGAAAAGTCAAGTAGGATTTGGGAAAAACATGGATAATTGAAAAGCACTTATTTGGATCCTCTTTAGATAAAAACGGGATGCCAACAAATGCAATGCACCTATTTTTTATTATAACAGGTATAAATTACGCATAATTCTCATGATAAATATTTCAAGATGCTTTCAAAAGTATTGTGTTATTTCCCCTAGATCATTCTCTCCTGTAAGATACAAAATAGCACCTCTATTATTGAAATATCAAAAGTGTTGATTCATTATGCCCTTGGCACATGGAACCGAGTTGTTTGCGTGGTTCATAATTTTCCCCAACTTCTATCAGTTAATGGTTTCCATTAGAAATCTCTACGCACTGAATACAAGGATGCCCTTTTCCAAAAGAGTGCATCACAATAGCTGCATAGGCCAATACATCTTCAAGACATAGCCACGTGGCTTTCATAAATGGATAATATTAAACCCAGAAATTATCTCAACTGATGATGAGAAGTACTTCTACAGCTAAGCAACACAATATGAGCATGGAGGTTGACCATTTGGTGGAAAAAACAAGTCAAGGATTTGAGAAATCTCTAGCAACTAGTGAGCCATTATAGCTAACTCAAAGTAAACCAATGAAGTTGCAATTAGTTATGTGTTTTCTTCTTTATGAATAAACTTAAAAATGTCCAATGGCATTGGAATTTCTACAAAATGAGATTGCACATACCTCCTGTCATCCACTTCAGAGGCTCAACAAAAAGAGATGAACACTCAGACTCATCGGACTTGTTAAAGGGGTTGCCACTTTTCTGCTTGCCCCATGCAAAAGATGTCTCGCCCTCTCCTGGAACATGATCCACAACATTCTCCTGCAGTGCAACTACTCGACGGCATTTCTTGCAGCGGTATGCAGGAATAGCCTTTTTCCCTTCATTTGGAGATGCTTCTTCCTCAGAGGAAATTTGTGTAGGTACACCAGGATCTGCCCCAAATTTAGAACTGTCTATCTTCTCTCCACGGTTGTAAAACTCACCTGGAAGCATGGGGAAATTAATCCTTCACAAAAATTTTTTAAAACAATCACAGATTCAACATATCTAATCATTCTGTTTGTAACAGGAAAGAATATGTTTCCAACAGACATGAAAGATAGATCTATAATAATGTTGAAATTTAAGGATGAAAATTTAATTGGATAAGTAGGAAAAGCATCAAATGCTCAATGCATGACCCCTTATGCTATGCCAACTCTTATATGCAGATTCACATTTTGGGAGCAACCGCTTCATACAAATGCTCAAGGTTAAGGACGTACTAATGTCATGCCTCCAAAATTATGTTTATGCATAGCCCTATTTGATGACCTGCTTTATCATACAAAAAAATAATTTACAAGAACAGCAAGTGAGGATCAATATACTAAGAACATGTACCCAATACTTTCAGGCGAAACCGCTTGTATATGGGACTAGCATGATCAACCTTGAACCCCATTTCCTCAAACATTTTCAACTGCAATGGGGGAAAAAGAATTAAGATCTATGACGATCACATTAGAAACTAATGTCTCAGAGTCACCATTAATGCATCCCAACAATCATATAGGTTTTTGAGGACCCTTGCATACCTGTTCTAAAAAGCCATCATTGGGACAAACAGACTCACAGCTTCGCCTTAGGGATTCAAGAGCATCTGCAGGGACACATTGTGAAAAGATGAACAAGGAAAAGGATGAAATATTAAATAACTCAAAATTCAAAGAAACAACAACACGTATTTTTATGGTTGTCGGACAAAAGAGCCACCAGATTTTCAGAAAGTAAACAATGAAGGCCATCAGCATTAACCAATCAGCAGACCCAAAATACTCCGAATAAAAAGTGGATGTGTTCAAACCTTCAAGAGACAACTGTTCAGTTTTCATCAAGTACGCTGTAATGATAGCTGCACTGCAAAGAAAAAAAAACGAAAGAAGGGACCAAACCATTAGGGCTTGACAATTCAGGGCAGGTCTTCTGAGCAATTTCCCAACACTCATCAATTGGGTCAGAAGATAACCTAAAACACTTCTTTTCTATTTTGATCCACTTCAGGATGATAAACCAATCAACTGAAAAATATCAAAACAGACTTCATGACCGTTTAAAATTAACCGAGAAAAAAGTCACAAATTTGCACATCAAATTCCAAGCAAGTAGACATGCAAAAATAAGGTAATGTTATTTACCCCCAAACTATCCATTTCCATCCCGAACAAGTTTTCCAGATAATACCAACCATTGATGAAGCAGACTTCACCGATGGATCCAAAATACAGTTCATACTATATGCAAGAATCAGAGTAATGTTTTTCATCCCAAAATATCCATTTCCATCTCGAACAAGTTTCGTGAATAATACCCAACCATTGATGAAATGGACTCCTCTGGTGTGTCCCAAACACAGTTCATACTATTCCAGAAAATCATTCGGGAGAAGTAGCATTGCATTTCAATATTAACTTAATCCAAACTTAAGGGCAATATTAATTAATTTAAATAAAAAAATACAGAAAATCATCATCATTATCATGAAAAATGACAACAATTTATCATATACCTTCTCGAAACGCCAGCAAAACAATGCACCAAAACAGCTCCTTCTTTTCTACTCTTCTCAATAAAATCCAAACAAACATCCAAATAATCCAACAAATCCTCACTCTCCATATCCCTAATCGGCACCGCCATTCTCACCAGTTTCAAATCCTTCCCTGCATACTCTAACCCATACAAAACCTTATTCGCCGCCAAACAACTCCTCCACTCATCCTCACCGTCACCCACGCACACTTTCTTTATCTCCTTCGCCGGGATTACCACACCGCTTCTCCATTCCGTAAAGAACGATATAGACACGGAACTTAAGACAGATAAAATATGCGTTATTTCCGAACTTCCGTTTTGCAGAACCTCAGCCGCGTCGCTTATGTTTCCGATGAAAAGATTCTCGCGTACAAGATACGGCATCACAAAAAAAAATCCAAGCTTATTTTCTCCTGCAAAAAACTAAGGAATTCTAAGCAAAGGAGAAATAAATAAACAAAGAATTATGATAAAAATGACAACTTTTTGGATTAATTAGAAATTAGTAATCAGAGAGGATTTTGAGATGACCTGAGAAGGAATATTCCGGAGAAGGATTGAATCTTCTTTTTCGTGCTGATTTTTATCCTCGGCTACGGCTGCTGCGAGATTTGAGACTGTGGCAGGAATTTATAGGAGGTGGGTTAGCACGTGCGAATAACTGATTTGGTACGTGCGAGTGAATGTGGGGCTTTTCGACCTGGCAGGAGATGGAAGGGGTGGTCTTTTTTTCGTGTAAAGCATCCCGCCATGCACTTTCGGTTGAGGGGAAATGACGTGGAAATATCAGGACAGGTGGTGGAGATTGATTGGGGTTCGAGTCTTGTGTGTACCACGTCAGATATTTTCTTTTCTTTTCTTTTCTTTTTGGGGTCTTTGCTCTTATATTTATAAGACCTAACCCATGGTCGACATGATCCAAGAACAAGGAAGCTGATAGAGTGAATTGTATCGAGTTAATTTAAATTTTTTAGAAAATAAATAAATTTAAAAAAATATTATTTTTTAAAAAATATTAAAAGTTTTTATTAATTTCAATTTTTATCCAATTTTGAGTCATCACAGCAAGCCGTCAAATCAAATTGTTCTTGTAACTAAGCTTTTAGAAGCTGCTGAAGACTATTTTATGCAGATCAAGGGCTAGAAACCGAAGTAGAACAATCCTTTGGCTAGGAATAAGATGAGCTCGCACTAAACATTTCGATTACACATCTTAATGTATTTTTGAGTCTCGAGAAATCATAACACAATGTCATGCGTAATCTATATATACACAAAAATTAATGAAGTTTTTTTATTACTTCATTAATATTCATGATTAT
>Ga0307511_10005721_pt1 | contig 12596 bp, 9 predicted proteins | sample 13_EM_MG_FD_200266 | JGI IMG/M metagenome (GOLD analysis project Ga0307511, IMG submission 200266) | Populus trichocarpa ectomycorrhiza microbial communities from riparian zone in the Pacific Northwest, United States - 13_EM | ecosystem: Host-associated > Plants > Roots > Unclassified | place...
GTTAATTTGGTAATGGAACAAATGTCTGGTTTGGGCTAGAGAGGACATTGGTATGTTCTCAAATTATGCTAATTGTATTGATTTGTAAGGTTAAGGGTAAAATAAGAAATTAATTGTTTAGTAATTGATGTGGTCAATATATAGAAGAGATAATAGTAAATAATCATTGTATATAAAACTTATTGTATTTAGTATTAAATAGATTTGTAGGTACCTCGCAACATCGTGCCTAGTAGTAGATACATACGAATTGTATCCAAATGGTTGCGGTTGTCATATAAAGTGATTAATAAGTTATTTGGCTAACTAATTGACAATAATAACATGTAATGGAACAAGGTGTATATGAGTTTGACTGTGTTGACAAGTTAATGTTTGGGTATTAAATTAGCCATACCAACAAAGTTTAATGGAAAAGAAAAATGATTTGAGCACTTATTGCAAGTATAAAAGTAATGAAAGGTTATATGATAAATTATAAATAATAGAAATGAACATAAAATAAGTGGAATGAATAATGAATTGTGGAAATCTCTCAATATAACAAGGTTGTTATATGGACTGAAGTAAGATATATAACATAGATGTAATAAATGTCAGGGAAGTACAAAAATGACATGAATAAAATATATTGTGAATCAAATAATGATGTGAATTAGACATTATGTAATGAATTACGATATGTATTAAAGGTGGATGAGAGAGGAAATGATCATATGATTTATAAGTGTTGAGAAAATAAATTGTGGGGAAAATTTCATGAGTTTTCAAATAATAATACTAATATAAATCGAATATATTCATGAAATGGAAAGAGTTATGAAGTAATCTTGATGTGAAAATGAAATACTGTATGAAAGTGTTTGAATGAGATCAATCAATTTTAAAGTTGTAAAGAATAAATCGTATAGTGATGAATTAAATTAGATTATGAATGAAAATCATGATGCAAGGATGATAATATGATGAATAAAATGACGGGAAGAGAATTTATCGGGGAATAAAAAAACTTATAAATAGTTAATGTGGATGTAATTTTAACAAGAGTTGTAAATCTTGTACATTTATAAAAGTGTTGAAAGATTGTCGAGGATTTCCTGATATATATATATATCCCAAATTCTTACATACTCTGTCATTGAAATTAAATAAAAACGAATGAGAAAGTGCGGGATGTTACAACGGGTTTCACATTAAGTTGTGTGAGAGTATCCTCAACATAACTAGCTAGCTTCACGAGTCCAAAGGCAAAAAAAAAAAATTACCAAAAAAGGAAAACAAATCCAGGTGTCTGGGTTCAAAGGCAACATAGACAGTCGATAAAATCATGGTTAGGTTTTTAAAAAATATCTTAAAAAGATATTTTTTAAAAAACATTGAGATGAGAACATATTAGATTGACTAGGATTAACTCTCCACACTCGTAACCCGAGTCATAGACTTTACTAGGTTCAATAATATTTTTTTATTTAACTATATAATAACAAAATATGAAGACCAAATCAAAATTAACCAAACACTACGTGATAAAATTGAAAAACAAAAGGCAATAAAAAATCCAACAAAAACACAATTTGAATTATGAAATTGAAAAGAAAAAGAAGAAGAAGAAAATAAGAAAAGCCATGTTAGGCGCGCGGATCTAAGTAGACGTGGAGTTTGAGGTGGATAAAAGAATAGAAAGAATTCTATTTTTATAGATTATTAAAAATAAAAGCAATAGTAATTAAAAAAATAGAGATCAAATATTAAGGAAAAAAAAATTAAAGGGGCTGATATGAGATTTTGAAGGGGTTGACGTTGAGTTTAAGGTGGATAGAGAGAAGAAGATGAAAGAGAAATGGTCATCGACGTCAAACTAGAGGTGTGTTTGGCGCATGCCCCACCCCATCATAGAGGGGGAACCATGACCTTTTAAATTCCACCTGGAAAAGCAGAGTTTGGTGACCGGATAGCCCCACAAACACCACCCGAAGGACGCAGGGGCCACCCATTTATTGGCGCGTGCGTGGCAAGCACCAGCGAAGTTTTCTTTTTTAAAAAATATTAAATATTTATTAAAATACAAAAATTCCACTAAGTTAATTTAACAATAAAAAATAAACATCATGAAAAGACCCAAAAACCCCTGAAGGATAGTTTTGTTAATTTTGAAACTAAAGATAATTAAGTAATTTAACTTTAATAAAAATAAATAAAAAAAACAAATAAAAGCTCTTGAGCTTAAGCCATCATTTTTTTGTTCCCGGAGTATTTAAGTAATTTAATTTTTTTTAAAAGTCAAAAAGACTAATCTACCCCTAAACAATTTGAAAATGACATTGAATCATGGTAAAAAGACTATCATGCCCCTATATCCTAGCTTAATGGTTTTTTAAGCCAAGGGCAAGTTAGTCAAAACATTATTCTATTGAAAGGTGTTCATTATTCTGTATTATAATGCGGGTCGGATCAAAAAAGAATTAACATAAAAAATATCTAGGCTCTGCTAATGTTTCTTCTAGTAGAAATTTTTTTTTGTGTATTGACCTAATATGACCTTATCGACTTGGCAGATCCTAAGACAACTCGGACAATTAGTTAAAGCATAGTTTGATTCAAAATAAATATTCAATATGATATTTTTTTTTATAAATATTTAGGTGGAAACATATTGGATCGATTTAGGTTAACTTGTCAATCTACATGTTGGGTCATGAGACTATAATAACCCAGTGGAAAGCAAATCAATACAAATTATGAAGCCTAATTTTCAATAAATTCAATGTTGAAAAATGAAGTTAAAAAAAAAAAACTAAAATAATGACCAGAAAAAATCACTCGAGGTAACCTGTCAAACTTGCATCCCGGATCATGAGATCAAGATAACCCAATATAAAACAAATTAAAATAAATTAAGAACAATTCTCAGTCAATTCAATGTTAAAAGATAAAATTAATTAAAAAAAATATAAAAAAAACAGATTTAAGTCAACCCGAGTTAATCCACCAAATTCTCGAGTCATGAGAAGAGGATAAGATCATAAAAAATAAACCAAAACAAATCACGAAACCTAATTTCCAATCAACTCAATGTTTTTATTATAAAATTGAGGAAAAAAATATCAATTCAAAAAGAAAAAGAAATAACCTTGCAATCCAAGTCAAGACTAGAATAACCTCGTGAAAAATAAATTAAAAAATAATATAAAGTCTAATTCCTAATAAATTTAATATTGAAAGATATAATTAAAATTAAACAAAAAATATAATAGAAAAACCAAAGAAAAAAAAAAGTGGATCAGCAGTCAAAAACCCCTTCATGATATGATATGTGGGACAAGGTAGAATGAGAAACAGATTCTTTATTTCTTTAGTACTATGAAGGTGAACTACAAGTACACTACACCATTATTCTTTTTTATTTTGTGATGATAACTAGAAACTACAGCTGATGCAATTTCCTTTACATTATCTAGTAATACCAAAAGATAAAAACCATCCCAAGGGTGGGTTACCACCACCGCTTCAGCTAGCAACACGTTTATGGCAATTCGACAGGTTCGATATTCCAAATCTCTCGGGCATATTCATGAATGGTCCTGTCGCTGCTGAACTTGTACGAGCCTGCTGTATTCATGATTGACATCTTCGTCCATGTCTGCCAACAGTTGCAAATGCTAGGAATAAATAACTGAAGAAGTATATGGCTTAATATGCAAAGAAAGAATAATAAATGCCGTGGAGCATATAACATGTTTACTCGCCCCTAGTACAGACTAACAAGAAATGCAAATATCAATAATAGAATTAAGGATCTGTGCTAAACTGGTCTGATGATTCACAAGGCAAAAAGGATCAAAGGAAATTCATAATCCAGAAACTGAGCAATGCGTACAGGTATAGCAATAAAGCGTGTTCTGACTTGTATTTTGAGTAGAAGCGAGATTGAGCATATGCGTGTAAAACTTACCTTTTGGTCATGGTATGCTTTATCGACCTCCTCTTGGCATTCTATGTAACTGGGGAAGTCCTTGCCCACTAGGAAATAATCTGCACGGCCAAAACCTTCATTTCCTTCTAATGATCCTATAAGTTCATCATAGTTGCAAGGCCCAAAAACTCCACTTTTGACAAAATCTTTCACTTCTTCAAAACTTGGGTCTGGGACAAACTGTTGAGAGGTCAGTGAGCAAAATGTGACTAGATGAAAATAGAATTTGATAAAGTGGCGATTTGCTTTTTCAGTTTCTCTTTTTTCTTTTTCTTTTTTTTTAAAAAACAAAAGAAAAAAAAAACATGGAAGGGTACTATTTTTATGGTTGATATTCACTGAAATTGAACCAAAAGCTTATTATCATAGCATCCTTCCATGGTGATCCTTGTCAGTAAGCATTGCTTGATAAATAGTTGTCGGTAATTGTTTCTAATCACTGTAAAAGGATATTAGGTTATTGGATGTACCTCCCCATCAGCTCGCTCTTTCCTTAGCCCTGCAATTTCATGAGCTCTAGCACCAAAGAGAAAGAAGTTGTCTTCTCCTACTTCTTCTCGGATTTCAACATTGGCGCCATCTAAGGTCCCAATAAGGATACAACCATTCATTGCAAACTTCATATTGCTTGTTCCACTGGCTTCCATCCCAGCAGTACTGCATAGAGGGATGTGGTCAATTCACAGCACAAAAGCTATTCACAAAATCAAAGACAGTAAACCCGTATCTAAAATGTTTGACCCTCTCATTCTCACAAACTCAGCATCAGAGTATCTTGTGAAAACCAAATTTAAGAGTAATGAAATAAAATGAATTGCATGTTCTCTTAGCAATTACGGTTTTTCAGTCAAAAGTCTCGTAACCAAAAGTTTCCTCCAATAATTAGAATCATGTATTCTTTGTTACAAGACTAAGAGAAACATATGTCTCTTAATATAGAGAAAACTGATTGCAAAAAATGCACAGGTATCGGTGTCTTCATTTATTACTTCAGTGGGGAAATCTTGATTTTGCAGTATGATTAGATTTGGTTTTAGCAAAATAACATGAAAACAGAGAGATTTTCTATTGAAATCTATAATAGTACTAGTCTTGATTTACTTCTATTTAAATTTATAGTTATCAAATTAGAATCTTTTAAATTTGAATTTGAATATGTTTTTCTCTTGTAAAGTAGAATTCTAGGCTATGGAAAAAATCATGGAAAAACTTCCAGGAACTATTTATTAATTGATGGGAGGCTTGGGCAACCTCGAATATGCCTAGAAATTATCTTTTATCTTTTTTCAATTAGGTCTTTACGAGTTAATTTCTTTTTATTCAATAAAATTGTTATTGTTATCAACCTGAATTATCAGATTCGTTATAATTAGTATCAATGGTAGATCCATGGTAGAAGTAACAAGGATATCACAATTTAATAAGCAATTACAGGCATGAACATCAACAGGAGAAGCATCAACTACACCAACATATTCATCAAAAAATTATGAAAGAACTGGTGTAACAACTTCAAAACATGTCAGCTAAAGGAACCTACCCTAACCTTGAGGGCAAGGTTTTTAATGGGGGTAGAATTGTAACAGTCTTAGCCTTGATTTACTCCTATTTAAATTTATAGTTTTCAGATTAGATTAGGATCTTTTAAATTTGAATTTGAATAATTTGAATTTGTTTCTCTCTTATATTTAAGTAGAATTCTAGTTATGGAAAAAGTCATGGAGACTTTCTATCAAGTCATGAGAGGATTAGGCAAACCTCATATAAGCCTATAAATTATCTTTTATCTTTTTTCAATTAGGTCTTTGTGAGTCAATTTCTTTTTATTCAATAAAATTTCTATTGTTATCAACTTGAATTATGAGGCTTGTTACAAAACCTTGTTTCCAGGCTTGGATCAGAGTAAAAGCTGACCTATGGTTGGAATCCTATTACTAGACCTCCTGACTGAATATGCAATCTGAAACTCTCTTCATATAAAGGTAATTGGTCATACCAGAACAACACATGAAAATGTTCAAAAAGCTAATCAATGTGACAGTTATGTCGATTATCTATTGACTCTGATCAAATTTAGGCCTCATGCATAAACAAAGGTCCATACAGCCTGAATAAGGAAAGGCTGCTCCACTTTCAGGTAAAACAAGCTGAGCTTGAGCAAGTCCAAATTGAAAGGCATAATAATATGGTCGAGAATATTAGAATATATGCCATTTCCAGACTTTTTATCTCAACATATCATATCCTATATAAAAAAAAAATACGTTACAGAGAAATAGATGCAGAAAAACTGTGATACTCTATTTATAAGCAAAACAAGCCATCGAGGTGTAGCGATTTTGAGTACAGTAGTGGTTTTTAATTTGACTGGAATTATTAGTTGTGGTTGTAATTATAAGATATTTAAAGATATATGCTTAAAAAATACTTTTATATTTAATTAAATTTAAAAGTACTTGAAGACTTCATTTGGTATCAGCTTTTGGTTATTAGATGGTTACTAGATAGCAGTCCCGCGTTACACAGCAGGCTAACCTAATTTTTTTTTCAACAAAAAATATGCTGAGATGATGTAAGTACTCATAAAAAAAAAAAAAGGATCATTGACTCAATTGTATTTAATAATCTCGATTAATTCAGATAATATGATTATATATATCTTTTCTCTGTAATGTATGAATAAAGTTTAATTACCTGATATGCTGTGAGAGCTCACTTGCAGGAATAAGCAATTCAGCAACACTGACATTGTAATCAGGGACAAAAACAACCTACGTTTAAAAGAAAAGGAGTAAGAAATGAAAAAACAAAGAAAATAGCATAACACTTGAGATTGGTGGATAGAAAGGATATTCTGGCAAGTTAGGTGGTTTGTAATTGCAGAGAAAAGAAGAAATAGCGCTTGAATTTCATTGTTTCTCAGATCAGTGTTAAATCAAATTGAAATGATCCCAAGGTTCCATATGGTCTATGAATATGGAGATGAAATAGCCAACATGTAAGGACTTCCTACCAATAGGATTGGAGAAGATATTTGTGGTTTAAGTTAATGACTTAAAAAAAAAAGTGGCACTGGAGAGACTGTAATCTCACCTCCAGTAAATCACTATTTAGTGATGAAATCATACCTTCAGTAAATCACCTATTTCTGGATCATGATTAACTGTAGCCCCAACATCTGTGATAAATTTCACTATTCTCTTGGCTTGCACATATGTAGAAAATGCTTTTCCCCCAAATATACAAACTCGTGGAACATACTTAGCTTTCCTTTCTGCAGCAGTCATTTCTTTCATCTTCTTGTAGCGGTAAACAATTCCCAAAATATTCAGTAATTGTCGCTTGTACTCGTGAATACGTTTCACCTGAACATGATGGTTTTAATCAACTTTATAGACAAAGAAAATTTTAGTGGACAAAAGGCTTCGTGTGCGTGTGTGTTAGTTTTACTCCTTCCATTGTCAGGATGTGAGTTCAACATAATAAAAATAAATAAATTCATTACAAAAATATAAATAACCCTCTATATTTATCTGAAATTTCATTTTTGATCTGTTTGTTAAAAGATGAGAGCTCTCTACTACATCACATGAATGAGAATGTGAAAAGTTCAACGTCAATGAAGTTACCTGGATATCAAACATTGCATCAGGGCTAACAGAATATCCTGTCTTTTCTTTGAGGAATGATATCACCTTCATCTTGTTGCTCCTTTTGGCTGCCTTCCACTGCACTTGGAGGTCCTCATTATCGGAAAACTATATGCAAATCACACATTCTGGTCAGGAAGTACAGAAGCAACAAAGTCAAAAAAGACAATTAAATGTACAGACATGATTAATCAACAAAGAAGTAGACGGATGTTAGAAACTCAAGTTCCAGGTGTAAAAAATCAATACAGGTCCCAGACTTCAGATGGGATACAACTTTTCAACATTATTATGAAAGCAGTAATTTTTTGTCTTCAAAGAATCCAAAATTTCTGCAAACTGGTTGGTCAGCAGGAATATGTTGGCCAAGGCATAGTTGCAATCTGAGGGATGTTGAGCTTTAAAAGGACATGGAGGCGATGAAAATTTCAAAGTGACAACTTTCTTCTTCAAAGCCTTCTATTAAACAGAAGTGCTTCTGAAACACAGTTTGAAACGAGAGCAAGACGGATACTCAACTCATTTCGAAGCAAAGAAATTTCAAGAAGTTGTGATCAAGAAATCTTAGGAACTACTAACCAATATGGCACAAATCTATGGGTTACCAGCCAATCTGTATAAACTGAAACTGTAGAGCATTGAGAGGATAAATTAGTTAAAACATGACACTTTTTATTCTTCAGTGCCCTTAGTTAACATGAATTATCTTGGTAGCGTTGTCTAAAGGTTGTGCATGGATGCTAAAGTCATTGTAAATGCTAACCACAAATTTTGATCAAGAAATCCTAAGATATTAATGAACTTTGAACATGAGCTCTCTTCCCAGAGGTCAAAATGTTACAGCACAAAAAAAGGGATATGATCATAGTCTCTGTAGCAGTAAGGAAGTCAGACAATTCCGGACCCGAGTGGATATTAAGACATGTACAACATGGTACTCCCAAGATTTTGAAGTTCCCAATAATATTAACATATCAAATATCGCAACAATGGAAAGCAAAAGAAATGCTCATACAGAAAAATGGAAAGACTGTATAATTTGATTTCAGCAATGGACAAGTGTGATCTACCAATTAAGAGAATTTCGGAGATGTGAAATCCAGATGCAGTGGATTACCTTTCTTAGTTCTGCCAGTTTTTCAGTATTTAAAACCCAATCATCCATGCCAATCCAGTCAGTAATAATTTTACTCAAACCTGGATTGCAGAAATGAATCCATCTTCTTGGTGTAACCCCATTTGTCTTATTTTGAAACTTATCTGGCCACAACTGTCAAATTTCAGAACAATGGTTAAAGAGATGGGGATTTTTTAATTATTAAATGGACTGAAAATCCTCAGAATCAATAGAATCATTTAGCTGAATTATATTGCCATTAAAGAAGGCAAGAATACCTTATAAAATGCATTAAATACTTCATCCTTGACTATTTCACTATGTATCTCAGCAACTCCATTTACTGCATGACCACCCACAACAGCAAGATTAGCCATACGGACCATCTTTGGTGGTTTAGGGGGTGGTTCTGCCATTATCTTCTCCTTCTTCTGAGTTACTTTGCTTTTGGATTCATCTTTTTCATCAACCAGCTCCATTTCTTCTTCAAAATCATTAGCTCTCTTAGTTTCTTCTTCCAAATCATTAGCTCTCTTAGTTTCTTCTTCCAAATCATTAGCTCTCTTAGTTTCTTCTTCAAAATCATTAGCTCTCTTAGAGAGAGTTTCTTCTTCAGAATTATAAACTAGCTTGGTTTCTTCATCAGAATTTTCTAATTCCTCACTGGTAACACCCACAGAGCTTTGCTTAGGCTTAACAATCAACTCTGCAAAAGCTGAAGGGAGATCAACATTTTCTAATATTCTCATTTCCTTCAGTTTCTTCTCCAACAAATCGGAATCTTCGGTACCATACTCTGATACTATGGTGCAAATCAGCTGTCAAATATGAAATGAGAACAATTAGATTTAAGGTGAAAACAACAGAGAAACTGGGTTTTGCTTCATGAACATCTTCAATTTTACCTCTTCATCAATCAATTCAATGATCTCAACATGTCGTGGTAGTAGTTTCTGCATAAGTTCTAGACTCCATTTCTCCAAAGCCTCTGGTAGAACAGTATGGTTTGTGTATGCCACAGTTCTATTAAATAAAAGGAAGATTGAAAGGATACAAGTTATCAAACTAGAGAATAACAAAAGTGAGATAACTTTATGGACTAAATAATTAATAAAAACAAGAAGAAGGAAAATAAATGCTTCAAAAAACCTTCAAACATATCTATGTTCTATCTGATTTTCTCAGCTATTTCAAGTAGGAAAATGAGATAGGCCAATCTAATGCATGAAACAAGTTGGAAAGAACTGAAGTTAAAGAGAGAACAGGAAATAAAAAATGAAAAAATAAACATATGATTTGTCAACTGCAAACAGATAATAGAGGAGCAAACATTAGAGAATTAAATGGAGAATTTCGTTTCTCCATTTTATTCTCTGCAGATCACTTGGCAAATTGTCTTAGAATGAAAGACAGAAACCTAAAGAAGAGGCTCTCTAACGAAATCCGCTAACTGGTACCAATCAACCAGAATGAGGGGTAAACAAGAAACTCATCAAGTAATAGCTAATATGTCCATTACATTAGAACCATTCAGCTATTTGCTTGGTATATTTTGAATTCCTCAGATCATGACTGTTTAGGAGGATATCTTCCGAAACAAATGAATTTGGTAAAATCCCTCTACATTAAACAGCTGTGATTGGGAGTACCTTTGAGTGATATTCCAGGCCTCCTTCCAGCTTAAACCTTTCAAATCTATCAAAATTCTCATCAACTCAGGGATGCACAGTGTGGGATGAGTGTCATTCATCTGCACTGCAACTTTCTCTGGAAATTTTTCCCAATCTATGTTCGATCCTGATCTTCTCTCAAAACATGATATGATATCTTGGAGAGAAGCTGAACACAAGGTATATTGTTGCTTCAACCGAAGAATCTTGCCCTCCAGTGAGTCATCCCCAGGGTAAAGAACGTGGCAAATCTGATATTACATGAAATCACTTTCATAACCAAATCTTACCATTTACAGTTCATGTTGTACTAAAAAACAAAGCAATGGCATTAGATATGGAAGCTAAAAAAGAGAGTGCAGCAACGGACAAAGACATCGTAAACTTGGAGAAGAAAACATGGCAGTACGCAAAACCCTGAATCAATAGGTTTGATTAATGAATTTTGAGCCCGGGACAATAGCTTATACTGTCTAAATTAACATGCAACATGTAAAGCAAACTTTTTTGTGAGAACATAAGTATTAAGAAGAAGGAAACACACATACACACCTTTTCAGCATTTGAGAGGGCCTCATATGCTTTGGTGTGGTCTCCTGCATTAAAAGCATATAAGTCCAAATCTTCTGATGGAGCTTTTGTTGACCAAAGTCTAAGGTTAATAGTGGTTTTAGTTTTATATCCCGGTATTGGGACATCATATGCCACAGCCTTAATATCTTCTCCACCAATCCAGTGTTTTTTCCCATCTGATCCAGAGACAACCTTGCCGTAAAATTTTATAGGATATGAGATATCATTTCTAAGAATTTCCCAGGGATTGCCCATCTACAAGGATAAAATAAAGTTAAATGAAATGTAAGAGGTTATCATAATGGATAAATAAAGTGTCACCAAAACCTAATCAAAGTTTTATAAACTTCACATACCAGTGGAATTGCCTGAAATGAAAGATAATGAGCAGAAAGCATCAAAGAAACCATACCTCAAGCCAATCTTCAGCAACTTCCTCCTGACCATCTTTTGTAATCTGCTGTTTAAATAAGCCATACTTGTATCTTAATCCATAGCCCCATGCTGGGTAATTTAACGTTGCCAACGAGTCCAAAAAGCAGGACGCAAGTCGCCCAAGACCCCCATTTCCAAGTGCAGCATCAGGCTCCTATTAACACGCACTCGATGGATTTATTTTTAGGTTGCACACAGACGGAGAGAAAAACATGTACGCATGTAGGTTTATTTTTATTGAAAAGCTTTATTAAATAAATATCAAAGTCATTGCAGTAAGCAGCAGAGGCTTCAAGCCACAGGTTTCAAAATATCAAAGAGAAATAGTCAATAATTTAAAGAAACGTTCCAATTCAGTTTTCAATTAATTTTCCAAATATTAGTTAACTGTTATTTAATCAAGTCAATGAGATCTGAGTCTTAAGTTTCAGCAGCTAGCTTGTTTCTTTGTATCCTCTCCATTTTGCCTTTCCCCAAAGATTGTGACACGTACCATTCAGCTTCATCTAACTGGCCTTTGATTTCAAGAAAGTTTTGCTTAAAAGAAAAGGGCTTCAAGTAACACCAGGTTATGCAAAATATACCATTAATGATCAGCGACACTACTAATTTGTGCCTAAAGAGGTTACTAAAAGAAAATCACCTGGCAAGCCACATTTTCTAGGCTGTGCCCAAGCTTGCTCAAAGCCTCTGCATAAGCACCAGTCAGCTCTAAATTACCAATGGCATTCAACAGTGCTCTACCCTACAAAAAGAGAGAATGATTAAACAATAATGCCAGGCATTATTGAAGTCTGTTTTCTAGCTAATAATAATAATAATAATAATAATAACACTATGGAATGTTGGAAATGACGCAAGGGAACACAACAAACCTGTAGAAATTCCATTGATAGATAATATGCCTGTTTTGCATTTAACCTCTCATAAGACTCGTATGTTGAATTCCAATTTATAATGAGAGCATCACGGACACTTTGTGCAGTAGCATAGTAAGCCTTGGGAAGCTCAAATCGCTCCGGAGAAAACAACGGTGTGAATTCTGCATGGTATTTGATACTCGAGGCAATAGATGAAGCATTTGGAGTGGAAGGATTCAAAATTCTTGGGACTTCTGCAATAAAAAAAGAAAATAAATAAATATTTATATATATATATATAAAGAAAAACTTATTTTG
>Ga0307511_10005722_pt1 | contig 12594 bp, 11 predicted proteins | sample 13_EM_MG_FD_200266 | JGI IMG/M metagenome (GOLD analysis project Ga0307511, IMG submission 200266) | Populus trichocarpa ectomycorrhiza microbial communities from riparian zone in the Pacific Northwest, United States - 13_EM | ecosystem: Host-associated > Plants > Roots > Unclassified | place...
CGCCCCACCCGGCCGACTGCGTGCGGGAGGTCAGATCGTCGTGCCGTCGCCGCCGCCCGAGGCCACCTTGATGCCGGCGGTGATCTCGTCGATGACGGACTCCTTCTGGCCCACGTCGACGCCGAAGCGGACCACGACGATCTGGCCGGTGCTCGCGGGCGAGGGGAACGCGAGCGACTCGACATAGCCGTCCGCGCCCTTGCTGGTGACCGCCTTCCAGCGCACCAGGTAGCCCTTCTGTCCGGCCACTGTGACGGCCTTGGACGCCAGCACCTCGTGCGAGGTGATGCTGCCGTAGGTCGTACCGCCGTAGGACTCCTTGGCGTTGGCGGCGATGTCCGCCTTCGCGACCGCCTCGGCCGTGGTGCCCTTCGTGCCCAGCACCACCGCGGGCGCCGAGTACGCCCCGCCGTTGGTGCAGGTCTGTGCGGTGTTGCCGGGGCACTTGTACGAGGTGTTCGAGGTGACCTGCGCGCCGACCTCGATGACCTGGCCGTACCAGTCGGACGGCACGGTGAGGCTGATGCCGTCGAGCGAGTCGGTCACTGTGCCGCCGGCCTTGACCTTCGGCTGCGCGGACTGACTGGGCGCGGGCGTCGCACCGCCAGTACCACCGGAACCACCCGTCCCACCGGACCCGCCGAAGGGATTGCTCTGCCCACCCGTGCCGCCCTGTCCCTCGGGGCCGCCCTGGCCGCCGACACCGCCCTGCCCGTTCGGCGCCTGCTGCGTGCCGGCCTGGTTGCCGTTCCCGCTGTCGTTGCCGGACAGCGCGTAGGCACCGACACCGATGGCCGTCAGGACCGCGACGGCCACCGCCACGGCTATGCCGGTGCGCAGATTGCGGCGCGACGCGGCCGGGGGCTGCGCGGGATAGGCCGGGTACGCCCCGGGGAACGGCGGTTCGGTCGGGGGACCCCATTCGGCGGCCGACCCGGCCGGGCGGGTCCGGTCCGTCCATGCCTTGCCGTCCCACCAGCGCTCGGTGGCGGGACCGTCATTCGTCTGCCCGGGATCGGGGTACCACCCGGGGGGAGTCACCTGCGTCATGTCCCTACCGTATGAGGCGTCGGTGAAAGCGGGATGAGAGGATCCGGCCGCGACGGCGTCATCGGCGCCGCCGGCGAGCGCGGGCCCGGCCGCCATCTGCCGCGTGTGCCGTGTCCGGCGCCGTCGCCGGACAGTGCGGCAAGCCTGTTCATGGTGGTACGTGATCGATCGAAAGTGGCTTTATTTCGACGCCTTCTGACTGTTCGTCACGCCCACGCACCCCGCCGTCACCCGATACGGCAACAGCTGCCCGGACCGCCCTCCGCCGCGGCAGCCGGACGGCTACGCTCGAGGTCTGTACGTCGTTCGGCCTACTCGGGGAGGAATCGGGATGACGGAGGACCGGCCTCCGGAGGCCACCTCGGCCTCCCTGTGGGAGCGCGACGAAGAGGTCGCCGGTGTCGTCGAGGCGATCGACGCCCTGTGCGCGGACCAGTCGTCGTCGGGCAGTCTGCTGGTCGTCAGGGGTGAGGCGGGGTTCGGGAAGACCGCGCTGTTGGCGGAGACCCGCCGCATCGCCGAGGAGCGCAACTGCGTGGTCTGGCAGGCCCGCGGCGGCGAGACCCTCAAGTCCGTCCCCTTCAACGTCGTACGGCAGCTGCTGCAGCCCGCCCTGCTCTCGCTGATGCCCGAGGAGGCGCGCGAGTACCTCGGCGACTGGTACGACATCGCGGGCCCCGCCCTCGGCATCGCCGAACCCGGCGAACGGCAGGCCGACCCACAGGGCGTGTGCGACGGCCTGGTCGCCGCCGTACGCAGACTCGCCAAACGCGAGTGGCCCCTCGTCCTGCTGATCGACGACGCCCACTGGGCCGACCAGGAGACCCTGCGCTGGCTCGCCGCATTCGCCGAGCGCCTCGACGACCTGTCCGTCCTCGTCGTGGTCGCCCGCAGGCCCGGCGAGGTCACCGGTGAGCGCGGCCGGTATCTGGACGCGATCGCCGCCCTCACCGGCCACCCCGTCGCCCACCTGAGCGTCCTGACCCCGAAGGCGACCGCCGGCCTCACCCGCGCCACCGTCGGCCCGCACGCCGACGACCCGTTCTGCCGCGAGGTGTGGGCGGTCACCGGCGGCAACCCGTACGAGACCGTCGAACTCCTCGCCAAGGTGCAGGACAGCCAACTCCAGCCGGTCGAGTCCTCGGCCGCCGAACTGCGCGCCCTGAACGCCTCCTCACGCGGCGACGGACTCGTCGCCCGCCTGGACGGCCTCGGTACCGAGGCCACCCGGTTCGCCTGGGCCGCCGCCATCCTCGGCACCGGCATCTCCGTGAAGCTGGTCGCCCGGCTCGCCACCATCACCGGCGACGAGGCGGACCGCTGCGCCGAACTCCTGCGCAGCGAACGCATCCTCACGGCCCCCGACCCCGCCACCTCCCAAGCCGACGTCGGCGAGCTGGAGTTCGCCCACCCGCTGATCGCCAGCGCCGTCTACGACTCCATCCCGGGCGGCTGGCGTACGGCCATGCACGGCATCGCCGCCCAGGTCGTCACCGACTCCGGCCGCGGCGCCGCGGCCGCCTCGCGGCACCTCCTCCAGGTACACCCGGAGGAGGACCAGGAACTCGTCGAGCAGCTGCGCGAGGCCGCCAGGGAACACCTCTCCATCGGCGCCCCCGACGCCGCCCGCCGCTGTCTGGAGCGCGCCCTGGTGGAGCCGCCGCTCGCCGAGACCCACGCGAGCGTGCTCTACGAACTGGGCTGCGCCACCCTGCTCACCGCGCCCGCCACCACCATCGGCCACATCCAGACCGCCCTGGCCATGCCGGGCCTCGACGGCCAGGCGCGCGTGGACGCCGTCTTCCGGCTCTCCCAGGCCCTGCTCCACAACAACCAACTGGAGGAGGCCGTCCGCACCGTCGAGGCGGAGGCCGCCCGGCACCACCCGGGCACCGCCCGGATGCGGCTGCAGGCCGTGCAGTACATGTGGGAGGGCCTCCACGCGGGCGAGGGCACCTCCCCGGGACGCTCCGAGCGGCTCGCCGAACTCGCCGCCACCTGCACCGGCCGCGACAACTCCGAGCGGGCTCTGCTCATCCTGCGCGGCTTCGACGCCATGACCCACGGCGAGAACGCCGAAGAGGTCGTCGAGGTCTGCGACCGCGCCCTCGTCAACGGACGGCTCGCCCCAGGACTGGGCTGGACCGACACCGAGTGGGGCCTCGAGATCCTCATGATGCTGGCCAGCGCCTACGCCTACACGGACCGCCTGGACCGTGCGGAGAGCCTCTACAACGAAGCGCTGCGCGCCTACGAGACGGCCGGCTGGAGCGGCGGCCACCTCTCCCTGGCGCACGCCTATCTCGGACTCGGCCTGCGCAGGCGCGGTCGGCTCCGGGAGGCGGAGATCTCGCTGCGCGAGTCCCTGCGGCTGGCCGAGCGGGTCGGCCGCGGACTGCCCCTGTACTGGTCGGCGACCTGCAACCTGGTCGACACGCTGCTCGCCCGCGGCCATGTCGAGGAGGCCTGGGCGATCGCCGAACAGTACGGCTTCGCACCGCCGTACCCGTCCACCATCGTGCTGCCCGACCCGCGCTGTGTGCGCGGCCGGCTGCTGATCGCCGTCGGCCGGACCAAGGACGGCATCAACGAACTGGAGCAGGCCGCGAAGGCGGCGAGCGTACGCGGCCACCACAACCCGGTCCTGGTCCCGTGGGCCGTCGACCTCGCCCGGGCCCTCGCCGTCGAGGACCCGACCCGCGCCGCCCAGCTCGCCTCCGACGCCCGCCGCCGGGCCGAACGCTTCGGCACGGACACCGCCATCGGCGAGGCCCTGCGGTGCGCTGCCGCGCTGGAAACGGGTCAGCGCGCGGTACGGCTTGCTGCGCAGGCTGTTGCGTACCTGGAGTCCTCGCCCTGCCAGTACGAGCATGCGGCGGCGCGGGTGGAGTACGGGATCGCTGCGCGGTCCGTGGCTGAGATCAACAGGGGTCTGACGCTGGCGCGTTCGTGCGGGGCGGACGGCTTGGCGACGCAGGCGCGGGAGGTGCTGGAGACGGGGAGGGGGTTGCGGTGAGTCGTTGTTCGGCCGCGGGCCGGTCGGGGCTGGTCGCGCAGTTCCCCGCGCCCCTTAAAGCACAGGCCAGCCCATGTCCTTAGGTACGCGAGGACTGCGCGCACCTTAAGCACACGCCGGTCTATGTCTTTAGGTACGCGAGGACTGCGCGCACCTTAAGCACACGCCAGCCCATGTCTTTCAGGGGCGCGGGGAACTGCGCGACCAGCCACGACGCAGCCGCAGTCGACTGACAACGCCACCCCCACCCCCTTAGTCGCCGTCTTCCTCCAACACCCGCTGAGCCACGGCGAACGCCGAGTTCGCCGCAGGCACCCCGCAATACACCGCACTCTGCAACAGCACCGCGCCGATCTCCTCCGCCGTCAGCCCATTGCGCCGAGCTGCCCGCACATGCATTGCCAGTTCGTCGTAGTGCCCGTGTGCGATCAACGCCGTCAGCGTGACCATGCTCCGCTCGCGCCGCGACAACGTGGTGTCGGTCCAGATCTCCCCCCACGCGTACCGCGAGATGAAGTCCTGGTAGCGCGCGGTGAACGGCGTCTGCCGGGCCTGCGCCCGGTCCACGTGCTCGTCGCCGAGCACCTCACGCCGTACCGCCATCCCCCGCCTCGCACCCCCGTCCAGGTGCGCGCGCAGCGCCGTGAGGACGGCCTCCGGGCACTGGGCGGGCGCCAGATGCGAGGCACCCGGGATCTCGACCAGGGCCGCGCCCGGCACCGCGTCGGCGATCTCCCGCAGATGCGCGGGCGGGGTCGCCGGGTCCTCGCGCCCGGCGATCGCCAGCGTGCGCGCGCCGATCCCGGCGAGCCGCTCACGCAGGTCGTACGCGGCCAGCGCGTCACAGCACGCGGCGTACGCGGCCGGGTCGGCGGCCCGCTGGTCGGCCACCAGCTCCGGCACGGTGAACCCGGGCGTGAACCAACGGGAGTCGGCGTTCTCGGCCAGCCAGCCCAGCCCCTCGCTCCGTACTCGCGCGGCCCGTTCCTCCCACGGCTTCGCCCCGTTGAAGTGTGCCGAGGAGCAGATGACGGCGAGCGACGACACCCGTTCCGGGTGTTCCACCGCGAGATGCAGTCCGACCGCACCGCCCAACGACACGCCCGCGCAGGCGAACTGCCCGATCCCGAGCGAGTCGGCGAGCGCGAGCACCAGGTCGGCGAGGTCGCCGACGGTCGCCCCGGGACCGATCAGCTCCGGTGCCGAACCACCGTGTCCCGGCAGGTCCCAGCGGATCACCCGGTGGGTGATGGACAGTTCGGGCGCGACCTCGTCCCACAGGGCGTACGACGTGCCCAGCGAGGGCCCGAGCAGCAGCGGGGGAGCGGAAGCGGGCCCCTCGGCACGGAAGTTGAGCAGCTTCTCGGTCAACGTCGCTCCAGCGCACGGTCGGTGAGGGCTCCGGCGGAACCCGTGTAGCGGGCGGGGTCGGTGGGTGCGGAGAGCTCGAGGTCCTTCAACTCGGGCTCCTCGGCGAGCAGTTCGGCCAACGGACGGTCCTCCGTGTACGCCCGCCGGGCGATCTCCGTGAGCAGCTCCTTCGCCCGGGCCCGCCCGAGCAGCGGTGCCAGCTCGGCCGACAGCCGCTCGGAGACGATCAACCCATGGGTGACATCGAGGTGTTCACGCATCACGGCCGGGTGCACCCGCAGCCCCTCGGCCAGCTCGACGGCATCGCGTGCCGCACCGCCGACCAGCCGCAGCAGTTCGCGCAACGGCTCCCACTCGGCGTGCCAGGCCCCGGCCGGCCGTTCGTCCTCGGCGACCAGCGAGCCGTACAGGACGGCCGCGAGCTGCGGTGCCTGCCGCGCGGCGGCGGCGATCAGTGTGGACCGTACGGGATTCGCCTTGTGCGGCATGGCCGACGAACCCCCGCCGCTGCCCTCCGAGACCTCGGCGATCTCGGTGCGGCCCAGGACGAGCACATCGGCGGCGAGCTTGCCCAGTGCTCCGGCCGTGAAGGCCAGGCACCCGGCGAGATCGGCGATCGGCGTCCGCAGTGTGTGCCAGGGCAACAGCGGTGCCGCCAGCCCGAGTTCACGGGCGTACGCGTCCGGCAGAGCGAGCGGGTCCTCGGCGCCGTACGCGATGAAGGCCGCCAACGTGCCTGCCGCACCCCCGAGTTGGACGGGCAGACCGTCCCGCACCACCCGCACCCGGTCCCGTGCGTCGAGCACCAGCGACCGCCATCCGGCGGCCTTCAGCCCGAAGGTCGTCGGTACGGCGTGCTGGGTGAGCGTCCGTCCCGGCAGCGCGGTGTCGCGGTGGGCGGCGGCCAGCCCTGCCAGCGCGACCTCCGTACGAGTGAGGTCGGCCAGGACAAGGGCCAGGGTGCGGGCGGCGACCAGCATCGTCGCGGTGTCCATGATGTCCTGGCTGGTCGCGCCCCGGTGGACGTAGGGGCCGTACTCCTCGCCGACCGCCTTCGTGAGGTCCGCGACAAGCGGGATCACCGGGTTCCCGCCGCCGCGGGCGCGCTCCGCGAGGGACCGTACGTCGAAGCGGTCCACGTCGGCCGCGGCCGTCACCGCCGTCGCGGCCTCGGCGGGGGCGAGCCCCAGCGCCGCCTGGGCGCGGGTGAGTGCGGCCTCCGCGTCGAGCAAGGCCCGTAGGTACGCGGTGTCGCCGGTCGCGGACGCGGCGGGGGAGCCCGCCCACCCGGGGGCGAGCAGGCCGGTGTCCGACGGGTCGGCAAAAGTCACTGGAACTCCAGGAAGACCGTCTCGCCTTCGCCTTGAAGGCGGATGTCGAAACGGTAGGTGCCCCGGCCGTGGTCCTGGGCGATCAGCGTGTCGCGCCGCGCCGGGTCCAGCCCGGACAGCAGCGGGTCCGCGGCGAGCGCGGCCTCGTCGCCCGGGAGGTAGATCCGGGTGAACAGGTGCACCAGCAGTCCGCGCGCGAAGACGCACGCACTGAGGTACGGGGCGTTCTGCCCGCGCGCACCAGGCCGCAGTGTCCGCGCGTACCAGTGGCCGTTGGCGTCGGTCTGGATGCGGCCCCAGCCGGTGAACTCCACGCCGTTGCGGCCGAGATAGCCGCCGCCGGCCGGGTCGCGCCGGATCGAACCGTCGGTCGTGGACAGGTTGCCGTCGGGGTCGGGGCCCCACAGTTCCACGAAGGCGTCCGGCAGCGGATTGCCCTCGCCGTCGTACACGTACCCCTGGAAGGTGATCGTGTCCGGATGCCCGACGGGCGCGATGTCGCCGCCGCCGGGGAACGGGAGCGCGTAGCCGTAGAAGGGGCCGACCGTGTGCGACGGGGTCGGCAGCACGGACTCCGGGCGGCTCGTGTCGATCTTCGTCATGGCGGGTCAGCGTCCTTCTTCGATCCAGGTGGCGTGCGGGCCGTCCAGCACGATGTCCCAGTGGTAGCCCATCGAGAACTCGGGCACGGACAGGCTGTGGTCGTAGGTCGCGACGAGGCGCTGCCGGGCCGCGTCGTCCGTCACCGACTGGATGATCGGGTCGTAGGGGAACAGCGGATCGCTCGGGAAGTACATCTGCGTCACGAGCCGTTGGGTGAACGCCGTGCCGAACATCGAGAAGTGGATGTGCGCCGGACGCCAGGCGTTGACGTGGTTGCGCCAGGGGTAGGGGCCCGGCTGGACCGTGGTGAAGCGGTAGTTGCCCTCGTCGTCGGTCAACGTGCGCCCGACACCGGTGAAGTTGGGGTCCAGCGGGGCGTCGTGCTGCTCGCGCTGGTGCGCGTAGCGGCCGGCCGAGTTGGCCTGCCAGATCTCCACCAGCTGTCCCCGGACCGGCCGGCCGTCGCGGTCCAACAGCCGCCCGGAGACGGTGATCCGCTCGCCGATCGGCTCCCCGTTGTGCTGCCGCGTCAGGTCGTTGTCGATCTCGGTGATGTCCCGCTCGCCGAAGGCGGGGGAGGCCAGTTCCACCAGCTCCGGGTCCTTCGACACGTCGATGGTGACCGGCGGCTGTTTCGGGTGGCGCAGCAGCGAGGAGCGGTAGGGGGCGTAGTCGCGGCGCGGGTGGTGCTCGACGGGCGCGCCGTCGGCGACCCGCTTCTCGTACGTCGCGTGCTCGGCCGCTATTTCGAGGTCGATGTCGTGCTGGGTGAGAGCCATGGGGGTTCCTACCGTTCGAGGACGAGGGCGAGGCCCTGGCCCACGCCGATGCAGAGGGTGGCGACACCGACTCCTGTGCCCTTGCGGGCGAGTTGGTGGGCGACGGTGCCGGCGAGCCGGGCACCGGAGGCGCCGAGGGGGTGACCGAGGGCGATGGCGCCGCCCTGTGGGTTGAGGATCGCCGGGTCGAACTCGGGCCATTCGGCGACGCAGCCGAGGACCTGGGCGGCGAAGGCCTCGTTGAGTTCGAGAACTGACAGATCGTCAAATCCCTTGCCCGCCTTGGCGAGTGCGCGGTTCACGGCTTCGACGGGGGCGAGTCCGAAGTAGTCCGGGTCGAGCGCGTGCACACCGGTCGCCGAGACCCGGGCGAGGGGCTGACGGCCGGTGGCCTTGAGGCCCTCCTCGTCGGTCAGCAGCAGGGCGGCGGCACCGTCGTTCAACGGGGACGCGTTGCCGGCGGTGACCGTCCCGTTCTCCGTGCGGAACGACGGCTTGAGCCTGGCCATCGCCGCCAGGGAGGCGTCCGGCCGTACGCATTCGTCGGCGGCGAAGGCGACCGGGTCGCCCTTGCGCTGCGGGACCGGGACGGCGGCGATCTCGCCGTCGAAGAGCCCCGCGGCCTGTGCGTCGGCCGCCTTCCGGTGGCTGGCGAGCGCGAACTCGTCCTGCTGCTCGCGGCTGATCTTGTGCTTGTCGGCGATGAGTTCGGCAGATTCGCCGAGCGGGATGGTCCACTGCGGGTTCATGGCCGGGTTGACCATGCGCCAGCCGAGCGTGGTCGAGTACAGCTCGGTGTGCCCGGCCGGGAAGGGGCGGTCCGACTTGGGCAACACGTACGGTGCCCGGGTCATCGACTCCACCCCGCCCGCGACGGCGATGGAGGCGTCCCCGACGGCGATGGCGCGGGCTGCCTGGACGACTGCTTCCAGGCCGGAGGCGCACAGCCGGTTGACGGTCACGCCCGGCACGGACGTGGGCAAACCCGCGAGGAGGCCCGCCATACGGGCCACGTTGCGGTTCTCTTCCCCGGCGCCGTTGGCGTTGCCGAAGTAGACGTCCTCGACGCGGGCCGGGTCCAGGTCCGGGGTGCGGGCGAGGAGTTCGCGGATGGCGTGGGCCGCCAGGTCGTCGGGGCGGACCGCGGCGAGGCCTCCGCTGTACTTGCCGAACGGGGTGCGGACGGCGTCGACGATGTAGACGGTGTTCACAGCAGTCCCTCCGTGATGGTGAGTTCGGCGTCGGTCCTGGCGACGATCTCCTCGACGGTCACGCCGGGCGCGGTCTCGGTCAGCACCAGCCCCTCCGGCGTCACGTCGAGCACGCCGAGATCGGTGATGACCCGGTTCACGCACGCCTTCCCGGTGAGGGGCAGCGCGCACTCCTTGAGGATCTTCGGGGAGCCGTCCTTGGCCACATGGGTCATCACGACGATGACCGTGCGGGCGCCGTGGACGAGGTCCATCGCCCCGCCGATCCCGGTGATCAGCTTGCCGGGGATCGCCCAGTTCGCGAGGTCGCCCCCGGCCGAGACCTGCATCGCGCCCAGCACGGCGACGTCTATGTGACCGCCCCGGATCATCCCGAAGGAGAGCGATGAGTCGAAGAAGGAGGCGCCGGGCAGGACCGTCACGGTCTCCTTGCCGGCGTTGATGAGATCCGGGTCGACCTGGTCCTCGGTCGGATACGGGCCGGTGCCGAGGATGCCGTTCTCGGATTCGAGGATCACCTCGACGCCGGGCGGGAGGTAGTTGGGGATCAGGGTCGGCAGTCCGATGCCGAGATTGACGTACTGCCCGTCCTGCAGTTCGCGGGCCGCGCGGGCCGCCATCTCTTCCCGTGTCCAGGCCATCAGCTGCTCACCGTCCGCTGCTCGATCCGCTTGTCGGCGGCCTGTTCGGGGGTGAGGGCCACCACCCGCTGCACGAAGATCCCCGGCAGATGCACCGCGTCCGGGTCGATCGCGCCGGGCTCCACCAGCTCCTCGACCTCGGCGATCGTCACCCTGCCCGCCATGGCGGCGAGGGGGTTGAAGTTGCGGGTCGACTTGTTGAAGACCAGGTTGCCGTGCCGGTCGCCCTTCGCGGCCCGCACCAGGGCGAAGTCGGTGCGGATGCCGCGCTCCAGCACGTACTCGGTGCCGTCGAAGTCCCGTACCTCCTTGGGAGGCGAGGCGAGGGAGACGCCGCCGGAGCCGTCGTAGCGCCAGGGCAGTCCGCCCTCGGCGACCTGGGTGCCGACGCCCGCCGGGGTGTAGAAGGCGGGGATGCCCGCCCCGCCGGCGCGCAGCCGCTCCGCGAGGGTGCCCTGGGGGATCAGCTCGACCTCCAGTTCCCCGGCCAGGTACTGGCGGGCGAACTCCTTGTTGGCGCCGATGTAGGAGCCGGTCACCCGGGCGATGCGGCCGGCGGCCAGCAGTACGGCGAGGCCGGACTCCAGCGCCCCGCAGTTGTTGGAGACCACGCCCAGCGAACCGACCCCGCGCTCGTACAGCGCCTGGATCAGCACGTTCGGTACACCGCTCAGCCCGAAGCCACCGACGGCCAGCGTCGCTCCGTCCGGCACATCGGCCACTGCCTCCAGGGCTGTGGCGACCACCTTGTCCATCCGTGAAGCTCCGTCCCGTCCGAGCGCCCGGTCAGCAGTCCATGCGGTCAAGATCGCCGCAGTTCGTCAGGGCACTGAGCATTTCGGTGAAGTTTCCTTCACGCTGTCACTGTGGGGTCCTCGCGTCAAGACCTGGGAGAAGCCCCAGGTCGGCTCCATGCACAGGCCTGGACTCGACCCCAGGGTTGCCGGGTATCGTTCAGTGCACGGACGAATATGACCTCGGGAGGGCACATGGGCGCGGTGGACCTCACCATTCACCCCGGGCACCTCGCCCGGCGGCTCCAGCAGGCGCACTACCTGTTGTGGAACACGATGGTCTCCGAGGAGATCACCTCGCCGCAGTTCGCGGTGCTCAACGCGCTCGTCGCCGAACCGGGGCTCGACCAGCGCACCGTGGGGGAGCGGGTGGGCCTGGACCGGTCGACCGTCGCCGAGGTGATCAGCCGGCTGAGCGGCCGCGGTCTCCTCGACAAGGTACGTGACGCGCGCGACGGCCGCCGTTTCCTGCTCTGCCTCACCGACGACGGCCGGCGCGTCCACCGCAAGCTCGCCGTGCGCACGGCCCGGATGAACCAGGTCTTCCTGGCCCCCCTCTCCGCCGCGGAACAGGGCGTCTTCCTCGATCTCATCCAACGGGTCTCGGACGCGGCCGAGGGACTCCGCAACCCCACGGAGCCCCTCGCCGCCCACCGCTGACCCTCGGGCCGTCGCCGTCAGGCCTTCGCGAACACCACCCAGACCTGGCCCTTCGCGAAGTTCACGGGCGTGCCGTCGGAGGTGGTGAACTCCGTTCCGCCCGTCGCCTCCGGCCGCTTCCAGTCGACGCTGAAGGTACGGCCGTCCCGCAGCACGTCCGCCTTCCCGGAGCCGACGGTCACGGTGTACGGCGTGTTGTTGCCGAGGACGTCGTGATAGGCGGACTTCTGGATCTTCACGTACTGGATCACGACCGTCGCCGGGGCCAGCCGCTTGCCGGCGGTCGTCACGGTGGGCGTGCCGTCCTCGGTGACCAGCCAGCGGTGCTGCGGCCCGGACCAGGTGAAGGTGAAGCGGGCCGCCGGATAGCGCACGGTGCGGGAGGCGGTGGCCTTGCCGCCCGCGGGGGCCGCGCCGTAGTGGAAACCGGTGGTCAGGGCCGCCGCGCCGGGCGCGGACGAGAGCAGCTTGTCCGGGTGCAGATAGAGGTTGTGCGGGGCGGACTTGTCGACCCCCCGGTAGTAGGCGCTCGCCGCCTCGTCGGGCGACGCGGACCGCAGCGGCGCCTTGGCGATCAGCGGCAGCAGCTTGTGCTGTGCCCCGGAGAAGGCGAGCGTCGGGTCGTCGAACTGGCGCAGCAGCTCCAGGTCGGACACGCGGGCACTGCGCACCGGTCCGACGGACTTGGGCAGCTTGGTGGCGAACACCGCCATCAGTCGGCTCAGTCCGCCCTCGACCTGCTCGGCGTAGACGATGTCCGCCGAGTCCAGGCCCGTCTGCGGTCGGGCCGCGGGCACGTTGTCGATCTTCACCGCGAGTACCGGACCGGCGGCGGGCGCGACCGTGCCGCCTCCGCTCGGGCTCTCGGTCGGGCTCTGGGAGGGGGACTGGTTCCGTCCGCGTCCGTCGTCGACGGTGCCGCCGTGATGCGCCGTGCAGCCCACCGCGAGGGAGGCCGTCATCGTGGCGGCCAGCAGCGCCGCTCGTCTCGCGCCGCGACGCCGGGGCGCCTTCTGTCCCATGCCCACCGTTGCCACCAGTCTGTGTTTTCGATTGTGCGCTTATAAGTTCATTGGTGGCCATACCCGCTCGGTTGTGTTTGTGCGCGTCGAATGGGCCGATCGGCCCACCGGAAGAT
>Ga0307511_10005723_pt1 | contig 12594 bp, 17 predicted proteins | sample 13_EM_MG_FD_200266 | JGI IMG/M metagenome (GOLD analysis project Ga0307511, IMG submission 200266) | Populus trichocarpa ectomycorrhiza microbial communities from riparian zone in the Pacific Northwest, United States - 13_EM | ecosystem: Host-associated > Plants > Roots > Unclassified | place...
ATAAGTACCGAATGAAGAAAACTACATGGCCAACGATCTGGGAGGTCCACATTTGATCCGGGGCCAGACGTCCGGGGATGTCTGCCATTGAGCGCGAAATATTTTGGGTTGGATGTCCGTGACATCCAGCCATCCGTAGATCGTCCACGAATTGCAGTAGTTGGATATCCTGGGATATCAACATTCAGGGACATCCGCTAGACATCAAAAATCATTGGCCGTGCGCACCGTAAAAAAAAAAAAAAAAACGTTCGCCAAGAGGGAGCGCATAACCGTACGCCCACACACGAGGAACCGTGTTCGGAGGGTGTTCAGGTCTCCCCATGCGAACGCTCCAGAACGCTCCCTGTGACCAAACCCAGAAGACACCCGTATAAAGTCTTAGGGAATTCACCTCACTCGGTGGTGAGTGGTACCGGGGAGGACGCCCTGGACCTCATCCAAGACTATCCCTCCGTATAACGCCACTCTCGCGGTTGGGTGAAGAATCGTACCGCCAGAACGCTGTAGCGACGAACCGGGGTAGTTGCTTCGTGCTGCCATACTACCAGCCTAACCCATGTTTTGGCGGCCGTAGTATGGCAGGAGAAGTAAAACACGCACCACTAATGAGGCCCTTGTGAAGAATTGCCCAAAGGACCAAGTCCAAGTGGTGATGACCGTGTCCGCTGGCGAAAGGCCCACAAATGCAAACAGGCTCAAAGTCTGCCTCCCCCCGCAGCAGTGATTTTTTCACAAGTCACAAGAGAGAACGGAAGATCCATTTGCAAATTCCAACTCGTGGTATCTGACGAGCTGGGTTTGGTTATCGGCGTTCAAACTCAAAAACTGCGGCTACTCGATCGGCAAACTGGAACGGAGATGGTCAGCGACCTCCAGAATGGGGATATTTGCCGGCGATGATTCAACCCCGTTTGCTCCATTGCGAAAGATTGGTACCAAACCCGACGAAAAACACCGGTTCGAGCACGCTGCGGGTTTTGGGAACGAAATTCAGACATTTAGTGCTGATTTTACAACAGATCGCAGAGGGTACAGACAGGAGCGGGACGATGGGGATGTACAGTGGCGAAAGGGATAGATGGGTGAGGAGATAAGAGTGGAATGGGAAGGCAGATGATACGGTAAATGGGGGATGGACGGATGGATGGGGGTACAGTGGCCAGCGAGTCCCAGACGATGCCAGAAACGCGGAAAGAGAGGAAGGTCGACAAGCGACTGGATGGGGGAGGTGATAGGAATATAAAATAATCAAGACCACGGGAAAACAGGGTGACCAGCGAAAGAGAACACGTTGATAGGAAAGGGGGGGGGCGGAAGTAGTGGAGTCAATGACGAATGGTGTGGGAAAGACGAAAAGGAGGTGAGCAGCAGAGATGGGGAAGGCGAAAGGGAGATGAACAGCAGAGATACAGCCGAAAAAGGAAGTGAGAGGAAGGATGTGGTACAATACGATTTATCAGGGTTTCTTCGTCCAACAGGGTCCGGGTAAATCACACAACGCGTTCTAAATGGCGTTTGTGGGTCTTCGCGCCTCATGTCTCATGCAGCAACCCTCTTGGACCTGGACCGAGAAGTGGTTGGGGGTCGTTTGAGGGACTGGGTCGTGGGCTTGTTAATGGACCTAGCAGAGCGCCTCGGTGGAGGGGGAGGGGTGGACTCTAATGGGGACAAGGCAGAACTGACGGATAAGGCGTCGGCGTCCAGCTTCTCGGCGGAGTCCTTGACTTGGGAATGGACTTTCTCAAACACATTGGCCTCGGGGGTTTCCTCGGAATCCACTACGGTGTCCGCTGGGGAGGCCTCCCGACTCTCCCCCGCGTCAACGCCTTCAGAATCAACGAGGGTAACCCCACTAACACCGGAGGAGGTCATGGAGGATGACCTTCGGCGGTGTTTTGTTGCCCGGGTGGGTACGTTCAAGAGGTCAGGTGATGATGAGGGCGATTCGGATGAAGACACCTGGCTGGTCGATGGCACGTTGGAAGATGGGTCGAGATCAACGTCCACTGGTGGCGAGAGGATGGAGTCTACCGAAGGAGAGGAGATGGGCTCGGTGGTGCTTTCGGTGGAATCGGAGACCTTGGTCTTGCGAGCACGCTTCGTGCGACGTTTAGGTTTGATCTCTTCAATAACTTGGGGGAACTCTGGATCAATTTCCTTGGCCTTGCGCTTCCTGAGGATTCGGCCACCGGTGACGGGGTCATACAGATTGGGGTGGTATGCCCGTTGGTGGCCCCTGAGGGTATAGAGCGCGAACTCGGCGTCTATCCAGTCCTCGAGTGTTTCGAGGTACCTGGCTTCGCGAGTCTCTGTCTCTGTTAAAAATCAAAATCAGGAATGGTGGCCACATAAAAGGAGAAGTAGGGAGACGAACTCAGGAAGGTGTCAATGAACTCCGCAGTGTTGTTCATCATGTCGGGACGCCAAAAAGCGAGATGAGCGGGATAACTTGGATGATGGTAAAGGGAAAGGGCAGCAACAACGATCACCCAGGAAGGACGATCGGAGGAGAGAGGTGTAGCATCGTTGGGGGACTCGGCGGACTCTTGGAGAAGTTGGACAACTTCGGGGCGTCGAGAGTGGTATTTGGGGGTGGGTCTGGTGGTCATTGCTGCGAAACGAGCCAAGGGAGACTTGCTGTATCCCAAGGTGGTGGAACATGAAGCGAGGGGAGGGGGCGCGTTTTCCTTTGAGAGTGGAAGATGTTGGGGCATGTCACAGACCTCGGCCAGAAGCCGGAGGGCGGGACTGTGGAGGGGATCTTCGCGAGAGGAAGAGGTGGGATAATGGATGAGTTCTGGGGTATCCAGGTATTTGGGTTGGGTGGGGTGGAGGGGGGATGGTAGTGCGATTTGGGGGTTGTGGATCTCCATAGAAGAGGACGGTCTAGTGGGGAGATTGAAAACAAGAGGAGGACGTGCACGGGGGATGACCCGAGGGATGAGTTTGGGAGAGAGGGGAGGCTCAGAGTGGAGGAAGGGATGGAGGGCGGATGAAGGTTCGGGGGAGATGGAGGAAGAAGGTCAAGGACATAGTGCCTAATAAAAAGGCGGACGTCGATTTGAGTGTGTGGCTCAGCAAGCCTGTCGGCCTATGCTAATTGGCGTCTGCTTTTTCCTTTTTTGGCCAATGATATTGATTCCGCGCAGGGCCCTCGACCATGCCGCCGTTGCCCTTTCAAAGCGAAAGGAGGCCATGGCCCCATTCCCTCCACGGTCTGGCCCGTTAACGGAAAGAAAGAAAGAAAGAAAAAAAGAAAAAAAGAGAAATGGTTATCATCACGATAGTAATCCATCCGCCGTGTTGGATTCGCGGACCGGAGTCGGATGAATCGATTCGGAACCAATTGGGCAATCACCGTTGGAAATTGAAAATCGATAATGAACTTTGCTCTCGTCAGCTTATCCCTCACCCGTCCCATCCCCTTAGCTTAGCCCTAGACCACACAGTATGGATATTATATGTATACAGACGGTGTCTTGGTCACCTCGTAGTCCGCTTCCGAAAGACACCCGTGTGTTTACACTTCCAGATCAACGCTCAACGTGCACCCCAACACGCCCCCGCCAGCATACATCCATATGGGGCGGACGTCCTCGGTGGCAAATCATTGGGACATTATTTCTACTCGATATCTGAACTTATCCCGACCCCAACGAGCCCCGCCCAGCCTCCACCTCCCTCGACCCTCCCCGCGATGACGTAGATGATGACTGTCTTTGGGCTGGCGGGGCCCCCTGATCCGCCCTGGACGGCCAACCCAATCGTGTCTGTCAACCGTCCCAGCAGCTCTCCTACGCGGTTTATCGTGGATCCCGGTGGTATATTCACCGGTAGCCTTGTCTCCGCTGATATCTCCAGCTTGCGAACCTGCCGGATCGGTTTTGAAATTAGCGGCACCTTTCAGTAGCGCGGGGGAAGGGATAACGAAGATCCTACAGTACCTCTCCAGCCCAACGGGTCAGGGACAGCGCTTCGACTATCGCTTCGGAATCCGACCTGCTTGCCGTAGGCCCGATCCCCAGATCCCCCAACCACACTCCTACGTCCCCATATTCGTCCGTTTCGCTCGACTGGCCCGCGAGGATACTCCCACAAAACAGAGACTCGGCCGCCTTGTTCGCCTCGGCGGTCAGCTCGTTCACGAATTCCCCGACCTCCCCGCTGGAAGCCTTCCCGAGGATTCCTTCCCCAGTTCCCGTAACATTCAGCGGTTCTTCCAGCTGAATGCTTCGGAGGAGTGTGATGGTCTTTTTGATGGCCAGGTTCATTTTTGGTTTCTAGTTCACACGGACGATACTCTTTCGAGCGGTACACCGCCGCTGCCGCTACAGGATCCGAGTCGGGTCGATTCCACGCTTGCAAGTCGCAACCCTCCAAATCCTAGGATTCCATGAACCTGGAAAAGACGCACAACCGATTTGAGCGCCGTCGTCCCCTTGACAGATCCTGAGTCAAAGCGCAGCTTTCTTGGGGCTAATCGCAGCTGACTGATCCTTAGGAACACGTTCCGAATGAATTGGTTTTCCTACCATCTCACCCAAAGCCCTTTCCGCCACACCAATCTAACTCTGGTGTCCGGGGCACTGCGAGGGTGAGTGGCTATGTCTCCCGAGCGGCGGTATCGCGTCACGGTTGGGCGCCCCTCCTCGCCAAGGGGAATGGACTATGCCTCTGCGAGTACCGCGCCAGGGAACTCCCAAGGTTAGACGTTGGGCGATGAATTACACCATGCGCAAAGGCTTCGAACTTACTGTAGAGAATATTATATAACCGAGCGTTCCATCTCACGATGGATTCTGGATTCCGATCGTGAAATTATCTTACTTCCCATTGCGAGCACGTTGTGATCTCTCGGACGTGGCGTTCGAAGGCACCTTTCGTGTGCTTCAGAGTTTCTCCCAACGCTTGGAAGTGACGGGTTACGATAAAAACAGTTCTGGCGTACCCTCAAAGAATGTCGGGGCCATACCAAGAGCAAAATCTGAATGGTCGATTAGAATGATCCCTGTGCAGTGAACCTATCGTTCACTGCGACTGGTTCTGGGAGGAGACGTGGTATCGAAGCAGGGTTCGATGTAGGGATGTGTACGATACTCTATAAACGCCCGTCGATACTGTGGTGGTTCTTGGTCCCAGGAGCGCAAATGGTACCGGAAACAAATCGAAGATTACAACTCCCCTGTTTGTCTGCCACAACCCAAAATATTATGGTATAAGATACACGTCCTACGCTCGCTACCATTCGAATTTCAAGGCGGCTTCGATAGTAGACATCCGAGTCAAAAATATATCATACTATTACAGCGTGGTGCCGAACAGCATACTAGCACCAGTTGCATTCGCCTCCACCAATTGGGCTGTGTAAAATCACGAAAAATGAGAGACGCAAATCCTGTATGGGTAGAGGCATATCCCAACACTCCATGAACGCCAATCGTTCACAATGTGGGGACCGATAACTCTTGGTATTTGCTACAGTACTTCTCTCCAAGTTTGGGTGAGATATTTTTCGGGATGGTTGTGATTGTGAAATATGATCGGCCTAGGTATAAGTATACACACTTCGTTCCTCCGACTGCCCAAGAAGACTATGAGTTCTCCTCGCCATCCGCCTCAATACTCACCAACTCTCTGCCTTCCTCAACCATCTCCCCACTCTCACATCCAACGGCCTTAATAACACCATCAACCTCAGCCCTCAACACCGTTTCGGTCTTCATGCTCTCCAAAACCACAACAGCCTGCCCTTTCTCGACCCTATCACCTGCCTTCACCTTCACCTCAACCACCAAACTCGGCATCGGTGCCTTCAGGGCTCCTTTACCCGCGCCCAACACATCACCGCCAAGGGATAACAGCCACTTCGGCGTAGGAAGGACCAACGTGGATTTCTGCCCGTCCAGGAAGACGTGTAACCGCTCCATTGTGTTCGGGGAGGAAGATGCCGGGAGTGAGGGATGCGGAGGTTGAGAGACGACGGTTGTCCGTAAGCTTCTGCCACCCACAGAACTGAAAACCTCGTCCTTGGAGACGAAATGGGCAGGGACGGAGGTGAACTCCGTACTGTCGTTCACAGTGATATCGAAGACGCCAGGGGAAGTGGACTTGACCCGGACGGTATAAGTCTGGGACGCGTCCTCGGTTTGTAGCGTAACCAACCGATTGTAAACGTCTCCGCCGAATCGGCGGGAGGCGAGAGAGGTCCAGGGTGAAGAAGCTGGGGTAGCGACGGGATGGTCCCGGAGTACCACGTACAGAGCGGTATGTGCAAGCGCTTCCGGCGTTGGCGCGGGGACTGGCGGGAACAAGTCGTCGAAGTGTTTCTAAACGAATCAATGGAATGGGACAAAAGCGCAGTTCAGAGGAGGATGAATGCTTACGGGAATGAACCCAGTCTCAACTTCACCCTGAATGAAAGCCTCATTCCCGGCGAGGATTCTGAGGAACTCGACATTCGTCGACACCCCAACAACCTTGTACTCGTCCAGAGCCTTCCGCAACACCCTCAACGCCTCCGTCCTATCCCTACCATGTACGACCAACTTTGCAATCATCGGATCGTAAAACACGCCAATCTGCGAACCCTGTCCGAAACCCTGTTCCAACCGGACCGAAGGCTCAATATCTCTGGATGAAGACGAGCTCACGATCGAGGGCGGTGTGAACTTCGGGGCGCCCTCTACGGGTGTTGTGGCGGGTAAGGTGGGAGCGAACACGTGAGTGGGCGTGGGCGTGGAAAGGTAGAACAGGGGACCGGAATCGGGGAGGAAGTTGTTTCTGGGGTTCTCGGCGTATATGCGGGCTTCAAAGGCGTGCCCTACGAGAGGGATATCTCGTTGGGAGAGTGGGAGAGGATTTCCAGCGGCAACCTATGGTAGAGGTTAGGTCCTGGCTAGGGAGCGATTAATTGATCGATGAAAGACGTGCCTCTAACTGCCACTGCACGAGGTCGAGGCCAGTGACCATCTCCGTGACGGGGTGCTCGACTTGTAATCGCGTGTTCCTGAGTCAGTGTGGAGAGCACAGTTAGCTCGAACAAGCAGATGTATCCTCTTCACCCACATTTCCATGAAATAGAACTTGTTCGTGTCATTGTCGAAGATGAACTCCACCGTCCCCGCACCGACATACTTGACGGCTTTAGCCGCTTCGACAGCCTTTTCGCTCAAGTCCGCTCTTAACTCTGGCGAGAGACCGGGTGCGGGTGCTTCTTCGATGATCTTCTGGTTCCGTCGTTGGACAGAGCAGTCTCGTTCCCAAAGGCTAACGGCATTTCCGTGTTCGTCGGCAAATACTTGGACCTCGACGTGCCGTGGGTGCGTGATGTACTTCTCGACCAGTACGGTGGCATTTCCAAATGACTTGGCGGATTCGCGTTGAGCGGAGGCGAGGGCTTCGGCGAATTCCTTGGAAGAGTTGACGATCCGCATGCCCTTTCCTCCTCCACCATGGACGGCCTTGATCAGAACAGGGAAACCTAAAGAGTAGTCATGAACAAGTGTTGAGGGCCGCAAACGCCACAGTACGGACCAATCTTCTCCGCTTCCTGCAACAAGAAACCTGGACCTTGATTGTTTCCGTGATAACCAGGCACGCAAGGAACCCCAGCGGCTGTGACTTGATGAACAACGGTCAAGGACTCGATTTCACTGGGTCTTACCTGACATGATGTTCTTGGATTCGCTAATCTAAAGTCAGCAACCACGCAAACAGGGAGAGCATCCCTTTACACACCTCTTGGAACCCATGCTGACAATTGCACTTGATGGTGGACCGATGAATACGAGCCCATCCTTAGCCAAAGTCTCTGCAAATTTGGCGTTTTCGCTCAGGAATCCGTAACCCGGATGGACTGCCTGCGCGTACGCGTTCCGTGAGCACGGAGCACGGTTGAGAAGGAGTGCTGCGCTCACCTGAGCACCACTTCGATGACAAATATCGATTATCTTGTCCATACGAAGCTACTCTTACTCTCAGTCCGATAGCTCGTAACACAAGCCCAGACTACGCACGTAGCTCTCAGACGATGGAGCGGGCCCGATACAATAAGCTTCGTCTGCCTGCCTAACGGTCGTGAGAGGCAGGTGGTTGAACGGGAGGGAGACTCACCAATTTGACATGCATAGAGTCGGAGTCGGCTTCACTGTAAACAGCTACAGTCTTGATACCGAGCTTTCGTGCTGTTCGGATGACCCGACATGCGATCTCTCCCCTATCAAAAAGTAATTGTCAGCAAGGCTTCGGGCCCGGGTGATCCGTGAAGCACCGACCGGTTTGCTATGAGGATCTTGTCAAAGTGCGGTTTGTGGTGGGAAGGGTCATCGAAATGGTTCGCTGTAGCACCCACGTAAGCCCTCACTCAACTTTGGGCGAAGCGGAAAAGCTGTTGCTTACTCGTCGTTGCAAAATGCCTCGAAACCCCGAGAAAGTTAGGACCGGGAATCAGAGTCTGGCTACTCACAGCGGAGGAAGTCGGGGGAATCCTCGTCGCTGCATGGGCCGAGAGTATCTGTCGTCTATTTAAACCCGAAGTGGCTCTGAGAGAGCGATAGACGGCACGGGTCGAGGTGGGATGAGATTTCGACAACATTGTAGGGAACGAAAGAGGCTAAGTTCCGGGGGTGCTGGCCCGGAGCCACCGATCACGGGCGCCTGTGTGTCTGATGATTGGTACTTATCGGCGGATGGTGGTACCAACTCAAATGCCACGTCCAAAGAAGAAACAAGATCCATGGGACACCGTGTCAGTGCCTGGATATCTAATCATCGGAGAAGATCTTCCATGCCACCCATCCTTAATCCAGAGATTGTTGCTGAAAGACTTGGTGCGGATTTAGATACGGTCCCCAGATCCCAATACAACCTCATGGGTCTTGTAATCGTCTCACGCTGGACCGTCACACGGGGACCTTCCTTTGTACTTGGAATGCACGGCGGTCGAACGGCACGAGTGTCTTTTCTCACGCTTGCAACGGCGGTGATATCTTGAAGTTCGGTCGGGCAATGGGCCCTTTCAAGTGTTTGATGGGTTCGGTGTGAGAGAAGGACACGTGTAGGAGGATATATTGGGGTTTACAATGGAGAGGGGGGTGTTTGGGTCGTTCCCCGGTTTCAGAGGAGGAGATGATTCGAAATGTATGGAGGAAAAAACTTTCGACAGAGGTACGAACGATTATCTACAGGGACGGATCTGATACTCTGGAACGAGTTTACCTCATCCTTGATCCCCGTCGGGATCTGGGTTCGCGATAACAATTGAGAAGACCAAGGGCGGAGATAGAGTAACGTTTAGCGAAGAGACTAGCAACGAGAGAGACCGTCAAGGATTCACGAGGCAGCAACAACAAGCTCAAAAGGCATCCAATTGAACGCCCGAATCCGGAGAGATGTCCCATAGGCTGGCGAGGTCGAAGAACCTCGGGCTAAACGCGGGGAGTCACTCGCACGTGACGGTTGTGACTGGTATTTCCTGATACTCCCTGCGTTTCTGGATATTCTGGGTATTTTCTGGGAGAGTCTCAAGCAGCCGTAACCCAACTGGGACGAAAACTGGACGAGTAAGGGAGCGGGAACACATTGTTCGCCCGATTGGGGAGACGGAGGTGGCCGAGGACCATTGTCTGCCTAAATGGGAATACTCGGCCTGACCACTAAATCGCCTCTGGCTGTGAAAACATGGGAGAAATCATTTCCGTGCGTTTCTTGTCTCTCCACCGTCGTCTCCTCGTCTCGTGTCCTCTGCCCTCCTCCGGTTTTCTTCTAAACTTCAAGCAGAGCGATTTCGAGTACGGGAGACCTGATCCTAGCCATGCTGCGAGCTCAAGTCATGGACCCACAAGGCCAAATCTCTTTGGCTCACCCCGAATTCGGACCCTACTACCACTCTCCAACTCCCCCCATCCGCATCCGGCGCTCGACTCGTCTCTCTATTAGTATCCCTCAGCGACGCGTTAACCCGCCCCCTCCCCCTCCCCCGCCTATACCGGACACTCGCCCCACTTACGGCCAGTTTCCTGTAAACGAACCAAGTTCAACTCGCTTCGCCCACGCAAACTCGGACGAACCAATGCCCCATCAACAGGACCCGGAGCGGCCACCACGGCCACCCAACAGTTGGATCCTCTATCGTTCCCACATGGCTAGGGAGCGTACGGATCTCGAGGGTCGCGCCCAATCCGAAATCTCCGCTATTATCAGCAAGGCGTGGAGGGACGCGCCCCCAGATGTCAAACTGCACTTTGAGATGCTCGCCGAGGCTAAGAAGGTCGAGCATCAAGCCCGCTACCCTCACTATCGCTTCAATCCTGTCAAGAAATCTGACAAGGCCAAGGCGGTCAAGAAGGCCAAAGCGGCCAACGATGCCATTAAAAAGGCGCAAGCCACGCGCAGTTCGAGATCCGCTTCACCCCCGAAGCGAAAAGTTCGAAACAGCAAGACGAGATCTCCCACTCCTGCAAAGAATGATCCCGTACTCTCCTTGGCTGATCAACATTTCGCCACATACGCCCCCGCGCCGGCTCCGTTCTTCCCTATAAACGAGGATGTCCCTTCACCACATCTTGACGACGCTACGTCGCTTCCCCCGTCCCCGTCATTCCTCGCCCAATTCAACCTCCCCGACGCCTCAACCCCCACACCCATCGTTCCTCCCGTTCCCATGATCCCCGCTCTCCTCCAGAACGGCTCCATCCCCATTAACCCCGCCCCCGCCCTGGGTCTGTTCACAGATCCTACTCCGGCCACAACGTCCCAATGGACACCCGAGGACGTAACTGCTTGGTTGCAATCTGTCTCCCCCGTCACCCCAGCCGAGGGACAGGTAACCGTCGGTGAGCCAACAACAACCGAACGAGATCACCTCCATCCTCCCGATGGGCTGGCCCAGAACGACTTGTTGTCACCCATTGAACTCGAGCCGTTTAACCAAGTACGTATTGAAGCACCGCCAAACCACAGCACTGGCTAACCCACCTATAGCTTGAATTCATTCCCTTCGAAATTCCTCAGCCTCAACTTAGCCTGGGTCTTGGGGATCAGGAATTAAACAGCTACCTGAGCATGCTGTCCAACGTTCCAGATCAATCTGTCTTCCACCTCTCATATCCTCAGAGTGCACTCACCGCCGAGCCCCCATCGAGCTTCCAGCTTGAGTTTGGTACCATTGGAGACACCAATAACCCCGGCGATTGGGTACCCATCTCCCCTCCGGAGAGTACGCCCCGCCCGGAGCAGCAGCATTCGCAGGACGCCCAAACCCTGGGGGTTTCGGATGTCGTCAACTTCTTTAACGCTTTCATCACAGACCCCCACTCAGACCATAATACCAATGACGCTCACACCCCCGAGGAGACACAGACCCATCGGGTCTCGTCTTCCTCCACCGTCATAATCAAACCTGAGGAGGATGACGAGCAAGATGGACTATACCAACCTCCGTCGGGGGCGTCTGCCGCCGAGAAATTGCGGTCTGTTGGAGGCTGCTGGGGAAGGCGGATTCCGGTTCCAGTTGACGTGGAGGAAGAGGAGGCGATGGATTCTCCCCTCGCCGCAGAACCTCAACCTTGGAGCGTCAGAGCCGTTTCCTGATTACCTCTCCCCTGCCGTCGTCCAGGCACGCTCGTCATCGTCTCCGCATAACGCATAGACACGCATAGACCTCACTTAGCCCATCACGCTGTCTTACGGCCGCACTTGCCCGACGCTCACCACACCGTTCTCTCATCATGATCTGCTTCAGCTTGCAATGTACAAACAGACAACCCCAATCCCCTTGTTCACTAACGAACCTGCATGTTTTACAGCTGCATGTAGTTTCCCTTCCTATCTTGTGTTATTTCTCACCTATCCTACGTGTTCTCTATATCCCCCCCCCCGTCCCATGCCTCTCCCTCGGTTCTCGTTCCCCGGTTGCCTGTTTCTCTCTTGCCTCCCATCACCTTGATCGATTCCTTGCTGTCCTGTTTCCCCTCTTTCCACAGTGCTCACGACAACCGTCAGTCCTCAGTGTTTTCCTTCCTTCTCACCACCAGAGGCTTACGCTATCACATTTTTATTTTATCTTATTTTGAGGCTCGTTCTCGACCCTCTTTGCTCATCGCACTCCCCCAAAGATCCACCGTGTTTTCGCTAACACCACTCTCTGCCAGTCGACAATGATACTCGATTTCTTACCCCTCGCTTTGTACATATATCCGCCTCGGTAATCCCCCCTCGATATTGTTTTCCTTTTTCTCCAGTTTCCTTTCCTCTCTTCTCTCCCCTGCTCGTCCACATTGCAGATCGACCTCATCTTGTTATCAGTACTCAAACGGATTGGAGTTTACGCTCTGTTCGCCTTGACCACTTCCCAGAAGCTGGCCGGTCGGGGCTTTTACTAGTGTTCCCATTGTGTAGAGATTCCGACAATACACAAGGCTCCCCCATTCATGCACAGCGGCGTGTGAACGAATTTTTATGAAAGCCGTTGGGACTTTGGGTTTCGCCCTTGCGAAGGGGCTCATCAGAGGGCTTACCCGCTACCCTAACCCGTCCTCTTTGTAGATTCTAGTGTACTACCCATTTTTGGATGAATGTGAGGGATTCCGTGCC
>Ga0307511_10005725_pt1 | contig 12592 bp, 13 predicted proteins | sample 13_EM_MG_FD_200266 | JGI IMG/M metagenome (GOLD analysis project Ga0307511, IMG submission 200266) | Populus trichocarpa ectomycorrhiza microbial communities from riparian zone in the Pacific Northwest, United States - 13_EM | ecosystem: Host-associated > Plants > Roots > Unclassified | place...
CTTTGTTGTTGAAATTAAAGAAAACCCGTCATTGATTTGTTGACTTTTTTTTTATCAAATTCTCTCGCTTCTCTAGATTTTTCATGTCCTGTATAATGAAGAAGTTTGCTTGTTTGTTTTTCTATTTTTCTTTCGAGGTTTAGGTGAAGAGAAGATGGAAAGACGAGAGTGTTGAATTTTTTTCACTGGTTCACTTTGAAGTGGCTTGGTTGTTGAATAATTCCACTCCTCAACCTTTACCTTGTGTCCTGTGGGATTGGTGCACAATTAAAGTAATTAATGACTTAATTATTAAATATTTATATTTATCAATCACCAAAAACAATATTATATTTATCAATTATCACAAATGGATATTGGGCCAATTGGGTTCGGTGGAATTGAATGGTGTAAGGGCTTTTGAATATCTTCTTGTTCAACTAGTTTGAATTTTAGTTGGTGTAAAATTACATATTAATATTTAAGTTCTTCAATCTTGGAATTAAATTTTGTTCCGTGAATATTTGAAAAACAATTTCTATTCAAAAAATGCCTGGATTTATATATATAAAAAATTCATTGTAAGAAAATTCTAGATTTAAACCAATTTTGATATTGTAACAGTATTGTATAATTGGCCTTTTGAGATTTATTGTGATTACAGTAAATATATTTTATTATTCAAAATAAAACTATTGAAGATCAATTCAATGATTTATGTGATAATATATTTATTTGAAGAAAAAAAAATGCTATAAAACAATAGTGCAGTTTTGAAGAAAAAAAAAGGAATATTTAATATACTTATGGATTATTTTTTTTAGAATAATGTAGTTATGCTTATTATATGCATGGTTGATGTAATTTATCCTTTTAATATTTGATTTTTATTGGCTTTTATTTAATATTTGGACCAACATAAATCCTGGTTTTCAATGACAACTTTGATTTTATTTATTTTTCTCAAACAAAATAATAAAAAGTCATATGTAAACCATAAGATTTTACTAGACCAAGTTTAATAAAAAATATTATCATCGGGGTAATTCAGTTGATAACATTGTTTATAAAACTTACACTCATTGAATTATTTAGTTTTTTTTTCTTTATATATATATTATGGGAATATTCTTGTCAGGGTTAAGTGATGAAAAATTCAGTCATATACTGTAATATACTGGAAAAAAATTCTATTAATATTTTCGATTGTATTAATTACTAATTTTCTGATAGGGAGACAAATGCGAGTGGTTGAGGAATATTGTACAGGTGCGAGTGGTTAAAGTAGTAATTATGTTCCCATGGCTTTTGGTTATCATGGACAGCCAGCTGAAAGGAACATGTGATGACGATGATGATGGTGTAATCTAAGGAATAGGAGGCAGAGGGGGGACAAGGAGCAAAAAGGAAAAGAAAGATCAGTCCTTCACATCAAAGGAATCGTTCTTGTGGCTCATCTCCCTTTTTTTTTCCAACTAATTTGAAATTATATAGGTGTTTTAAAATGTAAAAAATTATAAAAATGAATCATTAATGTGTAAATATGAAATTACTTGCATGAGAATATGTAGGTTGCTCATTGGGATTTTGACTGTAATTAACTACGTGCTTGATGCAAGAGAGAGTACTAAAAAGAGGACCATATAGATCTTTGGTTACATTGTTGTTCGACAACAAAGTATGTTTTTTAAGGTGAGTTTGCCTTTAACCTAGCAGCATCGCAGTTTCAGGTGGAATACAGCGAGTAATTCCCATTCTTTGGATGTCTTGTCCTTGCTTTTCTTGAAACCTTTTCAACAGGAAGCAGGTAGTCTTGGGGAGCATTTTGGGATATATTCTCTTGCTTTCTCAGCTAAACAAGAGATCGCATGAGGAGAGGATACAAAAGAAGTTGACGTTCTAGGGTTTTGTGGAAACTTTGCTGCCAAATATAGAAACTCTTGAACTAGTTTGAGTCTGTGGTGAAAGATGAGAAACATGGGGAGTAATATTCGCAGCAGCGGAAGGCTATCGACAGAAGAGATCAATGAGGAAGAGGAAATTCCAAGACTGGACATATCTAAGTTTCAAGCAGGAGAAGAAGAGACTGATTTTTTGATGTATGACTGATCCTTTTGAGGATAGATGTTGCGATTGTACTTAAGAAGAATATTGATACATGGCAAATAGAGAGTTGAAACGGCCTCTAGGTCAGAGCTGCCAAAAGAAGGTGTAACAGATGCTCCTATTCCTATTTTGTGCAAGTTTTCTTCTTCCTAAATAAGATAATTCTGATTGTCTACAGGAGAAAGAATACAAGGAAGCCCTGGAATCTTTCAATGAAAAGAACAAGGAAAAAGCTCGGCTAGGCACAACTTTCTCTGATTCTTCTTCATTTTTTTGTCTTTTTCTTGGCAGCTGCTGACTCTGAGTGAAAGACAAAGGATGATGAAGCTGGAAGAACTGAACAAGATTATCTCTGCCTTCTATGATCTCACTGCGAGATATTGTATTCATTACGTACTGATTTTTCCATAAAAAACTTATTTTTTTCTGTGCTTCGTTCATTGATGTTGTGTTTCTTCATTGAATTTAACTTAGTTCAAGTTAGTAGCCAAAAGCAAGCCCTGCGCTACAACCATAAAGGTCTGACTTAAATGCAAAGAAATGCATGACCATGGATCAGGGCTTGATTAAATTCATTGTCTTTGCAAACCCATTTTAGAGATTAAGGGAATTAGGGGAAAGCATGTTTGATCCACTTGTAATTCATGTATTATGAATCAATCAAGAAGAAAATTATATCTTATCTTAGGGGGGAAACAATTGGCTTCCACGACTCACAATTCAAAAGCCCTTGTGATTTATAATCCTTAGCAGTATAAATTAAATAATTTCACGGTGATTCAATCAATTGTTACTTCCATATTTGTTCGATCAATTCACAAGAAGTTAAAATTTAAAGTAATTTTTTTGTGAATTGGAAACGTAATCAATAGCCGAATATGTTTCAAACAGTCACATTCCAAAGAAAAATAATTTAAAAAAGTAATAAAAAAGAGAGATAAAATTATGAGACAGAGAGTTATTGACCTACTGGTTTACATATCATCTGCTTTCGTTCACCCAAAAAGTTTGAAAGAGTTACCATGCGATACAAACTCCTACAACGATTTTGACACAAAGGGCATTCCCGAATTGTTTTTCAATCAGATGAAAGATGTTTGTACTCTTCCAGCAACTTTGGGATATCATCCATACGCAACTGAAATTCCACAATCAGCAACGAGCAAGAGATTAGGGAAGCATTAAAGAGAAGCACGAAGACTGAAAATGGATAATGGTGATGTTCCATATAGGAACTCATCACACTTAGGATTATATCTTCAAAATGGGCATTCATGTATTCATTCTACAAATTGATCTTCATTGAATAAAGAAAAGAGTTCATTTGATATTGTCTGGTAGAACAATATTTAATTGCATGTTATGTTCATTAGTGAGGTATAGTAATTGATCCAGCACCCTTATCATCTGATTTACTCCAAGATTTCCAGCATTATCCATCAAACTTAAGACGTGTCTAAATCCTCTAAAATTTTGCATAAAATCAACTAAAATGACAAACAAGAAGCACATTGATTTACACAACTCATACCTTAGAAGCACTTTTAATGTGATAAAACCGATGAGAGTCTTTCCCAAGAAAACGAGATTCCACGGGGGTTAAATCAGCACCACCATTTGCTCTGTCACAGACATACACAGACTTCAAGATGAATGCACAGCTTTTTACATAGACAACTTGAAGATTAACTGAGGATCCACACTACTGGCAACTGAAAATACTACTAATTGCAACTACTGTGACATTTTGAGACAAGTGAACTGACAAGTACATGCTGAGGATCTGGTCATTCTTACAAGTAATGGCGAGTAATCAGGCGTTGGTAATCACGAAGCAAGGGCCCTAGCTCCTTGAGTTTTACTGAACTTGGTGCAGACTTCCTCCAGTGGTCACGGACTGCCTGAATTTCCTTCTTCAATCACAGAGAATTTTATAAGTGGAGTATGCTAAATACTGAAATCATAAAATATAGATAGTTGGGAAAAACCTGTCCATTATTGGAAACTTCATCTCCAATCAGCCCTGAGGCAAGTTCAAGAAATTCTCTGTCTTCCAGCTCATCTACAATTTGAAGCCCAGAACTAGAGACTGAAGCTGAAATTTCTAGTCTCTTTTGTAATTCTAATATAGCAGATCCTTCGCTTTGGCTTTCCTGTGAAACATTTTGCAGGGCATTCACATATTTAGAGGGGAAAATAAACTGACCTGATCAATACACGATAAAATAACAACAGTAAGTAAAATTTTAAAGTCCTAGTGCATATTGATTCCTATTCGGAGCTTCATTACGGATAGTACAGGCAGTCAAACTTTACAAATGCCAAGCATAAGACTCACGAAAAATTCCAAACTGCACCTGTACCATATAATAAATTTTGAATTGAACCTAGGTTGATTCTGAAAACTGGAACTGCTTAAGCTAACAAAGCTGATACTAGCTAACTTAGGTTAGTCTAATCAAAAGGCAAAAAAAAAGAAAAAAAAAAAGAGATGCTTGGGGAGCTACTTGACCAAATGGCTGTTAAAGAGTTTAGAAAATTAAGGAGCTGAGATGGGCCATTGCCTTTTTACCTTGCGTGAATGGACACTATCATCCTTATTTTGTGGAAGAGCTTCTAGTGGAGATCGTTTTGCAATTGGGTCCCCTACAAAACAGATAAGAAGGGGCAACAAAGTAGCAACATTATTGGCTACATAAAATATCAAACTCTGGACAACAGAAGAAACTGATCGATTGTACTCCAACACAAATCAATGATAACTTGAATTCTCAAGCACCATGTGAAATTGTTTAATCCCGCAATCTTGCTCCTTTCTCATGTGATCTTCTTTTGCGAATCAGCGTTTTGTCAAGTGTCTATATATAGTATGTTCCTCTTCATTCATCAGAATTGCTAAATTCTTCTTTTGTTTCAAATATTGCTTTCACAAGACTTAATTATGTTTTTTCAATAACAAAAAATTGTTTACTTTGTTCAACAAATTGTGAAAAAAAATGAAGAAGATTAACAATTCATTAACAAATCAGAACACATAACTCCGTCTTCTATTAGTAAATCTGGAAATCCTATATTAGTTCTCATATCATTTATGGTTCCATGCCATAGTTGTTGACTCTTCACTCGCATGCCATGGTTGTTAGGCCTCCAATAATTTGTACAGAAAACTGGAACAGAATAAACTTCGATGCATAGAATAATTGATAACTCAATCAGGGAACCCCCAAGAGTAAAAGGGCCATTTATGACTTAACCACAATCAATGGAGTTCGAGGACATGCACATTACTTAAAAGTAAATCTAGTACCTTCTGGAACCAACCACCATAAATCTCCATAAGTTGACTTCCCATCAAAGCCTCCAAATAACAGATATCGTGAACCAACACATGTCATAGAGTGGTATGCCCGAGCAGGAGGAGGATCGCCACTAGTAGGTAAGCGCCTCCACTGTGCAGACACTGAAGAAGGAACAAACAGATTTAAACAAATAGTCAGGAGAAGAAAAGGTGCATAGGAGGCAGAGAAGAAGTAAAACATTTCAAAATCACCTTGTGGCAAAGAATGGTGAAACAGGAAAAGAAAGAAGACAGCGATTACCACACACACACAAATAGTGAGGGCCAATCATTTGGATCAATAATCTAGAAACTTTTCCAGAGTATTTTTCATTATATAACTATATCCATCAGCAGTAGCAGGTAAGTCCAATTATATGGTAAGTCCATTCACAATTATCAACACCTTCAATTATTTATATCTTACACTATGTCTAAAGAGTTCAGGAAGGAATTTCAAGAAGCACATACCCCTGTCTAAAACAATGCAGTCGTTGTAATAAATGTCATAACGACTCAACCAACCACCAGTACCATGCCCTCCAAACAGCAAGAGCTGAAAAGATAAAGTTTTAATAGCCAGAACTGCTAACTATCAATAGAGAACTTTCATAAAATGATCAATTCATCACATAAAAGACTAAAAGTCACAGGCCGATCAGTGCAATGTGGCCATAAAATTACTTGCCAAGGAACATGGGTATTAGAAGTTCAAGAACATGTTTCCTCCTGAAATATCTACTTGAAGGTGAACTGTAATTTCTGCTACCCACAAACTTACTACACAAACATGATTGCATTGTGTAACAACAGAAACAACCCCAGAAATTATACTACTCAAAATACATTCCATGTAATATTAACACAAACATGCAAATTGAGGCAGAGCAATAACCAATAGCAGCATGTAAAAAAAATAGCGCAAACGGAATAAGAACAAATGCAAATGTAATTACATAGTGCCCTCCAGAAGTTACAGTATGACCACAACGAGGAGATGGTGCTTGACCGGGAAGCTTCAGCTGTGTCCACCCTGGTGTTTCATTCTCTTCCTTGCACAACAAAAACATAAAATTAACTCAAATTAATTGATTGACAATACTCAAGAGTTAGGCAAAAGTAGAATGTCTAAGGGAAAACTTTCAAGCTCTTGAGAAAACAACAAATGTATAATTTAAAGAAATGACTAGAACATGGAACTTGCAGCATCTTATATAAAAGAATGGGGCAAAATGACCAGAATAGAATATAAAAGTTTGGTGAGATAAGGAGCTTTACTATGCACAATCTAAAGCAGCACTAAAAAGTATTATCTAAAATATAATGGGTGAAATGTATATGAATCTTCAACTAAAGATGCTGAAAAGAGTTGATGCTCAACCTTCCTCGATAAGACCCTTCAGAGCCCATAAATCCCCCATGATTGGTCCGCCACCACCTATCAAAGTTAAGAACCTTCCAGTCAGTTAAGAGTAACTTATATGAATTGAATAATGAAACCCAATTATCAAACAAAGATAAACAGTGCTGCATCACCTCTTCCACCATAGACAAGCAATCGTTTCTCAACCATGGTAGCTGTATGGCCACATCTAGGTGGAGGCAATGTTCCTGTAATTGCCAGCTCCGTCCACTCAAGTGACACTGTTTAAACAAGCATTCTCATAAGAACACAATAACCGAATTTGAAACAAAATAAAAAGTCTCCCTAATAAAATGTCAGTAGACACAAGGAGAGATTCCAAAGCCAGAGAGCAGAGAATTTACTTGTGTCCAGGACATAGATATCTGACAACCACTTCTTGCCATCCCAGCCACCATGCCTGCATTAAAAAATATTTCTCATTAACTACATCTCGCTGTATTGAACTACACAATATACTAAAATACCTACATGACAATCTTCCGGTTTCCAATAGACGAAGCTGCAGCAAAATCCCTCGGTGAAGGCAAGTCACCCAAACTGGTCAACTCTGACCATTGCCATATCTCTGAAGCAATTATATTCAAACCATTACATCACAAATACATAAATTCACAAAACCCCATTTCACTGATGAAACAAACTACCAAACCAATAGCACAAATACATATATACATTCATCCTTACCCGTATCAAGAACCCAAAAATCACCCAACCTGGACATCAATCAAACAAATACCATCATCAATCAAAACACAAATGGTGCCCACTGCGGCGTTACAGACAAGATTTGCAATGCACAAACCTTTTATTACTGAACCGGCCACCGAAAATGAACATATTGCAATCAATAGAAACAGCAACATGAAATGCTCTGGCACTAGGTCCCACTTGTCCATCATCAGACCCACTTCCACTGCACTCTGGCTTAAACCATAATTTATTCTCTAAACAACAAATCAAATCAACACTAATTCAGCACTTGATAACTCTTTTCAGACAAAACAAATTTTATGACAACGTTCAGTACCCAGATCATAAACTGTGATGTCGGAGAGAAACTTCTTGTCGACAAGTCCACCAAACACAACCAGCTTCGATTTTCCGACAATAACAGCGGTGTGACCACTGTTTTGTAATATAGAAAAAATCACTGGCTCGATCAAAAAAATTCATTAAAAACATCGAGACAGAGAGAAAGAGAGAGGAGTACCTGCGAGGTTGAGGCAAGGTACCGGAGAAGTCAGAGGGAGAAGCTTGAATCCAGTAATACATTTTTGGCTCTGGCTATGAAGTTTCTGTTGGACTGGTAAGTGAAGAAAAGAAAGAGAGGGGGATCAAACTGAACTGCTGTTGATCTTGAATTTCTTTTTTACGGGAATAAATTTTATTGGGAGCTGGGCTATACGGGCCAAGCCCGTATACCAATAATTTAATTTAAAAAAAGGCTTGCTGTTGCCCAGATATGAAGCCCGGCCCATTAATAATTTTTTAGTCAAATATAAATTATCACGGCTCTTAAGCTTATTATAAACTTTCCTTTTTTCCTCTAATTAAGGTTTTTCAGATTAGTTTTTAGGTAATCCATCAATTTATTGTGTAATTGTTAAACCTTGCCGAACTAAGTGGGTTGATTTGAAATCTTGCTCTTGGCATTCATAATAACACGTCTAAAAATAAAAATAAAATTTATTTATTTCGTTGTGATTATGATGTAATTCATCAAGTCAAAATTTAAAATTTTATTTAACTCGAATTTTTAGTAATATTTTATTAATTTTATTAGTGAAAAATAATCAAATATTATAGGCAAACATTAACAACTCACTCGTATGATCCGATCTTACTGCTTAATTACCAAGAACATGATATCTTCACTATTTAACTTCAAATCAAGAAAAGAAAAGGAACTCGACAACTAAGCTTTATTGCAGACACAATAATAGCAAATGTGGGCTCCGAGAAGCTGGATTGGACCAACCTAAAAGGGGTTGTGTGTTTTCCTGCTAACAAGATGAACCAAATCATTTACTACCTCGTCTATTTCTTGGCCTGCCTTGTCTCTTATGCAGTCACTCAATTCTCTGGCTTTCCTCCTCAGATGCTCTCCTGTTCTCTCCCCTGCCAAATATCTGATCACTCTTGCTACCTCTTCTCTCTCAATTTTACCATTCTTGTCTCTCTTGATTTCTAAACCAACTCCTATCTCCACTAGAAATTCAGCATTCAGAGGTTGATCAATATGCATGGGCATAGCTATCAATGGAACACCAAATTTCATGCTTTCCAACACAGAACCCCATCCACAATGGCTCAAGAATCCTCCAATGCTAGGATGACTCAAGATTCTCTTCTGCGGAGCCCATTCCTCAACTATCAATCCCCTTTCTGAAACCATCTCAATGAAACCCTCAGGCAAGGCTTCTCTTGCACTGATTTCCTGTCCTCGAGGAAACCTAAGGACCCATATAAAGTTTACATTGCTGAGCAATAGGCCAAGTGCTAGCTCTTCCCTATCCTCCTTTGACAGATAATTCTCACTGCCAAATGCAACATAAATGACTGAGGAACATGAGTCTCTCTTGTTAAGCCATTCCGTGATTTCCGTTTTTTTATCATCTTCTGCAATAGGTTCTTGAACAAAGTGGACCGACTGGCAAAACCCTCTTCATGGTTACAGCTGAAAGATCATCTAAGTATTTTCCCTCAATCTCTCTCAAACTCCTGACCAACATGATTCCAGAGGATTGTTCCAGGTGCTGAAGAATTCTGTCTTTAATGAAAAGAAAATCTTTCGCAGAATCTTGAATAACAACACCTGACTTCTTGAAGGCATGAACTGCAACAGAATTTGCCTTATTGCCACTAACCACGAACTGAACAGTTGGGATATTCAGTGATAAAGCCAGTGCTGGAGCCCATGGTTGAAAGAAATCACAAGTAAGAAAATATGGCCTTAATGTTGTCAAAATGCTGGAGAAGCTACTGCTTGCCGTATCAAATGCTTGCATCAAGTTTCCCAGGAGATGATTCGGCAGGCCTTTGGTTGTGTGGTAATGAGGAGGAAGGTCAGGCGATGATGGAAGATGAAGCTCTACAAGCTGTATTGAAGAGAAGTTCATCTCCAGTAGGTTTTCTTTGATATGGCCAAGGTTAGCAGGCGATGAACAAAGATGAATGTAAAAGTTTCTCTCAGAAAGCTTCTTGGCTAGCTCCAAGAAAGGATGAATATGACTATATGCTAACCATGGAAACATTAGAACCCTCACAACACTCCTATTTGTGGCATCCATATGGGCTTGGTACTGCTCTTTCTTGATTTTGCCAATAATTAGATGGACAAGAAAGAGTAGAAGTGTGGGGATAAGGCTATGGCACCCTCTTGTTTGTAAATTTTTCTTGCATTGCAGTACGTACATACATTTAAAGGAGAATTAAATGTATGGAAAAAAAAATGCTGTGAAAAATATTTTTTTAATGATAAAGTTTGGATATCAAGTTTAGTAAAATATTTGACAAATTATGATGATGTATGCAAATCCATGTTGAATCTTTTTTATAATGAAATTGTTTGACAAAAAAAATTTAATCTTCCTCAAAGTCAAATAAAAAAACGAAAGCAAAAGGATATAAAAAAAAACTTAGAGATATAAGTATAAGAATTTATATCTTTATTTTTTTCTCGATCAAACACATTTTTTTTTATATTTGTTTTTTCTCCTGCCATATTAACCAAATACAATATCGAAGATTGAGATTAAACAAGGTTATAAAAGGATTGGCAAGCTTTAATTACATTTCCAAATTCAGGTCCAACTATATTTTTCTTGCTTTCAATTTGTCATATGATGCTTATTTTTTTATTGATGAAGTATGGTGATCTAAATTCAGGTGAACACCGTGTTGAGAGGGGGTCAGTAGCACAAAGCTACTAGTAACTATACCCAGACATGTTCATCTACTTCGCCTTATTCAGATCCAAAGCTTGACTAGCAGCTGGCTGCAGAATCAAACAAGATGAGATTATTTTGGAGGAGGAGGTCCAGAGCTCTGACTAAAGAGGTTTATTTGCTTCCCGGCCACAAAGTTTGACAAGCTCATTTACTACCTCATCCATATCTTCATCTTCTTTGCCTCTTATACGCTCTCTCAATTCTCTGACTTTTCTTCTCACCTGCTCTCCTGTTTCCTCCACAACCACTTCTCTGACCACTTTTGCAACCTCTTCTCTTCCAAGTTTGCCGTTCTGCTCTCTCTTGATTTCCAAAGCAACACCAACCTCTTGTAAGAGCTTGGCATTACATGGTTGATCAACATGCATAGGCATGGCTATTATTGGAACACCGGTTTTCATGCTTTCCATTATAGAACCCCAGCCACAATGACTCAAAAACCCACCTATGCTAGGATGATCCAAGATTCTCTTCTGGGGAGCCCAGTCTTCAATGAACAATCCCTTTTCTCCAACCATCTCAACAAGCCCCTCTGGCAAAGCTTCTTCTGCACTTATTTTCTCTCCCTGAGGAAACCTGAGGACCCATATAAAACTTACATTGCTAAGCAGCAATCCATGAGCTAGCTCTTCTCTGTCTTCTCTGGACAAGTAACACTCACTGCCAAATGAAACAAACAAGACTGAGCATGGGTCTTTCTTGTTGAGCCATTCTATGATTTCTGTTTTCTCATTTTCTTCCTCGCTAAGTTCCTGAACAAGTGGACCCACTAGCACAATCTTCTTCATGGCTAGCACTGAGAGTTCATCTACATATTTTCCCTCTAACTCCCTAAGACTTCTAATCAGCATGAGATTACTGGATCCTTCCAAGCATTGAAGAAGACGATCTTGAAGCGTGAGGTTATCGTTTTCATAATCATATTCATGTGGATAATTAGACCGCAAGGGGAGAGCAGTGCTACCTGATATCTTCACGAGATCAAGCAGAAAACAGTAAGGCATAGCAGCACTAACCATGAACAGAACGGTTGGGATTTTAAGTGATAAAGCCTTTGCAGGAGCCCATGGCTGTAAGAAATCAGAAATGAGCAAGTCTGGCTTTAATGCAGTCAAGATTCCGGAGAAGCTACAGCTTGACATATCAAGGGCTTCCATCAAGTTGCTCAAGAGATGTCGGGGCAGACCTTTGGTTGTGTGGTAGTGAGGAGGAAGCTCGGGCAATGATGGAAGATGGAGTTCTACAAATTCTACTGAAGGTTCTTTCTCTTTGATATATGCAAGATTAGCGGGGGTTGAACAGAGGTAAATGTAAAAGTTTCTCTTTGAGAGCTTCTTGGCCAGCTCCAAGAAGGCATGTATGTGACTATAAGCTAACCATGGAAACATTAGAACTCGAATATTGCTCTTACTTGAGGTCTCCATCAAGATCAACCTTGTGATCTTTCTTGATTTTGGGCTGGTAGAAGATGAAAGTAAAGTAAAAGAGGAGAGTGGAGGGGGATCTTAAAAGGAGCTTTTAATAATCTTAATTTTTCTAACCAAAGTCAAATCATATCATTAAGAGAGAAATGTATGGTTTCTAGCCAAGGATAAACAATGTGCGGATATAAACAACGTAGATGTGTGGAAAAATCTGACAAAACTTTCAACGATGGATCATTTCCCTCGGTGCTGAATACCACTTGCAAATTATTAAACTCAGGTTTAATTTAAGTTAGGTAGATTAATTTGGGTTAATTTAATTTAATTAAAAATAATATATTTTTAATATATATATATATATATATATATA
>Ga0307511_10005726_pt1 | contig 12590 bp, 13 predicted proteins | sample 13_EM_MG_FD_200266 | JGI IMG/M metagenome (GOLD analysis project Ga0307511, IMG submission 200266) | Populus trichocarpa ectomycorrhiza microbial communities from riparian zone in the Pacific Northwest, United States - 13_EM | ecosystem: Host-associated > Plants > Roots > Unclassified | place...
AGATGTAACACGACAGGTCCGGGTGAAAAACATCTAGGTTGAGATACTAACGCACCACTCGAGCATACTGTCGAAGCAGAGAGCATCAGGCTCATGGTGATCCACATTGCGAAACGCTTTCGCCCTAAGTATGGAAAAAACCGTGGGTCATCCAAGAGCGGTTCGCCGCGCGGAAAGATTTGATCAGAACAGAGGATCATCAAATCAGAGGATCGGCGAAAAGCCCGTTGTCCAAACCGTGTCACCGCCGTACGTGTAAGCCGCCCCTGCAGCGATCGGGTCGCTGGTGAACCGTGTATCGGACGCAAAGTGTCGGGTGGGGCACAGATCACCGTGAACTTCGACGCGCCCATGACACAGGTAGGAGGTTGTTTATAGCTGTCGCTGCGTCATCGGGACGCCGACCGTTTGGCAGATCTAGGACGTTAGGCTTTCGCCGCCATACAGGTACGGCCGCGGGTGGAAGGCCAAGAGCGGTAGTCGCCAAAATCGAAACTCCCGCCCCCCGAAACCCGAAGGGCGCGAACGAAGCGACCGGAGAACGGGTGCACTACGCCTCCCTCTCTGCTTCTCAGGTGTTTGCCGCATAAGCGCCATGTGAGAGATTAAGAACGCGTGGTTCTGGCAAAGACGAACAGTCGAGTGAGTCGGTGATATCATGAGGCAAAGCCAAAAACAACAACAACGAAGCGGGTTCGCGTCATCTGCATCAAAGTTGGGGAGGGCGCCGGAGGGGAAGCGGGAGTATTTGGCATCAGCCAGCGTAGCTCACCTGGATAGAGCATCAGGCTCATGGTGGGGTATCCTGAAGGCAGCGAGTTCGACCCTCGTGGGGGGCAAGTTCCTTTACTTTTTTGTCCGTTGCCAGCCGTACGAGTCGTGGCTATAGGAGGATTTTGAGGTGCCTCACCACGGGGTGATCGGCATTCCAAAAAAAAACTGTCCGCGACGGTCGATGTGGACCTTCGGCCCTTGGCCTCCTGGGTCGAACGTGTTACTTACGTAGTCACGGGGAAAAGGAAGGGACAAAAAATCAAACGACTAGCCCACGGCGAGGGTCGAACTCGCAGCCTTCAGATCGCCCGCGCAAGCTAAGAGTCTGACGCTCTATCCGATTGAGCTACGCGGGCCGGTGATGGGGATCGGAAAATTACAATCGCATCCCGGGTGTCCGAATGTTGCGTTGGTGAACTCGAGACTTTTTTCTTTTATTTACCCAGATAATATGCCCTCACCAGAAGATCTGACGAATTGTTCTGTCGGCCACCCCACACTCAGAGCCCCTTTGCGGCTTAGTACGTAGGTTCAGTCGAAGGAAGCGCGGTCCACTGCTTCGGCGACAGCCTAACCCGCACCCCAACTCCTGTGGAACACTCCATGGCCGGAATCCCCGTGAGAACGGTTTTCTTTCACCCGGCCTACAACTTCGCAACTCCTACGCCCTCAACCGCGTCTGGGTTTCACGGCTACCCGGGGCTTACGCAGCGCATCTAGCAGACGCGAACCCACGTTGAGAACACGAGGCGGGTTTCTCCCTCTTTTTGTGAGTCCTGCTGATTTCTAGGCTCGCGGTCTGGCTGGACGGCATGAGATGTATGACAGGATGACGGGGGACGGGCAAACGTGCCGAAGTTGTCCAGGCTCGTACTACGTATCCACTAATCCTCGAGTTAACCGCCTCCCGGACATCCCAGCGGAGAACATGGGCGTAGCGCCCTCCTCACAGAGGGATACGACATCGAGCGTCCGCCAATTCAGGTGGTCCAGCGTCCAGTGTCGACCGCAGTGCGGCTTGCTCAGCCAATCCGGGGGGTTTGTAAGCAGAAAATCTTTAGTTCTAATATCGCTGCAAAGTCCTTTCTTGTCAGGTGCGGCAATTGTAATCGTCTGCGTATCGCTCGGTAAGTGATAGCCAGCGATAAGAGCGTCAAGCCAAGCCCGTAGGTGCCCTATGACATAGCACAGCCAGAGAAGCAGCCGATCAGCCGAGAGAAGACCAGAAGGTCTGCAAAGTCCCCAGATTATCTCTGGGCTTCCATGATCGTCTGCTGAAGCGAAACGTTATCAGAGGGCAGTGCACTGGCGAATTTGGGACCTTCACAAGAATTTTGAACCCGTATTCCGAACCCTTATCTACCCATCCCCCGCGTGGGTGGACCTGTGTAGTATAGGCTGCGATCTTTTCCCCTTCCCCAAAGCGGAGTCCACGTTCCCAATTGTCCAAATCGTGGCCACGGGAACAGGCTAATTCCAGCAATCGAGACCACCCATCCCATCCGAAAATCGGCACTGGTTACACGAGGGGGAAAACGTAGGAAACGTAGGGGGTGCTTTTGGGGCGCTACGCTCGCAGAGAGCATGACGTCATGGCAGGTGAAGAATGGAGCGTGGAGTCTGGCCCAGGCAGTGCGCTACCAAAGGCTGGGGAGGGGGTTTCCAGACTCACCATAGTTAGACTGGTACCCTTGGATTTCACGATACATAAGTAGGTGTACAAGGAATTTACGTCAATAGCACGGACCAAGATAGCTTGTTTAGGGCACCCTAAGAGGAGAACGACCCGCGGTTGCTCTGCCACCACTCCATGACGATCACCTTCTCCCTGTCTCCAACCCTCTCGAGAATCTCCTTCAGCACTTCATCGGCCAATTCTTCCCTCCTACTCTTCTCATCTTCGTCAACTATACACTTCCTGATCTCTTCGAGGCCTCTTGGCAGAAGTCTCAACGGTATTGCGGGAAGACTCGACACCAACATTAGCCGGAGCCTATGCGCGCGTTCTGCATCGCCTTGCGCAGGGGAGTTCGAGTCGGAGGTCATGTGGGGTGAGAGGGTCGAGAGGACATCGAGGAGAGATTGAATGCAGAACCAAGCTAGGGCATCACCTCCCGCAGTTCCGCCGGACCCCGCACTCCGGACAAGCGCTGCGAATGCGATCCGCAATTGAGCACTGATCAGCCGACCCTCAACAGAATTCTAAGGTGGAACGGAAGAAAGCGAAAACACAGGGAAAGCGACAGGGGTCCGTCAGCCACGAAGCACAGCACTCTAAAGTCGATCTCACCTCGAGTAGGCAGCTTGTGTAAAATGGTACGATCTTTTCTGCGAGTGGTCGTTCTACCGCAGTTGCTTTCCCCTTTGCCTCCCACTTCGGGTTCATATTCGGGCCCTTCTCTGTGGTCAGGACAGTGCCAGATCCGTCCCCGACCCTCTGTGCATGGGCTGCTAACAAAGCGAGGACGACTGAATGCGATGATTCGTAAACCTCTCTATTATCATGATCCCAAAGGCTCCTGAAGGTGGTGTTATTCGTGATGCGCAAACTGGAACTTCGAGAGACGAATGACGCACGGTATACACATGTCGAAAATACGGCTCTGGATCCCCTCTTCACAGGCGGTTGGGACCAATTGCTCAATACACGCGAGTGAGAATGCTGCATTTGCGTTCTCCATAGCCTTGGATGAGTTCGGCGATGTGTCGTTCTGTTTCACGGTCTGGCACAGACTAATGACGAACTTTTCACTTGCTGCCCGATCCGTAGATAGCACATCCAAAGCCGAATAGAACAGTCGTCTGAGTTGTGGGAAGACAGATGTGCGGGCAGTCGAGGTGACACCACCGAACTTGGTGACAACAAACGATAGGTTCGAGAGAGTTTGTAGAGTGAGCAGAGCAAGAGAAGCTGGGGTGAGGTTTGGCTCCAACGAAGACACAACCTCCGTCGAAGGTTGAGGAACATAGATGGCAGCGGTGAGAACGCTCTGTTGCACCATTACGGTCGCGAACAATATACTCTTTAGTATACTCCACGCCTGAGTGAGAGTCTCCCTAGTCGATTCAGGAATCTCATCTTCCGTTTGGACATCCACCCATGGATTGCGTCTCCAGTCGTCTTGAAGGTTACGAGTCATCCCTTCAAAGACGAGAAGAGTCTCGTCCAAAACGGGCCAGAGGTGCTGGTTCTTTGCGGTTACAAAAGACCAGGTCGCACGCGCAAACAATTCGGCAAGTGACTTGACGGAGCGGTACTCTGGGGAAGAAGTGGCCGCTGCCATATCCTGGGCGAACTTAGAGCCAGACTATCCCGTATGAGCGAGTAGGATCGAAGGATTGTTGGAGAAGTATGCTTACCCCGATGGTTTCGCTACCCGGGTTTTCGAGAAAGCCTTGGAATATCTTTCCACCTCGGAATGAAGATGAAATGGCACCTAGCAGGGACTTGAGGAATATCTAAACCCATGGTTAGCGCTTGTCACAGAGGAATAAGACGGGAAAAAGAACCTCAAGAGGCAATGCCCTCAATCTGTCCTCCGTGACAAAAGGTAGAACTTGAGAGGATAATACGAATATGCGGGTTGCGACGGCACCTTGGGGGGAGTGGATGTCAGTGCGGCGTGTTTGAGTGACCGCGGGGATGAACTCACTCCTACCGGTCGTCCTCGAAGGCCTTTGAACAAACTCTAACTCCCATTCTAACCTTGATGTGCCGCCATTTGTGAGCTGGTCACTCAGCGGTAGTGGGTAGTCCTCCATGACCTCTGCCAAAGCCATGATAACTTCCTCCTCCACCTTCCCTCTCGTGTGGTGCCTTGCGGTAACAACCTCGTCCACTCCTCCCTTCCCGTCCGGATCGGTCGTGTGTCCAGCCCTCCGAGCAGCTCTTTGCCTCTCAAGGTCTTCCAGCCCGGCGAGGAGCCCGCCTAAACAAGAAAACCTCACGGCTGATGGTCCTCCTTGTAATCCATTCAGGATGTCTCGCGTCCAAGTTGACAGCTTTGATTCTATCGGGAGGGAGAAGACAGAGGACAGGATACCCTGTGAGCTAGAGCTCGGAGTTGAGGTAGGTGGGTTTGAAGGGTCGGGTTTTCCCAGCAGAGCGTGGACCTTGTAGTGTACGGCGTGTCTGAAAGCTCTTAGCAGCATCTCCAATCGTCCATCACCGTTGGTAGTTTCTACCTCCACTTGGTCGGGGAATCTGAACATCGGGCTGCCGACAATAGCCGCAGCTAACGGCATGGGGTTTTGTCCATTCGGTTGGTTCTTTTGACCGTACGCGAGATAGTACGCGATAGAGGGTTGGAGGGTACTGAGTTGTACGGAGGTTGTGGTTGGGGATCGGTGGAGGTGGTACAGAAGGGAGGCATAGCCCCGGTCCGTTTGCGGTGTGGCCATTCCAGACATTCCGTTTGAAGGTTGATGGTGTGGGGTGAGGGGGAGCAGGTTTGGGTTAATGGCGCAAAGTTGGTGGCGGAAGAATAGAGAGTTCGAGCGTTTAGAGGGAATGCATGACGGAAATGGGGAGTCCGCGTGCGATCGGGGACCGCTTGTTCCGCTTCCCGATCGCCAACTGTTTTTTTTTTGTACCAGGGCTTGTCCCGCTACGGCTACCTAGTACAAGGGAAACGGGCGGCTGGTCTTGGGAAATCCCTTCGAGCATATACGAAAAAATAGAGATAAATGGTAGGTGAATTGGGTGGTGGAGGAAGGAAGCAGTATTTATTCAGTGAACCGAGGGATGGGCCCAGGATACGGTCTATGCTACTGAACAAAGATCACGCGAGCGGATTGGTTTGTGGATGAGTACTTGAGTTATCAAAGAAGGTGCACCCTTGTCGGGTATTACCCGCGTTTTTGGCCGCTCCCATACCCGGCCCCACGTTCTAGAACTATTCGACGGGGACTGAGCAGCTCTCCCACCAGGATCGTATCGACGCTTACTTGAAATTGCTCCAACGAAGGTGCGGTGGCGTCGGGGGCGGGCAGGAAGATTCTACTGTTGAGGTCGGCAAGTAGGGTCGCAGTCGCAAGTGCATCCACCTTTAGACCCTGCCTGGGAGCATGCGGCTCGTGCAAAAGCAACGACGCGAGTGCGGGTGAGGCCGTTGGGTGTGGTGGTCCACAGGCGGTTTCGAGGGTGAAGGGTTTTGGAACGGAGAAGTGAGGGAACGAGGGTGGCTTCCAAAGGAATGCTGGTGGGGAAGTTCTACAGGAGTCCCTCAGATTAGACCTTCGATCCCCGAGATGATGAACTTTGCGGCGGTGACTTTGTGGGTTGCTGTGATTCACGATACTCTGTGGAAGAGGTGGCGGTTAAGAACGAGATGCAAGATGTTGGCGCACCGAACTCGTTTCTCCGCTCGACGTTTATTATGTACTTAGAACCGTAATGTCCGCCACAGATCGTGAAACGGTCACGCTCCGAGGGGCTTCCGGCTTGGATTCGCCTGACCATCCGAGTTATTGTTGGGATCCTGCAGTGCGGTTCCAAGTCAGTCCGACATACGTGGTTTGAACAAACGAGGTGAGACGTACATTCTCGGCATCAAAGGCCAGCTCCCTCCTCACCAGAACCGAACCGAATTCGTTGAGATTCCCTCGACATCCTCGATGAGGCCATCGAGCATACCACCGGAGGAAGGATTGTTGATGCCGTTGACGGTGAACGGCTTGAATCCGAGAATTCATGTCTCGCCCGCACTGTGGGGACGCCGATTCTGGTCCCGTGACATAGACGGTACAAGCAGGAACAAACACCTCTTGGTTCCGTACATCCATCTCGCAGACAGTATCCTTCCTCCCTCGGGATCGCGTTCTGCAGTCACCAGGAAACTCATGTCAACCTCCTTACAAGGGGCTTTAGGCCCGAGTGGACACGCTGGATCATTCTCCGGCCTCGCACAACCGGTGAGCGGAAACCATGTAGAACCCTCACAGGTCTTAATAGGATTGGAACAGATATCGCAAGAACAATCGATATCCAATCAAATCAGGAAACTGACAGTAAGACTACTCATTGGTGTTTCTAACCTTGAGGATTGACGAAGTACCTGGCGGCACAAGTGGTCGTTTGGCACATTCTTAAAACTGCACGAGGTGTGATCATATCTCCTTGCCAGAACGTCCATCTGATCAGTCAGCAGAAGGCAGCTGTGACCAGAGAAAAGATTGTCACCATTTTGGAACGGCTTTACAGGCTGGGGTTAGGGGAAAATGATGGGGGTGTGGTTGATGAGAAGGAGTCGACGCGACGTGATGTCTTGCTCTCGTCAGTTATCTATTTTGTCTCCCCCTCGATCTTGTGTTGAATCTTTTCTAGTGCCCTCAGTCGGATTGAAGGCAGGCTTAGAGAGGTGTCAGACCGCATCGGAGCTGTGGGCCGTATGGCGAGCGAAGGGGATGCCCAGGTTGTGTCCGAACTTGTCGATGATATCCGAGACGCCGTCATCGATTACCAGGTGAGTAGTACTCTCAAGACATTCCTGTGACTGTCTCATTGATGCAAAACCGGTCCAGATGGCGCACCAACGGGCCATATATGATCAGAATCTCAACCTGATTGTGAGTCCCTGAAATGAATGTATGTGTGCACTTCTGACAATTCGACAGGATCGAGGTTAGACCTTTCAAATAAAAATTGAAATGTACTAACCCCACATTTCAAAGCTGACATGGCAGTTCTGAATGGCTGCCGTCGTGCGCATGGGGCAGGATTTCAACATGGGAGTCGCAATGGCTGTCTCAAGGGGACCAGAGAGACTGTGTTGAAGGAGATTGAACACTGGACTGAGGATTTCACAAAGTCTCCCATCCTCTGGCTCAATGGTCTTGCTGGGACAGGAAAATCCACAATTGCACAAACAATTGCAGAAAGAAGGTTTGCAGACAACCATTTGGGTGCCTCATTCTTCTGTTCAAGAAGTTTTGAGGACCGCAGCAATCTCCAGCTCATCTTCCCAACATTGGCATTCCAGCTTGCCCAAAAATACCCAGACTTCTGTGCCTTGTTAATCCCTCTCCTCCAATCCAATCCTGATGTTGTTCATGAGTCACTTCTGGACCAGATGCAGAAGTTTCTTGTTGAGCCACTCCAGTCCACTGGTATCTCAACTGTGATTGTCATTGATGCCCTTGATGAGTGCAAGGATGAAGACCCAGAATCTGCTATGCTTCTTGTGCTTGGGAAGTCTGTTTCAAACATCCCCCAAGTCAAGTTCTTCATCACCAGCAGACCTGAAGCACACATTGTGTTAGGGTTCCGTGGTCTGTTGCTGGAAGCATTGACAGAGGTGTTTGTCCTCCACCATGTTGAGCCACAAATCATCAACAGTGACATCCGCTACTTCTTCAAACATGAGTTATCAAAGCTCTCACAGAGGCATGGCAGTCCTGAGGGTTGGCCAACAGGTGAACAACTGGACTCCCTGTGTCAAAGAGCAGCTGGTTTCTTTGTCTATGCTGTTGCAACCCTCAACTTTCTTGACCACCACCTTCAGGATCCTATGGATCAGCTTGGTGCAATCATGGAATCTCCAGAGAGCACTGCTCATGAAGGAGATACAGGGTTAAAAGTGTACAGGAGCCTTGATACTCTCTATACATCAATTCTCCAGAAATCCTTTTATAAGAACAAACCCAAAGATGATGCTATGGTTCGTGCTATCCTTAGCACTGTGGTTCTGGTTGCAAATCCCCTCTCAGTGTCTGCTATTGCCACACTGATGGATTTCCACCATGTTCAAGTCCAGCGTCTTCTTGAGTTGATCCAATCACTACTTATACTACCTGAAGACCCTAACCACCCTGTCCAACCATTTCATAAATCATTTCCTGACTTCATCACAAACCCTGCCCGTTGCAGTGACCCACGGTTCCATATATCCCCTGAGTACCATGTTGAACTTGTCTTATGCTGCCTTGGGCTCATGGGCAAGTCACTGAAGAAGAATATGGGCTCAATCCCTGACTATGCCCTCAATTCTGAGATAGAGGATTTGCCAAAGAGGATTGAAGATATTGGGATCCAGGGTGCACTGGAGTATGCATGCAGATCATGGTACAAGCACCTGATTATAATGAAGCATCAGACTACAAGGGTAGTTTCTGCTCTACACTATTTCTTAGAACAGAAATTCCTCTTCTGGCTAGAGGTGTTGAGTATTCTTGGTGCTGTAGGTGATGCTGTATATGCATTGACTGCAACTGTAAAATGGTTAAATGAGGTATGACTGGATTGATAATTAGGTTGCCTAATGCTGACCTGAGTCAGATCCAGGGATCTACTGACATTGAGACTCTACTTGACACTGCTGCTGACTGCCTCCGCTTTGTGACAGAATTTTTTGAGGCCATTAGCCAGTCTGCACCTCACATCTACCACTCCACTCTTCTGCTTGCCCCCACATCATCAATGGTTCGGGAGCTGTATGCCCAATATATTCACTCCCCCATGGTCAGAGTAGTAACTGGGATGCCTGCCTCATGGGATTCATGCACAGCATGTATTGGTGGAGCTTCACCATACTGCATTGATTGGTCACCATGTGGTCAATTCATTGCAGCTGCATCTGAGCAGTCAATAGACATCCTGGGCTCAGGCACCCTGGAGAGAGTATCTACTTTTGGACCTCCCTGTGATATGTCAAATTTCCACCCACAGTCTCTCACCTTCTCACCTGGTGGACACCTGCTGGCCTGTTCCTTTTGTTATAAGTGGTGAGAGACCCATTCCAGTGGGAGTTCCCAATGTTTCTATTAATACTCATCATACCTAGGCCTAACTCAACATTTGACTGTCCTCTTGTTATTTGGGATATCCAGACAGGTGTTGTCATCATGAAGGTCAATACCCCAAACTCTGGCAAGACTGTGTTCCATGGGAACCAAAGGACCATTACACTTGTTGCAGGGGGTGGAGATATATATACCTACAACATGTTTGATGGTGTACTGCCACAGGTGGACAATGTCCCATTATCATTGGGTTCTTGGTCCCACACCCACTGGGCTCATGAGGGTACCCTCTACTTTGCTGTGAATCTTGAAACTGATGGGAAGCATATGATTTGTATCAAAGAGCTTCAAGCAACCCTAACCTCCCCACTTCATACACTCTCTTCATTTCCCATCCCACCTCAAGATGGGGAATTCTCCTTCTCCCCAGTTTCCTTCCATGCATCCTTTGTGACTAAGAATGAGGTTATTGTACTTGATGTTCAGGACTCAAAGCCCCTACTGCAGGCCCAAGTTACTCAAGAGGATATAAAACCAGGACAGTTCTCCCCCAATGGGTGCTTCTTTGCCTGTGGATTATCAGAGGACAAGATCTGTATTTGGCAGAATACACCCACTGCTTATCTTCCCTGGAGAACTCTTAGACCCAGACTTCCATTCACAGAGCTCTTGTTCTCACCCACTGCAGTCTCAATCTCATGTCATGGTTTCAGGGGGATTCAGTTATTGCAACTAGGCAATCATCCTGGCCCTTTGCCTCCCATTGAGGCTGACCCCCATTGCAAATATCAAAAACATCTTGTGGCATACTCTGCTGACTGGGTACATATTGCAATGGCACGACATGGCAGAAACATTGTTACAGTCCTCAACTGCTGCTCAGGAAACCCACAACAACTCATTGACCCAGACATGGAAGTTCAAGACATCAGGATTGGTGAGAACACCCTCTTTGTGGTGGATAGGTGCAAACTTGTTTGCTGGGAGCTTGAAGCAGGTGGAACAGAGGGCAGTGCTCAAAGTGCCAGGAGGATAGCTGTTGAAACCTTGGTCATTGATCCTAGTGCAGAACACTTAACACTATCCCACAATTGTTCTCAAATTGCCTTCACCATGGGTGGAACAGTTTTCCTACATAATTTAAGGGCCCCAGGACCTATAACAAAATATGTATCAGCCCACAAAGTTTCTGAACTCCAGTTTTCTCCTGACCAGTGTAAACTGCAGCTTCTTACAGAAAGTATAGATGAGGCTGGTGGTAGTAAGAGTTATCCAATCAATTACCATCTGGTAGAATTGGCAATGATGGAGGGTGGGGGTTTTGGAGCTGTAGTTGTAAAGCCCACAAAGGCCAGAGAGTGGAAACACCTTTCTTCATATGGATGCTGTATTAATAGTTTATGGAGTGACTGGGTTGAGGACCCCACAGGTAGAAAACTCTTGTGGTTACCACCAAACTGGAGGCCAATTATGCAGAGGAATGTAAAGTGGAATGGTAATTTCCTGGCCCTTACACATGGCTACCACCCAGAACCTGTCATCATTCAGTTCCATCCATAATCACTTCCCCCTACTCATGTTTAGTTTGTTTGTCGAATGCACCATGTACCCACCACCTTCACCTATTGCCACTTCCATCTATTTTTTAGACCCAAGTTTATTTTCCCCACCATGGGTTACCTTTGCCACCTTCGGTATCCTCTACATAGTTGTTGGGTTTTTTTTGTGTTGGTGGAGTGATCCTGAGTGTTGTTATATGTCTGTATATTAGTTTATATACAATGTACATCAGATGTTTTCTAGTTGTGAATAGATCCTTATCTTTCAGCCCATACTGATATCAGGCAGCTTAGCACAATTCAATCCAGATTCACATACTCTGATACCATTTTCAAGTCATTGAGCTAGGGTTAGTGTTGTTGGCAGCTCACTGCTGTCAGGGCCACTCTGACCTGAGTCAAATCAACACCTCAAGTGAGTGACTCTATGGTTTGCCTGTCCAAGAGGATATCCAGGCTATCTCTGTCCTAATGACTAGAATGGGTGAGATCTAAAGATAAACACTCACTATAATTCTCTTAGAAGATGGAGGCTTATTTCAGATATAAGTGGATAGAAGGAGTTTTGGTGAGTGAAATGAGATGTTGAAGTGTGAAACTAGAGTTTGCTGGACTCCTCAGATCTTGGCCAAGAAGCTGATTGAGGGACTTGGGCTGAGGAGAAAGTATGCAATATCAAGCTTGGGTTTGTACAGTAGTAAAGATGGTCATCAAGTACTATGAGTGATGGTTTTCACATGAGGTGTGACTAAAGGTGTCCACTAATGATAAAATGCCAAGTGGAAGATGAAACAACTTGAATGAATGTTGTGAGAAGAGCTAAGAATAGAATGCGAGAATTGTGACATGCAGACCAAAATAGATTAAGATAAAGAGCAAATAGCATGGGTGAGAGGGTGGTAACAGATCATGAAATAATAAGTGGCAAGGCTCACTGGGCCACAGGAATGGAGGCTGAGGGACATAATTGTCACAATTTTCACCCTTTTTGCTCATTTCTTTCTAAGTTCGAAGCGCCCAAACACTCGTTCAAACCACGACATGGTGTTATCTTATCTTATCTTATCTTATCTTTTCTTTTCACACTTCAAAGTCACACAAAGAAGAACTGGGAAAGCAGATAGTATTGGAATACCGATAGAGAACTATCTACTCATCAACTGGAACCACGACCCACTCGTTCTCCTTGTTGGAGTCCCCATCCCCATCCTTCTCCACATCAGCCTCATACCCACCATGAGGCCAAGACCAATCAAAGGACGACCAGTCAAGGAACTCGTCAACAGTGGTCTGATTGACGGTCAAACCAGGAATCTCCATCGAAGGAGGAAAGCCGATATCAGGAAGAGGAGGAGAGGCAACCTGGAACGTTGCCTCCTTAGGAACCACAGGAGTTGGACGAGTCAACTTCTTGACCAAGAACTCCAGAGTATTGACCTGGGCTTTAAGGTCGGTGATCTCCCCCTGAGCGTCATGAAGGGAGTCTTCCAACTGCCTCTTTGTGTCCATACACTCCCA
>Ga0307511_10005727_pt1 | contig 12589 bp, 9 predicted proteins | sample 13_EM_MG_FD_200266 | JGI IMG/M metagenome (GOLD analysis project Ga0307511, IMG submission 200266) | Populus trichocarpa ectomycorrhiza microbial communities from riparian zone in the Pacific Northwest, United States - 13_EM | ecosystem: Host-associated > Plants > Roots > Unclassified | place...
GAAAGGGGGGGGGGAGATAGACTCGGACGAGAGAGCAGAGGGGGAGGGAGCCTCGGAGGAGGGAGCGGAGGGAGTGGAGAGTACCGTATTTAGTCTCATACTTCGACAGACCAACAATGCAACCTTATTATCTGATATATGTGTTACACAGGGGGACATCAGTCGGTGGTGGAGTGCCGGTAGCAATATATCGATCAGCATGGGGTAATAACTGGATTCGTTGCACCTGGGAATCAGGTTTTGGAGCCTTAGTTCGTTATTTGTTTTCCTATATTCATCGATATATATCACGGCGGAGGATATTCATGTCGAGCTGTCATCCCATTAGTTACCTCCTTCTATAAGTTCAAGCAAGCAATATACTTCTCTTCAGTGTTGATACTATTGCAAGCCCCGCAACCTCCAGCTAACTAGGGAGAGTAGAGGCGGGAGGGGTCTCCGGCGTGGTCATAGTAGAAGGAAATAGTATTGGGATGTGAAGGTAACGATGTTGTAGTAGTAGAGCGAAGCTGTGAAGCGGAGGGGGTACATGCAGCTCAGCGTGATCATGAAGTCAAGTGCAAAGACGCCCTCCTCAAGAATTTAGGAGGCACTTTGAGAAGAGTTGACAGAATGGGCGGGGGTCAAGTAAATGCAGATTATTGAGACAGAGTTGAGTGGGTGATATATTTTCTGTATTAAGCTCGTACATGTTTGTACATGCTACTTTTCCTTGCGTCTTTTTGAGAACTTTCTGTGGGGATTCGCTCCAAATTCCCGGCAACAATTTAGGAAATGAAATCAAAGACGGTGGGTTTCTTGGGTTATCTCTATTGGTTACTTGGAAGGGCGGAATCTCTATATAACTCTCCTGTATTCCCTTACTCTCCCACTCGCCTTCCCTCCTCACGCAACGTCTTGTATCTACTGTCAATACATACGTTCCTTCTCATAGTCATAGCTCCCTGGAGCCCACTCCCTGCTCCACGAGTCCTTGCCCCGTTACATTAAGGGTACCCGATATTGACGGTCTACGCCTAGAGGTACGAAGTAGAGCAGCAAAAAAGCAGAGACATACTGAAGGCGTCGCCGCAAGCACCCAGACCTCGCCGCCGACGCCCCCACCAAGAGTCACATACGTGGAGGCAGGAACACAGGCCACACCACCCGCACAACTACATGGACCAAGGGCAAGGAGAGCCGGAGAGGAGCCCACCCCACCACCAACGTACCGGATTATTCCAACAGTAGGACCGGCAACACCCCCGAATGCACCACCACCGGGGTTTTTGAATTCCGTATGGGCCGTGTCCCTATCCCGAGCACACCATGAATATCACAGGCACGAACCCTAGTCCTGCACGCCTTCAAATGCGCCGCTGGATAGAGGAGGACTACAAAGGAACCGAAGCTCAAATCGTGGGAATTCGCTGGTTAACCCAAGAGCACAGAAGGGCTGGGAAGCTGGCTTCGTCACTGGCTATCTACATGAAGGACAAGATGGACCTCATGGAGGCTCATGGAGGGGCTTCCCAGGGGAAGGAAACTGTTCCCCTCCACAGGGTACGACTGGGATAGGTGAGGGGCTATGTTTCCTACCCGCACTGGTGTTATTTCACACGCGAGCACATCTTGTTTTTCTCCACGGGGAATTTTCCACTCGCACATGCTAATTTTTATTATGGGGTTTTGCCTTTCTCCTATTCCAGCGTCGTTCAGATCCTACAGCCTTTCTCGACTGATATACTGCAGAGCCTGTCTGGGCACATGTCAACCGGTTGAAAGGTGAGGTACTAAGAGTGCATGATGATGGTCCAGTGAATTGGGTTAGTGTCAACCGGGTGGGGGTACTACCATGGCAAGCGAGGTGTATGGAGGTTAACCGGACTTCCGACTTATGCTCAGCATGTGGCTACTGTGAAGGCTATTCCTGTGCCCCTTCCCCACCCCCTTGGCTGAAACTATATATTAGAGCTGGAGGTCACTCCATGGTGACAGGGTTGGGGAAGGGACCGGGTATGGATAAGTTTCAATGCGAACTTGAGGTTAGTGCTTTTCTGTTACGCAAACTTCAATAATTGGGATGTGTACACGGAGAATAGATGGTACTGGGCTTGCATGATATCACCGAATTTACAGGGTTTATCCTATAATGCACGATGCATAATGCAGACTCGGCATACCAATGATGTATATTTCACATGTTATTATATACCGTCGTTAGGGGCATACGAGTGCTGATTTCTCTTTTAAAGAAAAAACATTTTAGGGCTAGGAGACTTCACATAATTACATAGGATAATTTGGGGAGTGTTACAATTATCTACCACTATTTGGACTACTCTGTCAGTCCTCTCGCCTTGAGTTGCGTTAACTTCCCAGTCGCATGCCACAACATAAAGATACAGCCCGTGTTTGCCAGACACCCAACAACTGGCAAAGCGCACAGGAAATTTGCAAACCCTCGTTTGTGATTCTCCCCAAAGACCTAATATAACCGCTCGCTGGCTATCAGAGCATGAGGAGACACTTAGGCAGCCCCCAGATAAGGGCAGACCTAGGCAAACTGATCTAGATTAAAGGAAAGGGGGGGAGGATGACTGGAACGCAGTGGAGGCCTTCTTCGATTACGTATACGTAAATCTCATCGGGGGATAGACCGGGAGGGAATCGATACCGATTATTCCTTTTTTTTATTTCTTCTCTCTTCTTGCTCCCTCTTCCCTTCCCTCTTCTCCCCTTCGATTCTCCACCGTTTCATTCCCGCAAGACATATTCTTTCTCCACCATCACGGTATATACCGCAGCTTCAATCCAGGCGGGTTTCCGGCTTGCTCATCATGGCCCCTTTACTGGGGTCGCATATGAGTACTTGAATTCATTAAAAAGACCCCAAAAATCACACCTCCAGGGTTACCCTGAGGCCTCTGTATATGGTAGTTGCTTCCCTCTTGGACACCACTGGCCTGTAATGTAACATTATCCCTTTCTACCAATTTCCGTTGTTATATTCTATATCTTATATAGCCAGCCTACATGCTGATGTGTCTCATTTGTATTTCCATACTCGTGAGTATTGAATTATAAAAGGAAAAAATGTATTTTCTATTGAACTTGCCTTTCCGCTATATCTTCGAGAGTTGAGCCCTCTCCTCCATATATTACGATCTACATAGTCGAATATCTCTGTCTGGTTGGTTGGTGCTTTTGCACTGCGTTGCACTTGGGTCTCATCCCCACTGCCTAGGCAACATCGCAATAATTTGTTATCATTCTCCTATTATAAGAGCCAGGCGTTGCAATAGTTATCCTATTACTTCGATCTTAACTACTGCAATAGCCTTTGCAAGTACAGTGTTAGGCCACGTCTATAACAAAGTATATGGAATACTTGTTAGGGAGCGGAAGCTACGGAAGCAACACAACATAAGATGACGTTGGATAAGCTAACTATAAGAGCGCTATCATTAGGGCACGGAAATAACATAAGCGACCTAGAACAAGGGGATAAAGTAGCGGACTTGAAGGAAATGAGCCAGCGGCGTGATGAGTTCAGGGTAACTAGAGTAGGTAAGCGCTACCTAGTCAGTGGCGCTGGTAACTTGGGTGATATGCGTTCCAAAAGCTTAGGATGAACTACAAAAAGTGATCACCTCCTACGACTCCATATGATCAAAGGCTGCTCATAACACGCAAATAGTGCGTTGCACCAGCACTACCTCGCAAGTTACCCTCAGCTCCCTTCTCTACAGCACAACTCGTGGCACCCCCTCAACTCTCCAATCCGTAGTCATGCGTTGCAGATTTCCTAACTTAGCTACGAGTACCCTCCCGCTCCATATATTTTTTTATTTTTTTCATTTTTACAAATTCAGTACTTGTATGCATATCTTTAGGGGGACGAATGACGAGCCACCCGAAAACCTGTGTGTGGATCCATAGGCTGGCAAGTTAATCTGCCGCTCAGGGGGGTACAGTGACTAAAAAGGAAAAGAGAAAAGGACAGGAAAGGAAAAGAAAAAGAAAAACAAAAATAATAATAAGGATTTCAAGTGTGTACGTTATAATAACGAGTGCTATGGGGGACTAATACTTGAAATTATGCAGTCAAGATAAAAAGAGGGGCTTATATTCAATTGCAAAATAGAGCGCTACGTCAGTCCGCTCGTGATCAGCAGGTCGTTTCAATACTTGCTCTGGTTGACAAAAAAAAAAGGGGGAGTTGAGGGTAACCCGGAGTTCAAGTTCAGGGTAACGTCCGGGGGAGTATGGAGTTGAGGGTAACCTGCATAGGAGAAGCTGAAGCTACTAATGTGAATGCTGTTGTGCGAGGGAGTGGGTGCTGCATGTTTTGGTGCAGTGCAAGCCGTTGTGAGTTCGTCATACATCCCTTGGATACGTGTCCTGAATATCCAACAATACAAAAGGTGGTTTCGATACTATCGTGGCAGCCATTCATTTTACATGCAAGTCTACAGGCCTTTGGTAGAACCATGTGGCTGCCATAGGGGCCGATTTTTCGGGCCGTCTTTTTACAGGGTCAATGGTGAGGGCTGGTAGTGGAGAGTCTGGTAAATTCAATGGGATATCTCGGAATTACTTTTGGATGCAGCTTAGTGCTCTTATAAATGGACGCTGTGTTTGCTTCGGCTCTGGTGCACTGATATTTCTCAAGCGTGGATGATTTTCTACTATGCGGTTTTATTCGGGATCGTGCTTGTGTTCCCATAAAAATATTATAAAAGGCATCAGCCGTACAAGCACCTCATTTTTAAGGATCTTCATAAAACATAACAAACGAAAAGCTTTAACGAAACATAATATCAAGCCACACGATGAAATCACAAACAAAAAAGATCAGAAATCGTAAAGCAAGCAAAATACACCTTTAGAGTAGGGATAATCTTTAATCGTCTTGCGCCATACGGTAATCCGTTGGCCAGGCCCCAAATTTTATTAGATGCTCCATGGCATCGAGGTGGTATACGAAATTCTCATATGTCAGCTGAAATCCTGCCGGGTCATCGAACTTGTTGCGATTGCAGGTTTTCTTTGACTGGTTTATGTTGTGCTCGTACTCGTCTCGCTCCCGTAGAAGTTGTGCATCGGCCTTGTGTTGCTGTACCTCGTTTAGGGAAGTCTCGATGACCTCCACATTGCCCAAAGGAGCATTATCCCACTGGCCTACCGCATCCGGCTGTCCTTCCAACCAACCCTCCACCTTTGGCACACTTCGTTCGTAATAATTCTGATCTACCCACGCTTCATAGCCTCGACTCCAGTTTCCAGAGTCCCAGCTCCTCACTACCAGCTCTTCCAACCATGCCTCGCATTCGGGACAGATCGTGGAATGGCCACCGCGATTATCGAAGTAGTTCACCGTCCAGTCTACTTTATCCCATGGATGCTGCCAGGGGAATACCCATGTAGGGTGCAGCTGTGTCCACTGTTTGAATCCAGTGGCGTGGAAGGGCTCGTAGCCTTCATCCCTCCATGGCTGTGAGCATCCGTATTGTACCCGCTCCATCTCTCTCTCTTCCAATTCCCTATCCTCTACCTTGCTCTCCAATTCTAATTTCTGCTCCCTATCTTTCCTCCGCTTCACCATCTCCTCAAACTCCGCCATTTCTGTCTCATCCCCGTACGTTCCGAATTGCATCCTCGCCAGCTCTAGGAGCCTTTTCTTTGCGGACCTGACCTCAGAGTCGGGCTCTGGTTCAAGAACCCATTGGTACTTGCGTTTCACTGTTTCTTGCTTGGTTGTCATAAAGTCACGGAAACATCCCTTACCATCGCCCCTGGTACTGGCGAATGGTGCCATTGTGTTTGTGATTGGTGTGTACGTGTGGGTGACTGTCGTTGAGTTCTTTCCTAGTTGAATTGAGGGTTAGACAAATTAAACACATAGTCCGAGCGTTAGACGAGGAGAGTGTTGCCGAAGTGCTATGACAGCTAGGTTTGTGGGTACATGTGATTAGGACTGTTGATTGGGAGTACTTACAACTTGGACCTAAATTGGCAAATGAAATATGCAGCAAAGCTGACAATGTAATATCTATATGTGTGAAGAAGGACGGTTAAAAGATGGGCTCTGAACAAATGAAGCCGTGGAATTGGTAATTGTCTTCGAGTAGTGGTGATGAAGTGGTTGGATCGGTGATGTTGGGGCTTCGAGCCAGAGGGGGGGGGTTGAGGGTTATATATAATGTAGGGTCTGCAGCGGAAGCCGAGTACTTATATATGAGCATTTGCCAGGCTTGCCCAACCAGCTGCGACATCTCTTCGTTTGCAAATAGTCACAACGAAGTTGGCTTTATCAGTTGGCTTTATCGCATTGAGGGGGACACTGGGGCTCGAATCCTTGAATTGCGACCTCTCTGCTGCACAACCGCCTCATGTACAACCAGAATACCTAGGTCCCAATGGATACGTGTGTTTAATAGATGTACCAGATTTGTACCAGGTCCCCCCATTGACTTGGGTTGAATGGGACGGGACAATAGGGCGCCGTGTCCATTGCTATCGTGTTCTAATCTAAGCATACTCTTAGCCGTATAACGTCGGTTCGGGACTGGGGCCGGGCTACCTAATGATAAGATTCGGGTTGACCTAGATATCGTGAATAAGAAACATCCGGGCCCCGGGGGTGGATAGATAATCGCCTAAAGCTTACCTACTTATGAGCAAACACAATATACATATAGATCCCCCCGCATATTTGGGGCATAGATATAGTCTGGTTGCATAGATAGTTGGCTGAGCTATACAGAAAACCCGTTTGCGCCATATCATTCTCGTGATGTATGGTAACTCCCTGTGAAGTAATGAAGTAGTGAGTTTTGGCAGGTGGATGAACAACGGTTGTTGGTATATAATGTAGGGTTCTGAACCAGAAGCTGAGTACTCGTGGATAAGCATATGCAAAGCCTGCCGAACGAGCCGCGGAATCTTTCCGACAATGCAGTTTGCATTATGTCATCAATGGGAAACACCGAAACCCCAATGCTTTTATTGATGCTCCCGACCTATTCAGCACACAATACCCCTAATTTATAGCTAGAATAGGTCTCAATAGATAGGTGTGCATCATAGTCTGGTTATGTGTACTTAGACAGCATTGTCCTATTCAACAAGTCAATGGGGACTTGGTACAGCCAGATCAATCTGGTTCGACGTGCGTAGCCATAGTCTCGGTTTTGTTTTACTTCCACACAATCCTTTCTTTTTTAAAACTCATTCCTCGTATGCACATCCCTAGGGAAAGTACGACGAGGCACTCAGAAACCAGGATGGATTCAAGGACTGGCAAGGCACTGCGCAATAAACAAAAAAGAAACTAGTACCTACTGATGAAACCGAAAATGGACATCCACACAAATGTTTCCTAGTAGCCATGAGATCATCAGCTGAAAAGCTTGGCTTTACCAGGTACTCATACAGGTTACTTCAAACTTGTTATCCTGAACTGATAAAGTTGATATTCTAACTACAATATATCCTTAGAAGTATTACCCTGAAATTATACAAGGATTGCCCTGAACTTTGAAAGATATTAATTCATATACTCCTTTATCTTAGAAAGGAGATTCTTAGGTATTAGGCAAGGGTAGGATTCTAAAATTCTAATTATCATCAATATTACAGCAGTCAATTACAAATCCTGGTTGATTTAGGCGGGCGCAATGGACCCGCGGCGCCCTGACAGCCTACACCTGGCTCAGGACCGAGGACCCCAAAAGGCGTGCGTGGCTTAAGAGAATCCGCAAATCAGACACCACCTCCTGCCCCCACTTCCAAAACCCTTACTGAAGACGGCTTCCAAATCACTCTACCATTGCAATGCTAGGAGATACCTAGAGAAAACCAGCAAATAGGAGGACCTAGACAGAGAGAGGAGGACGATGCAGACGATTGGGACGCAGTGGAAGACATTTTCCAGTTATTTACACAACCAGTTATCATCCCGCCCCCGCTTGGGTTTTCCGGGTTTCTTCTTTTTTTTTTTCTTGCCCCTTTTTTCCTTTTTCTTCTCTTCACCCTCTTTAGACAGCTCTTACCGCCTCCCTTTTTAGCCGCTCAGGCATTTCCCCCCTTTTGTACAGTCACCAGCGCGGGCAGATTAACTTGCCTGGTGCTTGAATCCAGCCAGAAACCAGGCTGGCTCCACATGGGCCAAATAGGTCCGAACTCGGGTCTTGGTTTTTAAAAATAATACAAATCCGGATATTATGGCATTCTGTCGTCCATTTTTTCAATATGAAAGTTACAAGGTTGTTTACTCTTATAACATGTCTTTGTAGGTAATAGTAATTTCTCACTATAGTCATAGCACTGCTTCTGCACGTACCTATGTAACACAACGTACACCTCCTTTATTTACAGTTCATTGGCGTGGTAAATCGCGCATAGCATCTTACTCGCGATGTGCTCTAATTTATTACTATTAGTCTGGTTGACGTTACTATTATCTTAACCGTAATTTGCTACAGTATAGTTTGGTTGGTATACGATAGTCGGGCTACTGTCACTGAGCTAGATATATACTGCGGTAGATGCTACTAACACAAAAGGCGCAGTGGTCTAATGGTATGATACTTGCTGTGTAGGTACCTGCTGACTTCAGGCGGAGGGCAAGTGATCTGGGTTCAATTCCCAGCTGGGCCATTACCTTTTTATTTTTTTAATTTCTTTTATGCTTAGCAAAAGATTGCTTCGTTCACTATAAAAATTATTTGCGTGATCCTGTTCTCGTTCCCGCCGCTCTATCCCGCTCTACCTGATCTTGGAATTCGCCGATCTTGTGAAGCTCATCGAGTCCGTAGGATGGTTGACAGTATGTAATGCATTTGTAAGTTCAGAGAAATGCCCAACCAATTTGATTTTCTTTCACAACGTCAGTACTCCGTAGGAGACGAATGACGTGCCACCCGCAAGTTCAGGTGGATTCAAGGGCAGGTAAGTTAATCCGTCGCCGCACGCGATGTATAGGACAACAAGGTAAAGAAAGAAAAGAAGAGAGAAAAAAAAAAGTTGCTGTACGATACTATAGCTCCTCACACCTTCTTCGGGGCCTGACTATTAGGACTCTATGTCCAGAAGCTGTAACCAGACAACAATTATTCCTTCACTTGTCGACTGTACTTCTGAGTTGCTGTACCAATATGTTTGACACATGAATAGGGCGTTTGGTTTGCTCTCCACTTCGTTCAATAGCGGATTGATAACTGTAGTATACTCTAAATTTGGCTGCAGAGATATTCACTCAACGCCGACATAGGAACATGTGGGGCATAAACAGGAAAAGGTGCAGTGGTCTAATGGTATGATACTTGCTGTGTAGGTACCTGCTGGCTTTCGGTGGAGGGCAAGTGATCTGGGTTCAATTCCCAGCAGCGCCGATATCTTTTTCTTTTTGGTAAAAATGATCCACAAGTTTTCTGTGCTGAGGCCATACGAAGCTCAACTTCCATAAACAGTAGCTACATTTCGACTATACCCACAAACCCTACCTAGAAGTTCATAAAACCCGAAAACAAGGCTCCTTGAACCAGACTAGGCTCCTTGTAAGAAAGCACACAGAGAATGGTCACTACGAAACTGGAGGAGATTTATCTTGACCCTAAATGCTTCTGGCAATCGTTATCACTCAATCTAGAAGTCCTCTCGGTTCTCCTCTACCATGCCCGCTGCTACCCTCCCCCTCCCCCTAGCTCTTGACCCTCTCGGTTTCTGCTATGATGGCTGAAGAGGAGGATCCGCTTGGTTCAACGGGAGGTTGCGGAATCGCACACCTTGCCAGCTTAGCACCCCTATATTTAAATGTTTTAAAACTCAGTACTCGTATTCGAATCCATAGGGAACGTATAACGAGCCAGCCGGAATCCCGGCTTAATTCAAGGTAGCCTGCATGACCAAGCAGAGAGAGAGGACTAGACCCTATTGTCCTGCGTAAAGTACTATGAATCCCTTCCTCATCGCGCCTCTGGAAAGATTCGACTCAGGTCGATGTCCCTTTACGTTGAACTCCCGTTTTGACACTTCTACCTCCACGCCCTTTTGCCATGAATATAGCTGGGTTCAGGCCTCTTAGTGGCCATGAGCTCATGTGCAAGATATTTTAGCCTATGGGAGGGAGTTATCAAGGCGCTACATCACGTCGTAAAGAGGTGGTTACCCTGAAACCACTTGAGCATATATCGTTTTCAAATTATTCTACCTCATGACAAGGGACAGCACCCCCTTACACGGATATTATCGAATGGGGGCATTGGGTATTGGGTTGATTTTGGCCAACCGCAAACACCTAGTGCATGTATTCTGGAACACTCCGGGTATAACAGAGATACGATAGGTCCTATATTCCGAGTGTTGGTGAGGGGGAGGCTCTAAGCGAGACATGCTTCAACAAATCCCTATCAACAAATCCCCGAATCATGAATGCAATAGCTCAGACACTTTGTTAGGCTATGCTTTAATTTACATGACATGCCATCACACTAGGTCTTCACTCGATAGTCATATCGCGGAGTTTAGCTTTTACCGTATTTGAAGGCTACTATAAGAAATCAACTCTACTTGCTGTCCCATAGGTGGAAACGGATCTATTTAAAGAGCACATTCTACTAAGCTACCGGCTGGTTAATCAAGGGCCTAGTGAATACACTATTCGTCTGATGTACCCCCATTTAGGGTGTGCGGCTGCAGGGCGACCCCACCCAGGTTAGCTGCTTGGGTAGGGTGAAATGTTAACCAAGTTGACTATATGATTTTAAGCTAGTGGGCCGTTCATTTGGACCGACTCTAGGTAGTATAATCCGAGAAATACTCCTCCGCTACTTAGGGTCGCCCGACTGTGGCACACCTAAACCGCGGTAAATCAGACGAATGATGTATTCACTAGGACCTTGATTAACCAGCCAGTAGCTTAATAGAATATACTCTTTAAATAGATCTGTTTCCACCTATGGGACAGCATGTGGAGTTGATTTATTGTAGTTGCCTCCAAATACGGTAAAAGCTAAACTCCGCGATATGACTATCGAGTGAAGGCCCAGTGTGATGGCATGTCATGTAAATCAAAGACGATAGCCTATTCGGGCATTGTTGATGGGGATAAGTTAATTAAATTCCGCTCTAGCAGTCCAATTTGTGTTCGTTCAGCTAGAGCTGAGAAGTTAACACAGTTATAGTCTATTGATACTTTCATATATAAATAAATTTAGCATCGGTAGCAATGATTAGGGTAGAATTTTTTTAACCGGAAACTCGAGTAGTTGTAGATGCAGTATTGGCTAATCAAATTGTATTTTAACAAGCAGTCAGAACATCTGGAATATTATTTTCCAGGCACATAAGGTTGGTAGCTGGTTAGAAGCTTTTAGTTAGGTATATCACAACTGCAAAAATATGACGTCTGTTGTAGCATTGTGCCATCCCACCCGTTGACAACGCTGTAAAACAATATCTACCTATTGTATAAGTCTAGAGAGTGCTTGAATTTAGTTTAAAATCGAGGAATTGAAGGTATGGCAGAAATCCGCATATAAGAAAGTACCTGCAATTAAGAAACCACCGCCTTGCACCTAACCCAGATCCTGTGACTACAGTAAAAAACAACGAGAATTTTCTAGTGTTGTGCAACAAGATGTAGACAAAAGAAACTAATTTTTAATTGCCTTGAACCACTCTCCACTATAGCATAGGAAACGCTTCTGATAAAACATTTTGCACCACCAAAAGATTTTAAACCTGCAACAGTCAAGATTGACAACATTAACTTCTTGAAGGTCAACATAATTATGAAGATTAGGCTTCCCAGATGGCAATCGTTTTTTATGCCATGAGCATACATGTTATTATTGTTGAAGGAGTTAAACCTGGTTTGAATGTATCTCCTTCTGATTGGGAAGGATATCAGTCGTTACCAACGCATGCATTATTGATTCTCATTCAGGTCATCAGTAAGCCAATCCTTGAGAAAGTCGCCAAGTACAGATCATTACATGCATCTGGGAGTATTTTCAGGAAAGCTACTATAGGGACACTGCACTCTCATTTATTTCTCAAGTTGCTAGTCTTTGTCTCCTCTGTACAAAGATTGAGAGAGGCACCATGCACCTTTTCTATGGAATAGAAGGAAATAGATTTGGAGTGCGGGCACTATCAGTGACGGGGCCCTGCTTTTATTTGTTCCTTCGTATGTTCCCACTACTTCTCCCGCTCTTCGTTCTCATTCCCGACTTTTCTCTTTGTGGCTAAATTTAAGTCTGTTTTTTTATTTTTACCTTGGGGCCACGACATATCCGGTTGTTCTATTTCTTTTATGTTTCTGTTCTCATTCTAACGCCTACGCTCGTACACTTGAGAATCATGGCTGCTTGCAAGTTTGAGGGTTTATAGGGATCGCAAGGGACACTGCCACTACAACACATTCCCCTCCAAATCCTCTCCTTGTGGGATGTCAGATCGTTATTGGTTTTCCTAAGTTCTAAAATATCGCATATATATGTTGACGTGTCTTCTCTTTAGTTCTTCCAGTTTCCACAACAAGCAGTCTACTTACTCCCCCCAGGTGAGAACAGTCCCGGCTTGTCAGGAGGGGCAGGACGGT
>Ga0307511_10005731_pt1 | contig 12583 bp, 12 predicted proteins | sample 13_EM_MG_FD_200266 | JGI IMG/M metagenome (GOLD analysis project Ga0307511, IMG submission 200266) | Populus trichocarpa ectomycorrhiza microbial communities from riparian zone in the Pacific Northwest, United States - 13_EM | ecosystem: Host-associated > Plants > Roots > Unclassified | place...
GGAAGCTTGATGTAAAGTTGGCAGCTATGAACCAACAGCCAGTGCTATGCTGGTTGATGGATACATCCAGGTCAGGGCAGAGGGTGAGTGGCAAATAGGCAGAGATGTGAGCCAAGAAGAGTGGTTCAGAGAGAGTAAGAGATAAAGAACAGCACCACCTTGAGATAATCGGCCTCCTGTTCATGTGAGCTAAGAGGTGTTGGGCTTGGGCAAAAAAAAAACCCCTTTTTGATGACCACAACTGACTACTCAATGGGTTTATCATAGCTGTCATGTTCCTTTATGATAGTTCCAAATAATACCCCCCTTGCTGCATCAAGGTCTGCCCTACCACACCAGGGCTGTAAAAGCATTGTAGATTAGAGCAGGCTTGTATTTTTCCCACTGGAGAACTATGATACCTTTGAGTTTTACTTGGTTCTTGTTGTGAGGATTATCATGTAAAATAACATACTTCATTATTCTGAGCCACTTGAACTGTAAAGTGGGACTGACAAACAAGGCTGTGTTGGGCTCATGTTTGGCTGGGCTAGCTGATTGCAAGACAGTAAATTAACATGTGGGACCATTTAATAGCATTCTGCTTGAAGTGGACAAAGATGACCATATCATGGGTATATTAGTTATGTTGTGTGTACCTGCTACTGTGTATTGCCTACTAAATGTAGAGAGAAAGGAGTAGATATAAAGTGTATCTGACAAATGAGTTGAATATAGGTGGGGGAAAAGGATCATGGATAGAACTGAATAACAATAGGTTCTGGGTGGTGACCACCCACCAATGTTAGGAAATTGCCATTCCACCTCACACTGTCCCAGTGCTTTGCTCTCCAGTTTGGAGGTAACCACAAGAGTTTTCTACCTCTGGGATCCACAATCCACTGTCCAAAGCCACTCCCAATATGGTACCCATGGGAAAAAAGGTTGGCCCATGACCACCCATCCTCTAGGGTGGATGTGCGATCAAAGCCCCGACTCTCTAACATTGCCAATTCCCCCTCATCATATGCTGTCTTGGTTGGGGTTGAAACACACCTAAAGAGGTGTAGTCTGTACTGGCCAGGAAGGAACCGTATATCAAAAATATCCCCACCCACCAGATGGGTGCCAATAATTGCCTGAGCTTTTATATCATACAGGGAAACCTTCTCTCCCAAGGAAAAGGCAATCTGAGAGCAATCATTGGACAATACAATGTGCTCTATGCCACTAGTGACCAAGACTCCACTGAAAATTGCTCTTGTACTGCTTGCCCCTGTATGAAGGTGCCAGCTGACCATCTTTTGCCTATCCACCACAAAGACACTGTCCTCAACAATCTTTATATCCAAAATTTCCATCCCTGTGTTGATAGATTGTTGCAGGGTACCCAAAATGGAATCAAGAACTATGACATTACTGTCCTCCTGTCGTGCTGTTGCAATATGCACCCAGTCTGTAGAGTGTGCAACTAGATGGCCTCCTTGCTGGTGGTTTAGTTTGCTCCTGTTGGGGAGGAGATCATTGGATTGGTTGTTGATATGTAATAGTTGGATCCCCTCTTGGTCCCAGGTCAAGATTGAGGGCATAGTTGGTGAGAATGAGAATCCCTTGAATGACAACCGAGGCCTGAGGTTACTCCAGGGCATATAATTTGTAGATGTATTCTTCCAAACACAAATCCATTGTTCTTGGGTTCCACAAGCAAAAAAACATCCATCAGGAGAGAACTGCCCCAGTGGTGTATAGAGGGATTGAGCTCCTTTGACCTGCAAGAGGATGTTTGAGTTCTGAACATCAATTATTGTAACCTGTGTCTTGGTGACAAATGATGCATGGAAGGAAACTGGAGAGAAAGAGAATTTCCCATCATGAGGTGGCACATGGAATGACTCAACCACAGGGTATAAGTGGTTTGAGGTTAGCTGGAACTCTTGGGTGTTAATTATAAACTCTTGATTGGTTTTGAACCCAGTTGCAAACATGAGAATGTCCTCATGAGCCCAGTAGGCACCCAACTGGTAACCAGGCCACTGTGGGAGTCGTCCCTCATGAATCTGTGTGCTCCTGATTGCATCAAACACACAGAAGCGATATCCCCCATCCAGGAGACAGACCACCCTTTGGTTACTAGAGAACAGTATGTCCCCAAGGCCCTGGATTTCAGTCCTACTGATGATTACACCTGTCTGGGTGTCCCAAACATAGAGTGTGGGTGTGTCTAGTGTAGTTATCCTAGGTGGATAGATTAGCATGGATATGGGGGGAGAAATATGGTCAAGCAAGTTCTCTTACCCTTGGCAGTGGCAGGCTAACAAACATCCATCAGGTGAAAAGGCAAGTGAGTGGGGAAGGTATATAATGCCATGAGGAGGCTTGGGGATATATAGTTTCTCCAGAGTATTTGAGTCTCGGACTTCTACCACACTCTCCAGACCAACTACAACAAACTGACCACATGGTGACCAAACAGCATGACAGACTTCAGATGCAGCCCCAGCACTTGCAGTACATGAATCCCATGAAGTTGGGATGCCAGTCACAACTCTTGATGTGAGAGATTGGATCTGTTGGCCATACAGTTCATGGATCATTGATGAATGGGGTGCAAGCTGAAGTGCAGAGTGATAGATGTGGGGGGCTGATAGGCTGATAACCTCAAAGAATTCAGTCACAAAACGGAGGCAGTCTGTTGCAGTGGCAAGGAGAGGGTTAACATCATTAAAGGCCTGAACCTGACCATAAGTTAAAATTAAAAAGTCTAATTGAAAACTCATCAAACTGGACACACCTCATTCAGCCATTTAACAGTAGCATTTAATGCACGTGCAGCATCACCCATGGCACCAAGAGTGCTCAATACCTCCAACCAGAAGAGGAATTTGATCTCCAGGAAGTGGTATAGTGCAGAAACAATGTCTCTTGTCTGGTCCTTTGTGGTAATGAGGTGCATATACCATGATCTGCATGCATACTCCAGTGCACCACGGATCTCACTCTCTTCAATTCTCTTTGACAGATCCTCCACTTCAGAATTAAGGGTATAGTTGGGCATTGAGCACATGTCCTTCTTCAATAACTTGTCCATGAGTTTGAGGCAGCAGAGGACAAGTTCAGCATGATAACTAGGGGGAATGTAGAACCGTGGGTTGGTACAACGAGCTGAGTCTGTAATGAAATCAGGAAAGGATTTGTGAAATGGTTGAATAGGATCAGGATCTTGAGGTAGAATCAGCAATGATTGGATCAACTCAAGGGGGCGCTGGACTTGAGTAGGTCGAAAGTCCATCAGTATGGCAATTGCAGACAGTGGAAGTGGGTTTGTGGATAAGACTACAACACTGAGGACAGAGCGGACCATAGCATCATCATTGGGATCATTTTCAAGGAATGCTGCCTGGAGGATTGAGGTGTAGAGGGAGTCAAGGTTATTATACACCTTTAACTTGGCCTTTCCTTCATTGGTTGTGCTCTCTGGTGATTTCATGATTATGTCAAGCCGATCTGAGGGATCTTGAAGTTTGTGATCAAGGAAATTGACAGTTGCAACAGCATATACAAAGAAACCAGCTGCCTTCTGACACAGTTCATCTAGCTGTTTGTCCCCTGGCCAATGCTCAATACCACCACGTCGCTTTGCGAGTTCTGATAACTCATGCTTGAAAAAGCAACGGATGTCATTGTCAATGGTGCAGGGCTCAACATCATGGAGAATAAAGACATCTGTTAGACCCCTCAGTAGTGGGCCACGGAATCCAGTTGTGATGTGGATTTCTGGCCGGCTTGTGATGAAAAACTTGACTCCAGGAATATCTGAGACTGACTGTCCCAGCACAAGGAGGACAGCAGATTCAGGATCTTCATCCTTGCACTCGTCAAGGGCATCAATCACAATAACAGTTGAAACACCTGCAGACTGGAGTGGTTCAATAAGGAACTTTTCCATCTGGTCTTGGAGTGACTCATGCACAATGTCTGGATTGGACTGGAGGAGAGGGATCAATGAGGACCGGAAGCCTGGGTACTTCTGTGCAAGCTGGAATGCCAATGTAGGAAAAATGAGGTGGAGGTTACTGCGATCCTCAACACCCCTTGAGCAGAAGAATGAGGCACCCAAATGGTTGTCAGCAAACAACCTTTCTGCAGTTGTTTGTGCAATTGTGGATTTTCCTGTCCCAGCAAGTCCATTTAACCAGAAAATGGGTGACTCCTCAAAATCCTCAGTCCAGTGTTCAATCTCAGCCAACACACCATCCCGGGTTCCTTTAAGGCAACCACGACGGTTCCCATGCTGGTACCCAGCTCCATGAGCACGGTGGCAGCTGTTCAACACTGATAGTTCAGCTGTTGGTCCATGAGTATATATCAAAAGGAGGTGGAAATGCACCCAACCTGCATCCTGCAATGACTGGTTAGTGTCTGGAATGAGGTTAAATGGAACAACTGGTGACATACAATCAATCTGCGATTTTGCTCATGCAACAATTTCTGTTGAGTGAACTACATAGTGCATAAGCAAAGGCTCCTACATATGACCAGAGGATCAGAACCAACCTGGTATTCAATAAGAATATCCCTAAGGTCTTCTGCAAGTTCACTAACAGCATGTTCATCTGCACCATTCTCTTGGTAACCAATTTCACTGGCACACTCAGATAGGGGCTGTAACTTGTCCTTGATCCCCTCAAGTGCTCTGGGGTGGGATCAACATGAGTGTCCATCCAGAATAGGTAGGCTGTACCCACTCAAACAATGCAGTCCGTTGCTTGAATTCACCCCCATCCCCAACAGCACTCCCAGGTTCCACCTTAAGTCGACCCAACCGCACGAGGATAGACTCTATCTTTTTCCTCACCCCTGGCACTACCTATTGATATGTGAGCAGGTGTCTCGCAGCACACACACATTGGTTTACCTCCTGTACTTTTAAAAATGCACTGAAAGATAACTTTATTTGATGCGCCACCTGTCAGTTCCGGTGAAGGCAACTGGAGGAAAACTTACATTCAACTGTGAGACCTGGTTGTTGATGGATTGCTGCTGCGATAGCTATCCCAAACATATTAACTCTGCCAGACCTCAATGAACTGAAACGGCGCCCACCTGGTATATGAGGATCACTTGTCGAAGCTCCTCGATGAGCTTGGCGACTTTTTGAGAGTCCCGCGTTTTGTCGAGGATCCGAGCCGCCATTCCTTTCCCCTGCAGCTCCCGAGACCGCCCCGTGATGTATTCCAAGGACCTACAGACTATCAATTTTGGGCGACGAGACAAAGATATGATACAAACCGTGTCAACTGTTCACGTCTCTCTGCCTCTTCCTGAGTACTGTCGGTGTTGCCCCTCGTTACAGTATCCTTCAGCTTTGCCACCCACGGGATAAGGCTCTCAAGTTTGTCCTCGACATCCTTGGTTTGCTGCAGGGTATCCGTCAGCGGGGGTAGGCGGGTTATTCGATAGAAACGAACGTCGTAGTGGTTAATGAGGGCACTGATGCCTCCCAAACATGATTTGAGGGGCGGGAAAGCGTCTGCTGATTCCTTTGCGATGTCCAACAACACCTTCGTCGCATCGGCGACCCTCTGTTTTTTCGCTGCGGGATGCCGTGAGGTTTGGACAGTGATAATTTCTAGGGTTCGTACTTGAGTGTGGGGTGGCACCTATCTCACTAGCCGTCGGACGTCGTTTCCGGGTTGTGCTGAACATTGTTTAGAATCGTATGTGTAGTGTGGAACCAGGGCAGTTGGTCGTCGTCCGCAATGTGGAGATGCCCATGCCACGAGGACGCTTCAAAAATTGTATCGTCGCCACGGCGTCAGATGCGTTGAATACTATTATGATGGCAGAAAGGGGTCTCACGTACGCAGCCTGTCATTCGTTCAACTCGGGGACGAAGCCGCTCGTCGGCAGCTTGGCCGGTTCGGATCGCTGAATAAACAACGTAAGAATCGTCCCAGCCATTGTGAAGGAAACCCACGTATCCTTCCATTGTGTGAGGTCTGGGCTGTGGATTCGATGGGCCACACGGTTCTAACCGACTCTAGATATGCTCGCAGGAGGCTTGGGCGAGCAGGTTATCTTCATCATCTCAAAACCTAAGAGTTTTGAATCGCTCGTGAAGCGCATCGAATAGCGTTAGCAGGTGATCGTGTCGTACCGCACGGGATAGCCACCCTGAAGGGAAGGTCTCGCCAAACCGTCCCACGTCAGCTCCCGTTTCAGTCGACTCTCCGCTGGTAACGAAAATCACGTGGGGTTTATCCGCACGAAGCACGTCTGGGAGGGTAAAAAACCTAGCCTCTAGAGAGAGAAAAAACCGGAAACAAGAAAGGAGCGTCGAGAGGACTCCAATGCGAACGCAGAGTAGGAACAGAAAGACATAACAGCAAGACTGGTGCTGGAAAACCCACTCCGCCCAACTACGAGCAGTCCACCTCCGGATAATAGTTCTTCGGAAGAAACGCGGCACCTTCCGTGGCCCCACCGTGTGGTAACCCGTATCACCGCCGCGATGCCGATGATGCTCTTCCCTCGTGCTAGGACGCTATCAAACACGCGGTTTCAAATTTCAGCCACCTCTCTGCAGGAGGGAAAGGGACAACGCCACAAAATCGCATTCACGATGCTAGTGTCAGGCTCGATCCACGATCTGAGGTGGAATATCCCGGAAAACTAGACCATGGCCGACGCCACGTCGCGCGTTGAAATCGGGTATCCGTAACGGCTAGGCGGCAACCTCCGGAGCGAACGCATTCGCTTCGTATTGGGGTTCTTGTGGGGTTGATCGAGTACGTACTGGTTTGAAGTAGATCGCCGGGTTTGTCGGTTGTCGGTTCAAGGCAATGTGTAGAGAGGGTAGAGGGAAGGTTGTAGCGTGACGACAGTTCGCCAAATAGACAGAACTCTGTCGGGGAGTATGTTGGGAGTTGAGCGAGATTCCCCATAATCAATCCAAGAGCGTAGCCGCATTGCTTTGGGCAAGAGCCGTCGACAAACATAGTGTGGGTCAATTTCTGGAAGTTGAAAGCGAGGGTGCGACCGTTCCACCCAGATAAGACGAGTTCGTCGAGGGCGCGCCCGTTCCAACTTCTGACGCCCTCAACTCTCGCGACCGTGAAATTGTTCTCCCGGCCGCTCACGAGAAAGGCTACTGTTTCTAGTCCGCCCCACCGCCAAAGACCAGAGAATCGAGCGAATGGGAGATGTCGGAGTAGGGGACAATCGGGTTTGATAGAGAACCGTAGGGTGTGAAAATGACGCAGTCCGACAAGGCGAGAGATGACAGCTTCGGTGCATTCTGAGTCCCGAGGAACGCATTGCACTACGATGTCGTAACCGAATCCAAAATCCCAAAGGCCTCGTCGGCGGGGCGTAACGTCTGCCGCAACAGCTGAAGGTATGAGCCTGGTAGAGACAGAACGACAAGTTAGGGGTGTTTGGAATCGGCCACATGGCGATTTCAGCTAAAGCGGGTAGGAGACAGTGGCGGAGGGCGGGTACGCAATCGTGAGGCAGAGGCCACCCCAGACCTCACGGCCCCGCACACACCGATTCCGTTGGGAAGGTGAGCGCCGGTTGGGTGGACACAGCCTTCCCTGTGGTGAGTTCCCTCCTTCACCAGGGAACCTCGTCCGGATGTGGTTTGCTCAGGCGGGCCCAAGCATCCGCGATACATGCCGTCGTAACATCTCCAATCCTCTTTCGAAGGGCCCTTCGTGATATCCTACCGTGAGACTGAATATGAGGACGAGGGAAGTCATTGCGCACAAGCTCGGAAACACCCACCGTTACTATAGAACGTTCGCGTGATGGGAGTGACAATGTGTCCTGGGCAGACACAGAGATAGAAGTGCCCAATGTTTTTCGCCTACCTATAGAAAACTGAGCAATGGCCTATTGGAGGTCCGGGAAGTGAGGACCATGGCATCCGGAGTACGAGCGTTCAATCAATTCTTCGGTAATGACCACTGGGAAAGGTCGGAACTGGCCGTTGGCGCAAAACTTAGTTCAACGGTGCTGACGATGAATCCTTTTTGCCACTGTGAAAACCTAGGCGCTAGACTGAATCAGTACTGAAAGCGCTGAAATGGGCCAATGGAAGCTGAAATTTCCCACCGCGTCCATCGGTACTAGCGTTCCCACAGAGAACATGGTTCTTCAACAAAGAAAACTGGATGCGGTATCGAGGGTACTGACGAGTCGCAGCACGGTAGAGTCCAATACGGCACGCTTGGGCTTGCTGGAGGCCTGTGACGACGGTGGGGGTGAGTGATAAAGGGGCGAACCGTCGGAGAATAGGTCGGGGTTCCAAAGCGGAGGGAACAGAACCCCGCAACTGGTTGCCCCGGTTTCAGGGGCGCTGAGTATTGTTCCCCTCATCACCCGATACACGACGGTTCACGCCGGACATCCGCGGGAGATCAATTTTCGGATATCCGGGGGTGTCACCGATCCAGAGGGGGTGGATATCGCGCGATCTCAAACCGGCCAATCAGTGATGTCCTTGAGAGGTCGGATACCACCAGATATTCGCCAGGGGTGTCGGCGCGTCGCGCTCAGTAACCACTTTTACCTTCTCATTCTCCTTTTCTTTTCCCTCTTTCTTGTTCTACCAAAGATACAATGCGAACAAGAGTATATTGGAACATTGAGAAACAAGTAGTGTTAACGAAAAGGGAACATCGGGACTCGTTTCATGGAAACCGACGTCCGAGCTCTACGACTGTGAATGGACGCGCTGATTGACGTCGGATGGGGCAGCTGTGGGATGGGCTTGTGAGGGTCGTGATGAAGGTCCTCTCGGCACCTTCGCTTGCGTTGCTTTATTCCTTATTCCGCTCATCAATGACATTGGATTTTGTTGTCGCCCTCGGGACAGCCCACGGAGCCAACAATCTACCCACCCCCCGAAGGTCCCCCACGGGTGGTGGAGGGGCTGATTCACTCGAACGACATGTCTCATCTGTGAACGTCGTTCGGGCGAATGAGCCTTCCGCCACCCGTGGGGGACCGTCAGGGGGCGAGGTCGATTGTCGGTTCTGGAGGTTGTGCCGAGTGCAACAACGAGATTCAATGTTGCTGATGGACGAAACAAGGGATAAGGCAACGGCGAGCAAATGTGCTGGTGAACGTTCAGGAGGAGAGAGTTAGGGGTACTGGGGGTGGCGGAGTGCCGATCGATGCCCTCTTTAATCCTGCACGTCTCGCATTTTCGCTCTCCGTCACTCTGTACTTATTTCACTACACGCTGTGTAATATTGGGTCTACTTTCAACTACAAAATTACAAGTCGGCCTCGTGTCTGATCTGTGGTACAGAATCCGCACGCTTGACTGATCAGCCTGTGTAACCTCCTTTTACCTCGCGCTCCGCCATCTTCACATCCTTACGACCGCATGTGAATGGACGAGGAAAGATACACGAAAACAGGGAGGGTGGATGAAATTGAGCACGAGAGACATCGCGACAGTTCCGTCGGGAGACAGACAAGTGGGAAGTGGAAGATGGAAGTGAAGTGAAAACAATCGAGGACTTTTGTCCCCGCTCCTCACCGTTTCCCGTAAACATGATGCACGCTCACGAAATACCCACAGGTGGACTCTCCGCCCATGCTACAAGAGAGGTGAGGTAGGCAAGAGTTTTCCTCATACACTCCAAGAGATCAGAAAGCGTTCGAAGAACCTGCGAACCTCTTGCGCATATAACTGCCCGCCAAGATGGTACGTCAGTTTTCGAACACCTAAGGTGAAGAAGACGATGATGGACCCCAAGAAAGCCAAATCCTTGTGCGCTCCAGCGGTCTCTCCACCCACGGGCTCATCCGGAACCTGATCCAACTCGTCCGTCAGGAAATACCTGACCGCCCGATCCCACAACCAATGTCCGCGCCGATCATCCCGATCATCCAGCCGCTCGCCTTGAATGCAAATATCTTCTTTTCCCGGGACCACTAAGGGTCAGAAATTGGCAGGGTGGCAGTCGATAGCCTACTGGTTAGTATTACACAATAAAATCCCACCTCACTGCCCTTGGGGTTCAAAGGACTCACTTTCTTTCGTTGTGACAGTTCAGTCCTCTGTGTCACCCAAGGTTTCATCAATACAATATTTCCTATCGTCGGGATGAATGGCTACATGTAACGGCAATCTGAACAAAAGTACATTGGGAGTTTATACACGAGTAGCGTTAATAAAAAGAGGAGATCAGGACTTGTTTTACAGAAACCGACATCCGAGCTTCTACGATCGCGAACGGACGTGCTGATTGATCTCGGATTGGGCATTCGTGGGTCGGGCTTGTGAGAGGAGAGTCGCGTCTTCCGGTGGATAAGTGACAAGGTCCTGATTGTAGATCTGGTTCAATGCTCTGCGGTGGGTCAGAACCGGACGACGCTCAAGGTGGGGCAAGGAGGCGTACTCGGTGAAACCGATTGCATCTGGTTGCGCGCACTCTTTTTTTATCTCCTTAAGCTTTTTGTCAACGCTCCCCCAGAATCCTGTGCCAGGGTCTTCGAAATGCACTGCACGCTGTGGGGTGTGTAAATCGATAATGTGATGGAATGACGGCTAAACCCTACCAGTAAGGCCATTCGAACAGCAAGTGCTTCGTGAGCAGTGATATCACCACAGCGGTGTGACACACGGGACACAGCGTTGACCGTTAGAGTAAGAATATCATGCTTGTTGCTGATGGAATCCGCAATCTGATGTTGAGAATTATTAGGAGCGGTTTCACAGCATTTGCGTCTGGTGACAGCAATGTACCTCGCACTTCAACTCATACCGCGTGTTGTTGCACACCTTGCCAATTGCTTTTCGGAGAATATCCTCTTTGCCACCGGAAAGCCAAGACTTATCAAAGTCTTGGCGGCCTCTGAAGCTGTCCTGATGTCGGCGTGGGATGAGGGTGTGCCTTACATGGAGAAATGACACTCCTACCATGATCACTGTGGCCGGCTTGTTTGAACCATCGTGATAATCCATCTCCTCAGCTGTGGACATCATAACAAGTGCTGCTTTGTAGTTGATGTCGTCCTCATGATGCTCGTTAGTCAATGCTGGTTAGGAATTGGTAAAAGCATTCACCATCATGGACTTTGGGATCTGTGGGAGGTCAGCACTGGGTTGCGATCCTCCCACGCGAGTTTCGGAGATGCCCATCTGTTGTTCGATGCGAGTCACCTTTGAACGGATATCGATAAGTTTTTCTTCCTGGGTAAGCTATCCGGCATCGTGAGAGCAATGCGAGAGGGAGGTCTGCGTGACCTACTCGTGCAAACTCAACCAGCCCCTCCTCCTCGGTTGTGGACAACCGGTTGTGACGAGCAGATGCAACCGCGTATTCTTCAAGCCGTTGTGACGGGTTCCTCCTGGACATACCTACGTCCCGGTCCGGGGACCCTGTCTGCGAGCGTCGGTGCTCAGGTTCATCAGCCCCTCCTCCACCCATGTGGGACCTTTGGGGCGAGGTAGATTGATCACGCCGTGCACTGCCTGGAGCGCGGCGACGAAAATCGATGGCATTGACGAAGGACATGAAGGAGAGAGTAGTGGTAAGCGGTCGTGTTGATGAACGTTTAGGAGAAGGGAATTAGGGGCATCGGGGCGGAGCAGGTCGGCTCACGATCAACAACGACGTGCGCGAAGTCCCAGATGGGGCGACGAAGAGAACCAACACCGGAGTGTGAGCTGTCATCAATTAACATGAAACCTGTGGTTAACCTCAGCTTGCAGACGTTCAACGCATCCCTTCAGATGATGGAAACCGTCGAAATGATTGCTTCCGGTGCAAGGTCTGTATCGAGCATGCCGACAACCGTGACCCGCGGGCCTGTACAATTTCAAGAGGTCAAGTAAAGGACCACCTGGATACGAAAAAGCACAAACAAGCGATTTTACGGCGGAACCTTTTGTTAAAGCGCCAGCAGGAGGCCGCTGCAACTGGTCCCACACAAGACCTCAGCCGGTTTGCAACCCCCTACCCTGACCCCCAGATAACGCAACTACCAGCACATAACCTCTTCCGTGGTGCTCGGCCAATCGACAACACCTGGCTCGACGAAGAAGGAAATGAGTACGAACTTCCGCAAATGATGGCCAATGATCAGAATTGTTCGTCCCGCCGTGCCCAGGATTTTTGGCGTGACGTCGGTACTGCCAGGTCCCGTGAAGCGCCTGCAGACAAACTCTGGGGTGTCTCGCCAGATGACGACGGTGACTCTTCTGAGTCTGATGAACCTGACATGACGGAGTGCGAAATGCCAGGGCTTGCCACCTCTGGGTTTGAGTCTGACGAATTTGCACCCTACGCTTCGAAAACTGTCAGTAACCCTCCATCTGTATGTCAAGAGAAGAGCTGACCCTGTCACGATTTTCACCTTTTTTCACTCATTTTTCTTCTAAGTTCGAAGCGCCCAAACATTCGTTCAAATCATGACATGGCGTTATCTTATCTTATCTTTTCTTATCTTATCTTTTCACACTTCAAAGTCACACCATCAAGACAGGGAAAGCAGATAGTATTGGAAAACCGATAAAGAACTATCTACTTGGAAGAAGCTGCCACGACCCACTCGTTCTCCTTATCGGACTCCCCCAATCCATCGA
>Ga0307511_10005732_pt1 | contig 12580 bp, 7 predicted proteins | sample 13_EM_MG_FD_200266 | JGI IMG/M metagenome (GOLD analysis project Ga0307511, IMG submission 200266) | Populus trichocarpa ectomycorrhiza microbial communities from riparian zone in the Pacific Northwest, United States - 13_EM | ecosystem: Host-associated > Plants > Roots > Unclassified | place...
TTCCAAGATACATATTTTTATTAGTCTTTAATTATTGGTAATACTTAAAAATAACCACATCATAAATACATTACACCGGCACTTACAAAAATTAAAAGAACTCCCTGGAAAACTCACTTTTACATTTTTTTTAAAAAAATATTTCAAGTTAATTCCAACGACCCTACCTGGCATTCTCCCTTTATGCACCATTTCTAGGTTCCTACTTGTATTTTATATATACAAAGACGTTTAGAATGAAAATAAAACAAGTACATCTCCAAAGATTTGCGTCTCCAAGAAAATTTGACAGCCAAACATACAAATTCCTGAATTCTTCAAAGCAAGTTGGAATAGATAAAGCTTCGAACACCTCGCACGGAACAAACTCTTGGCTTGTACCACAAACAGTTAACAGTCCAAAATAAGTAAGTAATGTTCCAAGTTCCAAGTGCAAAATGATATTTTGCTCAGAGACGTTCAAGGACAACGATATATACCAGAACCGGGGAAAAATATAAAAGAGGAAGGGAAGGGAAGAATCAGAGGACAGTGAAAGAGTAAAAAATTAGCTAGTGTCTTAAGTAGTCATTCAAAGTTCTTCAGTGGCATATTCATCAGTTAAAAATCAGTACAAATGGATAATGGTAAACTCACCTGTCTAGGTAAGACCGGTATCAAAATTTAGCTTTACTTTTGTATAATGGAACTGGAAGGAACTTGGAAAATCCCCAAAAGGTCAACAGCTCGTTTGTATGCACAAGAAGCATTGGAATTCAGATGAATCAATGACCAAAAAGAATGAAACAACGTAGCTGTTCTTAATCCATTAAAGCTGTCATACGAGTGCAACAAAATCACCTTGCAGTAAACCTTGTTGCAAAAAGTGATTTCTTAATTAGCACTTCGAGGGTTAAGCTGCTTTCTGAGATGACGAGCCAGCTGATCCAATTTGGATGTCTTTTGTGTATGTGTTTGTGAGTGCAAAAAGTAACAGCACAAACACAACTTGGGCACTCACAATCCCAAAATGGCTGATGCTGTTACCAATTTCCATCCAGCTGCCTGTATTTCTGACCTGTTTCTCATCAAAAACATAAATTTATAAGTTGCCCAGAAAGAGACTAACATATTGGTTGTGTTTCTTAATGCCCAATTCTCTAAAACAGTATAAATCTATTCAGATAGTAATACTTCAATTTCAGTTAGGAAAAAAAAAATGGAACTTCCTGTTCAAATGCAATATTTCTCAATCCATTTTTCCAGATTTTTAAATTTGTATTTGAAAAATACATGTTAGAGATTCTTCACGGTTTTTCTTTACAAGTTTTTCTTATGTTATCTATATGAAGAAAAACATGAACACATTTTTCCCACTTTTTAGCAATTGTAAAAGATTAAAATTATTTTTCTCTTAAATTTTCGTATTTAGTTAGTGTTATAAATTTAATTTTTATTATAAATATAATATAAGGATTTTTTTATATAGCAATACAACTTTTTCATGATAATTATAAATTAAATGAAATAAAATTAATATTCTACAATTAAATTATCACAAGATTAAGATGACTATTATAAATTATGATTTTGAAATTTCTATGAAAGATCAAGAAAAAAACTAGCCGTCTTCTAGCAAGTTGCCAAAAAGTAATATTTTCAACGAGTTCAAAAGGAAGATCAATGTGACCATAACCTCATTGGGTCAAACTTTGTACCTGTACTCTTTTTTGTTTTTTCTCAATGCCATCCTTGTACAATTTGTTTAGCCTAATACCATAATATCCAGTACAGATTTGATTTAGCATCCAGCTAAGTATTCAATGTGAGCTTGGGTTGGAGAAGGAGAGAGTTTAAGTATATGGAATTGGGATGGATTAAGGTTGTTGGATTCCAATAAAAATGCAATTGCATGTATTTTTCAACAAATAAACATATTACAACACTTTCATCAATCTCATAAACATAAATCAAAACCACAAAACACGTTTTCAAACAATCAAACACCACAAAAATTCAATTATTAAGTTTTTAGATCAAAAACTTCAAATCCACATCTCCGAAACCCCTTGATGAAATTGTATAAATTCATTGAGATGAAAGCTTTCATTTGATGATAGTAAAAACTAGCTAGATTATGTCTCTCCCTCTCTCCCTTTTCTTCTTACTACTTTTCATACTTTTATAGATTTTTTTCTTTTAGATCTTTGAGTTTTCAAATCCAATGATGGGAATTAACTCATGTAAATTAAATGGTTCAGATTTGAAGATAGGGTAGAGATGGGAAATGTTTAAAGAGACATTATTAAAAAAATAATTCACTTAAACTGTCCTCAAGACATGTCTCTCATGCTCCATTTTGGAGGGACAAAAATTGGCCCCAACCAATCAAGTTCCTATTTCATTTATCCTAAGACAGGAGCAAAACACAACTTTTGGGACAAGTCCACGTAGCTAATGACGTGATTGACATGACTCCATTACTAACAAATCATGCAGTATATGATGGAATTCAGGGGAAAAAATTATAAGGATGAGTTTAAGAAAAATAATAAAATGTTATTTAAAGAGTAGAAGATGATCATACCAAGAAGAAAAAGTGGATGGTCATCACATCTGAAAATAGGATAACAAGGAAATAGCATCCAACCCGTGGAACTTGAAGTAGTTTGGTTATAGCACTGAATACACATCTGCATTTGAATTCAGAACACGCAGAAATAAAAATCAAAAGAGCAGCGGAATCCCATAAAGATTTGATTGCCTATTTATAATGCTCTAGAAATCAATCAGCATACTACAAATGGCAAAAATCTCTCTAGGGGAGTAGCTGAATCTCCAAAGTCAGGGCTTGGATTCATACCCTACAATGGGAATTCTATTGGTGTGGCCAAATCTCTCTAGCATTTTGAAGTGCATGGAATGCACATTATTGTGCTGGAAAAAAGACCCAGTATATGATGATGCTATTGCAGAATTGTTATCTTTTAGGCATGCTATTGCCAATCAAAAAATGAAGTTTTGGTGAGATGACTGAGACCTTTATTTAATTTAATCTTGTGAAGTAAACAGCTATCACATTTTAAAAAACTTACATGACAAGCATAAATGGTATGAATAGTTTGAAGATAAGAAGCGTGGCCATCAAAAAAGGCTGCAATTAAGAGGAAATCATATCAATTCAATAACTGATTTTAAACTGTAAATCAGCATGTACTTCAAGAGTTTGAAGTTGAACTTCACTTACACTGAAGACAGTAATAAACCGGTACACTGATGAAATCTCAAAACTTGCAATACTTGCAAAATTTCCAGTCCCAAAGAAAGCAACGTTAAACAAAATCAGCTGAAAAGTGCAAACCATCAAGGCCATATAAATTTCATCACCGCTTAGATTATCAACCAGTACAATAATAAAGTTTCTCGATGAAAAAAATATCACAGTTAAGCTATTCACATTCATTAAAAATCCGAAATCTTTAAGCAATTTTACATTTCCTTTAATAAAAGCACAGTAAACTCCTCTCTTGTTATTCTTTTTCTTTTTGTTACACCTCTCAGCTTTCTGCCATCATAAACTGTTTTCGTTTAACATACCAAAAACAAACAATGGAGGAAACTCCCCTAAACTTTTAATCAATGCAGAGTAGAGGAAAACAACATGAAACAGAAAATACAGTGAAAGAAAGGCTAGAAAATAAAGCATATTGAAGTTGGAACAAGATAACAAGGTTTAGGGTCCACCAAGAAACCCCTAAAATCTAAATAAACTGATAAAATAAGATAGAATGTCTTCATAAATAACCTTAGCAGTGATATAAACTAATTGAAGCCCTAAATACTTGTGAGAAAAGGATTCACCAGTCTTGGTCTCCAAGCAAAACAACTTGACCTCCAAGAAAAATAATTAAAAAGTAACATCCTAATCACATGACCTTAAATTAATTAAATAAACCTAATATCAGAAACAAAATAAAATAAACTATAATATGTCATTCTTTTTAGGTTGGAAGAAACTCATCTTTTGAGTCAAAACCATTATTGTCCTGATATCATAGGTGTCAAATCAAGACTCATTAATCCCTCTTTTCTTTGCTTAAAGTTTACAACAGTTCTAAAAATTAGCTTTAGTTACCCATTGTATGAGAAACATCTACTCGCAACTTATTTCTCTTCCATCTATCTCAAAGTAATGAACTGCAAAGCTTAAACTTGTTTCGTTAACATGTGTTACAATCAAATGTCGTTTGCTGATTCTACTTTCGGGGTAATATCACACTAGAACCAAAGGGATCGTCATAGTGCAAATCAACAAATTTCTTTTGTTAAACAATCGTGATGTCCTATTTGCACTCAACTTAGTATTCTAGTGGCAACATCATTATCAATGTTGTCAGCATTGTAAGATCATCATCCAAGTGAACATCAAATATTGGTTGAGAATCCCAATCCACATCCACTTCATCATAGTTTGACAAAAGATTCCAGCCCATAACTATTTCTTTCCCAACATATAAAGTATCTTGTCATTCTTGCTACACTTCAACTATCTTTCTCCAACACATCCTACCATAGTTAAGGGTTGAAAACCACATCACAATTTGAAGATCTTATTGCTCAGGTTTAATGCTTTGTACTCGGTTCTTTTGTTAAAAGATCCCTCAATTATTTTGTTATCTTAATATCAATCATGCACATTATGTTTTCATCTGTGTTATATATTTTCATTAGTTGGTGTCACTAACACAGTTCAAATTTGAAACATGTCACAAGCATGGTCATAGCATGAAATTTTTGCCAATATATATTTTGGTCCTTAAAATTTCTTGAAAATTTACTTTGGTCTCAATATTTCATTTGTTTTACAAACAAGTACTTAATTGAAATTTTTCGATCATCATATTTTACAATAAATACAATTTAATTCATTAAGTTTCTACATGATGAATCATAAACTTGATCAAAATTATAAAAACAAATAAGTTGATGGACAAGGTAAGGCGGTTTAGAATCTTTAGATAGGTGGTTTGCGTTACGCCGCAGGTTGGGTCATATTTATCCTAACATAAAAAATGATGCCCATGCGATGATAACATTTTTAAAAGCGCGGGAAAAATATGGGAATTATAATCTTGGTTAATTTAATAATATGATTAAAAAAACAACGATAATAAAAAAACCAAGAAAAAAATGTCAATGACTAATAAAAAAAAATAAACACTAGCCAATATTATGAAAAAATACCTTCTAAATATTTTTAAAAGTTCTCAACAATTTTTAATTGATAACAAAGCAAAAATTAAACGAGAATGGGATAATCTCATAAAGAGAAAAATAAAAGAAATCTGAAGTTCAATTAAAAAAAATCAATTTTAAAAAATGACCAAAAAATATCTCGAGTCAGTATGTCAAATTCATATTCAATTATGAGACTGGGATAACCCGCACAAAAGAAATTGAATAAAACAATGGCAACTCTCAAGCAAACTAAATGATGAAAGACAAAACTGAAAAAAAGAATTAATTTGAAAATCCAAGTTAACCCGGGTTAACTCGACTAACTTACCTCCCGGGATATGAGATCGGGATAACCCCACAGGAAAAAAAAAACAACAAAGCTCAAGACCCAATAACATAATATTGAAAGATAAATTTTTTTAAAAAAAAAACTATATAAAATGAAGCCAAATGGCTAACTTCAGAACTTAGGACTCGAGTCATGAGATTAAATTGCCTCATAAAAGGCAAACATGGAAAAACCATGAAGCATAATTTTTAATCATCCAAAATTAAAAACAAAACAAATAGCAATCAAAACAATCAAGACCAAATCTAGTATAAAAATCAAATTCATGAAAATAATGAGGGACTAAATTGAAAAACAAATCAAGAAAATGATAAAAATACAAAAAAAATAGCAATAAAAAAAATGAGAACCAAATTGGATAAAAAAAATTAAATGAAATAAAATGCTAAGAGACTAAATTGAAAAACAAATAAATCAAGAAAAAGATTAAAAAAACTAGCAATCAAAATAATAAGAAGGATCCAATTAAATGAAATAAAATACTGAGAGATGAAATTGAAAAAATAAATCAAATTAAAAAAACATTAAAAGCAAATCAAATAACAATCAACAATCATAAGAATTGAGACTAAAATTGATACAAATACAAACTAACAAGACACATTTAATTTTTGAAAGAGCTAGCACAAAATCCAAGGCATGGAAAAGAAAAACAATTCATCGCAACCCAACCCAACCGCTGCTCTATCATGCATAAGTGCCTAACCACTAGGAAAAGGACGACGCAATGCATCCAAGCCATCGAGGAAGATAGTGTTTGATTGTTGGGAAACGTTGCACGCTCTCAAAGAGCGTGGACACCTCTCACTCGTTGCATGAGCCAATTACTTTTAGTTTTTTAATTATATTTATATTTTTTAAAAGACTAAATTGTCTCTCATTCAAATTAATTTTAACTAAAAAAAATGATGAAAATATGAAAAAGCTCATGGACATCAGTTATAATTTTTTATCTTTTAAGAGCAAAGTAGTCATTTCATCGTGCAATCAAAGCATTAAAAGACCTAAAAGCCCTTGGACCATAGTTTTAGTTTTTTTTCTTTTAAAGGTATTTAAGTCATTTCATTGTGCATCTAAAATGTTAAACGACTGATTTGTCATTGATCAATATGATAACCCTAAAGTGAAAGGCTGATCTCTTTGAGCTTTTGTTTTCATACCCATTTAAAAAATAAACCTTTTGTTATCTATCATTATAAAAAAAAAATTATTAATTTATTTTTTCTAATTTAAACCTAAAAAATCAAGACGAATTATAAAAAAATAAAAGAAAAACAATTCTTGAAATAGATATATGATACCATGGGAAACAAAGTTTTCTTAAAAATAATATATGTATGATAATATGAGAAAAAAAGTCAAAATCAAAGTAATAACACTTCAAAATACATCAATCTATCTAAATTATTTAACTAATTTTGACCAAGTTTACAATTTGACATGAACTTAATTGGAAAAAAAAATTTATTTAAGGACTAAATTATATTTACTGTATAGTACAATGACCAAAAAACTTTCAGTGAAAGTCTTAATGGAAAAAAAAATACAAGGATCAAATTGAATTTTCAAGAAATTTTAGAATCAAATGTATATCAATGAAAAATTCCATGTTATAGCCACATGACACAAGTCACATGTCAATAACACCAACTGATAAAAGAGGGTAACAGTGGTTTAAATGTAATGTCTAAGGTTGATATTTAGACAAAATTGTAGTGGGACCTTTTAAGAATATTAAGAGTATAGGGGTGTACGAAAAGATTTACCATTTTTGCCTTGCTCTGCTGCCAATTTGTGTAGTGTGGGAAGAGGATAACAATCCAAACAGCAAATAAAGGAAAATAAAGGCTAAAACATGAATAATATTGAAGTTGGAAAAAGATAAACATGGTTTAGAGTTCACCAAGAAACCTCTAAAATCTAAATAAATTGATAAATTCTTTGAAATAACCATGTCGGCCTATTTATACTAGTTTAGGCTCTAGATCCTAATAGCAAGAGGATTCACTAGTCTTGATCACCAAGCAAAACAACTTAACCTCCAAGAAAAATATTCAAAAAGTCAAATGCTAACCAAATGACCTAAATTAATTAAATACCCCTAATATGAGAAATAATAAAATAAATTCTAAGGAAAGCACCAACTTCACTAATCTACTACATTCCAACAAATTATGCACCGCTCTAAATTAAACCCATAAACTAAATCTCAATTTTTGTATACTAATTGTTAAGGGCTTTGCTTAAATCAATAAACATAATTCGAGGAATTATAAAGATTTAAGATATTTACAATGAGCATATATGGTATCATACCATACACATTGCATGAATTGGAATATCTACTTCATGTTTATTCACCGTATCAATCTCAATTATGGAAGAAATTTGGAAGAGGAAGTCAAGGTGAAATGGGATGAGACTTACAAAAATTAATGGAATTCTCACATCAGAAAGCTGCAAGTATCTAACATCATTTTCAAGCATGGTTTTTTCACCAGTTCTTTTCATGGAAGCTGACAATTTCGCAACCTTGGTCAAATGGAGAATTGTGTTCTCAAATAGAATCCATGCCACAAGCACAAGAGCAAGTGCACCATAAAAGACAGCTTCATATCTGCTTGGATTTCAAGAAAAAGCACCCAGTGAAAGAAAATCATAAATGTGTATTTTAACTTTTTGCATATAACAAAAGTGCTAAATTAGAATTGAAGCTTAAAATCTTTGGACATACCCAATAGATAGAAGCAGGAATGTGGGTGCAAAACCAAGAAATATAGAAGTCAGCCGTGATAAGAGGCTCTTCTCTGAGAAAAGTGGGAGAACCATTGAGAAACCTGTAATAAGACAATTCCAAGAAGTAACAAATGACATGTCATTTAAATGGTTTAAGTATGGCATCACCGCCTTTACCTTTATACAAGGCAATAAAAAGAAAACTGATATGTATTATACACAGTGAGTTGGGTTTGATGTTCCCTATACATGAGTCGTCACCAGCAAATGTAGATCATTCACTAACAAATAACCGTAGATGACATTAAAATACATTGGCTCTGTGATACAAACTTTTCCCTAGGTAAACACAGAGGCTTGAGTAATGAACATACATTATATATTCAAAGGAGGAGAAAACACCATAATAATTGGTAGGGGTTGAGTTGTAAGAAGGATATTGTGTTTTTAAAAAAACGATAAAGGAAAATGGAATTTTTGCATACAAATTTCAAGAAACTTTACACAAAAGCCTAAATAACACTAGAGAAAAGCAGAAATGAGTCAAAAATATACCGGCAATAGACCAATTTATTAACTGGTGTATGGCATGCAATTCTTGTTTCTCTTTTCTGTGAGATGTTGATATTGACACCATCGCTGATGATAATCCAACCAAAAGAACCTAATTTTCATGTAAAACATGAGATGACCTTCAGAGATGTTAGGCAATTGAATTATGGAACATCTGTTTCAAAAAAAAATTAAAGACATGTTATACCTGCAAGAAAAATAGAACTGGGGACCTGGGTTTCTCCATTTTGTGGTAGCAGATCCGCAGCCAATACTTATTCCCTTCAGAATGCTGATCTAGCCACCTTGCTGCTGCTCCTATAATGACAATAATAGCTCCACTCGCAATCCTACATACACAGTGATTAACATTCATACAGCGTGACCACCTCAAATGAAAGTAATAAACCTGATTAAAATGATTTACCATTTTTCAATTTTTCACACGTTTCAATTTTTAAGACTTTTCTGACATTGTAGACAATCAATCAAAAGACATGTTTGATACATTTACATTACTCATATTGAGCAGAAGTCTTTGGAGATAATTTTTTTCCTTTTGATAGTAAGATCAGAATTGTTGATTGCAATAGGAATTTCAATACAGAATTTATGTTCAATTATAAGCTTATCATTAATAAGAACATTTGTTTATCAAAATTGCAGGAACTTTACCATCATATCAATATAGAAGTTCACCCCTCTTTTCCACTACAATAATTAATCATCAAGGAAATCAAAGGAGAGAAATTTTAGACATGACTCAAAGATTATTGATATGCAGATAATGTTATAATTCCTTTGAAAACATTTTGACCAAAGCAAGACTGCATAACTAACCAACCAAATGAACAAACTCAAAAGGGCTTACACTAGTCCATTATTATCAGGAATGTCTGCTGGCATCAAAGTAAAAACAGACAGAAACCAGCACGCACAGCAGACATAAATCGGTATCCCAGATCTCCAGGGAATTGCATGAAAAAGATAAAAAGCAGCTATAATCCCCATAATAAAAAAACACCATGTGTAGAGCTTCCTCTCTGTGAAACTATTCACCTGAACAAAATACAAATAATGTAGCCTCAGAAAACTAAACTTACAACCTACACATGGTTAGATAGGAAATAGCATGATCGATGCCCTTACCAGGAATTCAAGGATGAATATTGATACAGCAGAAGCAGCCAAAATCTTAATTATATAATTATACTTTCCCCAACTTAACCATCGGCACAAAGTTTTTATAAACTGGTATTCACCCACTATCTGGGTCCACAGAAAAACTGTCATGGAAAAGTATGCATGGTACAAGGGAGGAGAGTGCTCCATGAACAATAAAACAGAAATCGCTCCCGTCAACAGACATCCAAACAGATATACCTGCTAAAAAGAATTTGATAAGCCAGAAACATAATGCATAATCTCAAGAAACTTAGTGACAGTTAAACCAACACTTAGCATAAATTTAGAAATTTAGTGAAGGGAAGACAGAATAATGCAACAAAAACCACATGTTGGAATAAGACTTGCAGACCATAATACCCATTGTCAAATAAGAAGAGGAAAGTGTTTTCAACATTTGAAGTTGAAAAAAAAATGATCACGAAGATAAGAAAAGAGGGATGACGAATGATGACTGCATTTCTTCACTCTCGTTCAGTTTTGTGCTGACATTAATGTATATTATTAGGTATATTTACATCTTTCTGGGAATTAAGATAACAAAAAACAATATCTTCTATTTTCTCCACTGAAATGCTTGTGACCATTCAAAAACATTTTTCAGCTAGCATCATCGACAGGGAAACAGGCTGAAAAATGACCAAGAACCCAGAGTGTTTAATGTTCAAGGATTATTGCATTCTTGATGAAAAACCATTGATATCAAACAAACAAACTTCCTTTGCTAGCCAAGTAGTGATGAAAATAGTGATATTAGGATTGATAAACAAGCCAACAGAAATGAAACAAGAAATATTCATCATTTTCTCTTATTCTTTTAACATAACATACACTTTATAAGAGGAGGTTAAGCTTTTTTAGATATTACCTTCGTTTTATTATTTCTCTGCCATGCATCATGAGGATTCTTAAATACATCTGCCAATGGAGTGTAAGATTGCAGAATATGGAGAAGAAGACAGATTATCCAACCAATGTACCCAAGAGTAATTACAGTCATCAGCATAAGCCAATCATAGGTTTGAAAATATTGAAGTCCTTTGAGAGCCAAGGTTCTGAGGTTCTGAGCCAGCATCATTGCACTTCCATAGTCTCTGATAGATATTAGATACTCGATGTGTTCTAATGCAGCAGAATGATGAGCCAGTAGTTTAAAAGGCTTGAAATATAAGGAGTTTGACTGTTTTATTTCTAAGTTTGTTAAGAAATCACATATCAAACTCAATTACACCATTGGACAATTTTCTGCAAGCACCTAAGGACTATATGTTGAAGATACTATGGACAGCACAGATTATAAAGTTTTGCAGGGGACTGTTCAATAAGTTTCAGCAACAGATGAATTTTACAACTTCAGTTTGGTTATTTTAGTAATTTGGGATCAAAGTACAAGAAGCGAGATTTCATTCAAATAAACTTCTAACTAGTTGGTTTTGAAATATTCAAATTGAGAAGAATCAACCAATTGTTTTTTTCTTCTTTTTTCCGAGTATATATTTTCTCTAAAATGCCATGAGCACAAAACTAACTAGGACACAGTCTATTAAAAGTTGTACTGATACGTAATTAGAGAAGTGTTACTATATACAAACTAGAAAAGTATGGGTGCACATGGAAACAATACAACAGATGAAGGAAACAAACTCAGTTCAAAAGCCAAAGCTGTATCCCATTAAAAAGGAAAAAAAAACACTAAGAGATTTGAGGCCATTTAATTACCATCATGGCACTGCATTGCATTTTAAAGTTCAAAATCAAGGTAACTGAAAAGAAGATTCAAAAAACAAGCATAAGCTACCTGCTTTTTGTGATGCAAAATAACATATTCAAAATTTCTTTAGTTTGATAGTAACAGAAAACCAAACCAAAACACTTTGGGAAAAACTGGTTCAATTACTTTCAAATGTTAGATCGTATTTGTCTTTTGATGTAAAACCACCATCAAGAACACAAGGACAAACAATTAGGAGAAACAATTCTCCATAAAACTCTATTTATTTGATCCATCAGTATTCATAGCATTACTTGAATTTCTAGGTAGGGTTGTTGGAATCTAAACAAATAGAAATACAAAAGGTAAATCCCAATAACAATAGAAAAAGTGAAATCGTAATCTGAATAGGAAAACCTACCAAAATAATAAATCTACTACATTCTTATTTTATCCAATAAATAATAAATACTAATATTCCTGAATAACAATAAAATTCTAAATAAATAAAATCCTTAAATAATCAAATATTAATTCACATTTTTGTCTTTCTTCACTCCTCATCATTTTGCATTGTATATCTGAATATAAAATGCATGACACTGAACCAAAAAAAAATGCACTCCTAATTACCAAAAGCACACAAATATTTTGAGTTTTTGGTAAGAACTGAAAGATATTGCGTTTAAGGCTGCATGCAATGTGCTTGTAATGTCAATGACAAGTAAAACTGATAAAGGATACTTGATTTGCAAAGAAACTGGTTGAGGATTTGCTTTGTATTAGCTAGAACAGCTTCAACTTCTTCAGCCTGGATTTTAGAAGTAGAA
>Ga0307511_10005733_pt1 | contig 12577 bp, 6 predicted proteins | sample 13_EM_MG_FD_200266 | JGI IMG/M metagenome (GOLD analysis project Ga0307511, IMG submission 200266) | Populus trichocarpa ectomycorrhiza microbial communities from riparian zone in the Pacific Northwest, United States - 13_EM | ecosystem: Host-associated > Plants > Roots > Unclassified | place...
TTCTCTCTCCGGCCATTGACTTACATAAGCCTGTCTTGAAAACCAATCAACTAGCTGATCCCAGGCACGTGGCATCAATCTACTTAAATGAACGTAAGCCATTTTTTACTTTATATAAGAGAATCATCATGAACCTGCCTGAAGCCTGAAGCCTGAAGCCTGAAGGGAATTATTTTTATTTTATAGTTAAGGAGATGAAATTTATTTTGAAATATTATACATTTAAATCTTAAAACTAATAATTTGAATAGACCATCATATCAATATAATATAAAAAAGAGTGACTCTAAGGTTGTCTGAAAAGGAAGTTTAGCCTCGAACTATCAATTAACGGGAAAGCTAGTTTTTTTTTTAAAAAAAAAATCTCTAAACATCCAATATAAAAAACCCATGTACCACTAGAAAACACAATATTGCGACAAATGTCTTAGAATTTAGGATCTGGCTTGATCAAACACATGAAGCATAAATTTTAGCAACACTCTGACAATGTTTACACTAAATTCCAGGTAGAGATCCAAGTGTCCTGACATTATCTGGAAAAAAGTGAAAAATGGAGTGGTTGAGCATGCAGAGATGACCCAGTTCAACTTGGAATTTGACAAATGTGAGCAGCACAAGAAAAAAGAAGTATTCCATTCCCTGCTGGTTAAAGAGCATGTGCAAAGTGGCTTGAACTTCCACGGATACGTCCATAATGCCCCTAACTACAGCCCCTTTCTCTTTCCAAACCCTGTTGATCGGGACCAACATGACAGTGGCTGCACTTTTGAGAAAAGCAGCCATTAGCCACACAAGTCAGAGAAATTTCTGGTCCCCTTCTTTCTTCTGCCTCCATATTGGTCCTACCTTCGTGGGAGATGATGTGCTTATCAGCACGAACCCAACAACCACGTAAAACACTCGAAGAGACCAAGTGATGCAAATCAGGAGACAGAGGAAGGCACCCTTTAATTCACGAAGTCTACTGGACAAAGTAGACGTGTGGGATACAAAGAATCTTGAAAGCTGTTATAAGCTTATTAGCTGTTAGTTATTATTATCCTAGTTAGCTATTAGTTTCCTAGTCAAATTAGTATTTGCTGTTATAAGTTTATTAGCTGTTAGTTATTTTATCCTAGTTAGCTGGTAGTTTCCTAGTCAAATTAGTATCTGGTCTTAATTACATATTAGATGGTATTTCCTTAGCTGGAGGGTATTTAAGAGGAGAACAGAACAAAATATAGGCAGTTTTGTGTTCTTGGCAATTGCTTTTCTTTAAACATAAATTGGAGTGATTCCTCTACGGAGAGATTCTGTGTTATTAGTTACTTATTGTTCTTATTAGATTCAATGAGAGGTTGAACCAGAGAGCATTTACATCACCAAGCCCTGGCCTCATTCATTGCTCCAAATAGTGCCCTGTCGAACCTCAAATCGAAGGCTGAAGTTCATATACGAACTCAAACTTTAAAACCAACTCTTAAAAGTTCAGGTGTCAACGTATAATATAACATCAATTTTAGAGAGAACAACCCCTACTGCTTCTCCGAGTTGAAATCCACAATATTTTTCACTTTAGCCTTTCTTCTTTTATTGCTCAATTGGTCAAATATAGATACAGTGACTTTCTTCTGTAAATGATAAGGACTCCTTCAAAATTATTGAATGTGCATGCCTATCTGGTCTAGAGAAGCAGGCACACGCATGATGTAAAATCTTTTCAAGGAACCGTGTGGTATAGGCTCTCATTGATTAGGTTCATCTTTTTGGCCAACTGGAACTATGACCCATAACAAGGATTAATTTACTTCTCAGAGGATTTCCTTTGGTGAAGTTAAACCATTTCTAACATTTAATCATGTGCTAACAATGGCATGATCGTGAGAGGATCAGAACATCATCAGGTTCAGGCAACGTGCCTTGCTGGAAAAATAAAAAACAGCCAAATATGGGCTTAGATAACCAACTTTATGTGAAGAAAAAAAAAGGGAAGAAGGAAATTCTAGCATTAATAGGTGGATGTGATACAGTAGAATTTTGATGCTAGAATTTCCATTCTCTCTTCTTGCTTGAAGTTGGTGTGATTTTTTCAAGAAATTAAAGTCACAAGTAGGACCTTTTTCGGTGAATTAACAATATAACCACTTAACCCTATTTGAACATGAACGAACTTTGTAAGCAAGCCCTACCTTAATAGCTAATATATATAATCGTAGCAGAAATGGTGAGGACAGCAAGTAAACGAAGACGGCTCCTTGGTTTAAACCATACTGCTGTATCAAGAAAGACTTGCGAGTGTGAATGAAATGAATGGTTTTTTCAGTTAGAATTAGAAAAAATATATATGGACTTTGGACACTAGAGGATTAATTAAGTTTCAATTTGAGGTTTCTGGATGGCCTTTACAGTTTTGGAACACTCGAAGCCCAGAAAAGATCATGAAGACATGCTGGGCCTTGACGTTCATGCTCCCATGAATCAATGCATCATTCACTAGGTTTCAAGATGATGTTAGTGTGAGTTTTGAGTCGTGTTTTTCGGACAAGGTCCACCACGCCTTTCGTTTCCTAATGATAATGCATCCATTTTGTGCTGACTGCTGAGGGCGCAAAATTGTGTTACAAGCACACCTTTTCTATTCTTTGTGGCACCATGCATGGTGCATAAAAATGGAAAACACAGCACCCTCCACATTCACAAAGGAATCCTGAATGGTGCTAATCACATACATTATACCAACATGGCCGAAATAGTTTGGTTTCTAGGTTCTTATCGAAGGATTCATACTATAAGATCTATCATGATGAATTTCCAATGTGCCATTTGATTTATACATGTGATTTAATTTGATTTCTAGTTTGTTTTTTGGTCATATAAGAATTGGATTTGAGTCTATTAATTATATGTGATTTATTAATTTAATTTTTATATCGTAATTTGATATTTCTATATATAGCTAGCAATCCGCCGTTTCCGACTTTATTTTTGGGCTCGTACTAAGAGCATTTTCAAAGGAACTACTAAATGGATAACCAAAAATAAAAAAAGTAATATTTTAATTTTTCTTTACTTGTTTTTCATACTTCAAGGAGAAAGCTAAATAAAATACTAAAATGTCTTTTCTTTTCCATAAGTGTTATTCCTGCATATCTCTTAAAATAGCCAAAACTAACAAAGTGGAGCCAACAAAAAAAATAAGTCAATTAAATATAGCCATGTAAAAAAAAATAACATTAAAATTATTTTAAAAAAAATAAAACACTTATTTATTTCACTTTAACATAATTGATTTTTTAATTAGTTTTTTTATTGAAATATATATGATAAAAAAAAGAAGTTATATTTACATATTTAAAATACTATTTTATTAACTAAACACAGTAGAAGAGGAGAGATGCATGCACCGATTCCCAAATTAGGAAGCGTAACACCACGTTCCAAGAACATGTATATGACGGTATCTTTCTCTCTCTCTCTCTCTCTCTTTTCCCGTCTACTTTCTTGCTTTGTGGTGCTCTTCTTTTTGGAGAGAATATATATATATATATTGAAGGTTTTGACACTGATTAATTACTAGCTAGTACAATGGAGGAGCTTCAAATTGCCATAGCAGAAGCTGAGGTTCTTAACAGGGCGAGCAACTGGGGCTATTACTCTACATTCGATGGCTCTTATGACCCTAGAGGTCACAATGGAAAGCTTGACGAAGAGGAACTACAATTTGCAAAGTTAGAGACAAGAACACAGCAGCTAGCAATGAAGCGTGCAAGTGCTACAGGTTAGGGTTCAGCTTGCGGGGATCATTTCGGCGAAAACTATTGATCCGGTGCTTGCTGGATTGAAGAATTTGGTGATTGATGGAGGTGGGGTTTGTCAAGAAGAGCTGGAGATTGGAGAGGAAGCTAGGGTCATGGAATGCATGCATGAATTTCATTGTTCTTGCATTTAATTACAAGTGCTTGAGAAAGAAGAAAACTTGTCCTTTGTGCAGATTCCAGATGGAAATATGATGTATAGAGCTTCCAGAATATATTTTTTTATGCGAGTGATCTTTTAAATGATTTTTTACTAGTTAGCATAATATATTCGTGTTCCATGATATTCTTAACTCTTTTTCTCTGATATTTGAATCCTCTCCTAAAATAACAAAGCAAGAACTGGAGAGCAAAATATTAATATGAAATGTTCGCTACAACCTAAAGGTGACATCTAGCTAGCGAATTCCTTTCCCACCTTCTCTGTTATGTGAATTTTATCTTTCAAGTTCAGGAGAAAACAAGATATCAAAGAGGTTTCACATTTCATTAGGGGAAAAAAAGGGTCGTGTCATGCATGATTGATAGAAACTAGAAAACAGCTTTATAGCAGTCTTGCTATCATTTGCCTTTACAAAAAGCACTACGGGCATGCTGTGCTGTCGCATGAAGTCATCAACATTGTCTGGACTACCATTGCTAAAGGGACCCTGACTAATCTGATTTACAATCAGAAATCAAGAATATCTCCAGAAAGAATTTGAACATCGAGGACAAAATTTGTACAAACTACAAAGTACACACTTGACGACATCAAGGGCAAAAGCAATTGGCTGCCACGATGAACTAAACTTCTTTCCACGTAGCAAAGGAGCATCACTAACAAAAGAAATACATTCTCTCAAACTGTACAGCCTTGTACAATCTTCATCAGGTGAATGGGTAATCGCTGTCTTTTTGAGAGGTGATCTCACGAACCATTATACCATCTGAATCAATTATTTGTCAGTTCCTCATTCTGCCGAAGAACTGGTTTCTGGAGTTTCATCCTCGCTGAAACTAGATGGCCTCTCCATGGCAGACCTGCAGTAGACACGAAACATGAAGAATGTCAACAGAATTTTTAGCATTGATTGAAAATTTGAGGACAAGATTCAAAAAAGGGAAATAACGCCATGTTGGCAGTGCAGGAAGCACAAAAATATTTTGACAATTAATCATCTAAATGAAACAGAGCTACATGTTTATAGGGTTTGGAACACAAATATCTATGAAAACTGAAAACAATGTCAATTAACAAGTCAGCATCTCGACCAAACATGGGCATACGGCATCCTCCTTTACAAGCTTGGACACCTAGCATTTCCTGAACTTCGAACTTCACACCGAACATAATTAGCCTTGATGTGACAGGAGAACAGTGTGAAGTCTCACGATCAGAGGGTTAACATTCTGCATCTTACAAGAGGCGGCTTATATCTTATTTAACAACCAGCCAAGTTATTCGTGAAAACAAGCTTAACCAATGTTTTTCACAAAAAAATTATTCAAACAAGTATTCATGACAAGTCTGAGCATCGATTTGTTTCAGATGCATATAACCTCCCAATGTCTATTGGCACATCCAATGCTCCTACAACTTCAGTGAAAGCAATGCCCGTGGCCATGTTCTCTGGATTCTAATGCACTTCTATATATGCTTGATAGATAATTGCTACTATATTGATGCATAATTAAAAAGCAATCTGCCTGTCACTTCTCCCTCCTCTCTTTTCACCCAACTCTTCAGAAAAAAGGCTTTGCGGGGCCATGGACCCTGAAATAGTTTTAAATAGCGGTTGAAAGTTTCCTATCTGTGCTAGCCATCATGACAACTAGAGGTACTCATGCCAGTTCACTTGAAAGGAGAAACAAAAAAAAATTACGAACCACCACAACTGTGTCAGAGTAGAATTAGTGATGTAAAACTACACTAACCATCTACACAGTTATTTCTTTCAATCGAAATAAAACAACTTACTTTGGAAATTAAAAATTTGCTAAGCTAAATGTATCATCAGACATGGATACTGTCTTATAATTCTCTTTTGTGGAAATTCGCAGATTCATTAAAGATATGAAGTCCATCAAATTTGAAAAAACACGCACAACATATACACACCACGCTACACTGAGAACATAAATAAGAGTGCACAAAAAAAAAAGATTAAATAAAATTATTGTTGCTTATAGAAGCGTTTACCAACCGTTTAGTCAGATTTGTCCTTCGACGTATTTCAGAAAACGATGCTTTTGCCACATGTTCTTGCTGTGGAAAGTCAACTCTGAATCTTTTTGCAACCTTCAATATTAAGCCAAAAAGGAGGAGGTATCAAAATCAATGTACATATACAAAGAGTAAAGTGTGATTTAGATGTATATTGATGAATGTGCATACAACATATGCAGGATTCATTCAAAATATTCCCATAAGTGATCACATCATAAACTCACAGTTGTTTCATCCGTTGGATGCCTCTTTACTCTAACTGGGTCGTGAGAGCCTTTCATTCTTTTCATTTCTCCATGAAGTTTGTCCTCCTACATATACCCAATGTACAACTTGATATTAAGCTAAATATGTTAGCATGGATCTGTTCTACAATACCACAAGCAGAAAGATGTAAAGTAATAAGAGAACCTTTTCCATGATCGTACACCGTGCTCTCTCCTCTGTATCAAGAGATTTTCCAGATCCACGCATCAAGTGCGGATGCTTAGACGTGTAATTATTCCTTTGAACTATCTTAGGATTGTCATTATCACAGTCATGCAACCAAGCTTCTGTCTTTTCACTATTAACTCTCCTACCACTGGGACCAAGATGGGTTGAAAGAGAATCCGATCTTGTCCCCTCAAAACCATGCTTAGAGCTCATCCTATAATGTCTTTTGTTTACATAGGCTGATGTTTCACCAGCAAGATCATCGGGCATATCCATGGCAGAGTTCCCACCAGCATTAGAATTGGAACCATTATAGGTAGGCTTCTGTTCTAGATGGTGATGAGATTTTCTATCATGAGAATCAGAGGGCTCGGGATTACAATTTGCTCCCTCTGTATATGAATCATGAGAACTCATCTTGGTGCTATATACTTCATATCTCTGCAAGGGTATCAAACAAGTATAATAAGAAATCATGTATCAAAGAGGTAAGAAAAATACTAGCATTCCATTTCAGATGCAATTCAAGCACCATGTGATTCCATGAAAGCACTGATGGAGGTGTGACTATGAGCTCTCATCAGAGCTTCAGAAAAACTATTATAACTTCACCACTGCGAGTATATATAGGGACTCATTTGAAGTACAAGATATGGAAGATGGTGGAATGGAGTCTGAGGAATCATATAAAAAAATACCTTGTTCCATAACATTTTAAGGTCTAACTGAACCTTTCTTTGGAACATACCGAAATGAGGAAGGAAACATGTTGTGAGCATAATTGCTGGTGGTGCTGGTGCATGATTGGTGGTATATTGGCAATAAAAGTAAAGTGAAAGTCACAGTGGTGATAAACATGGGATGGCAGACATCATTGGAAGTGATGGAGAGGTGGAGGATATAAAGGTTTCCAGCATGGACCAGCAGAACTTGAGCCTCAAACTAATTTATACCAACCATCATGCTATAATTGTCATAGTTCTCCAATTCCAGAATCAAGTTCAGCATAAAATTACAAATGAAACCTATTCCAGATTTCAATATGTAAAACTAATCGCAGCCTAATTAGCTTTTATCTGTCAAAAGTGACTGCCAACCATTTTGTTTGCACCATATAACTCAACTCAACTAATTCTCCATTCTATCAATCCCACTACATTGGACAAAGCAACTGGTAAAAAAATCTAACCCTCATTTCTGTAACGATTAATGTGATAAATGAGCGTGCATAACATAATATCAATATGTTGCTAGACTCTAAGGCCAACAAAATGTATTGGAAGATCTACTCACAGCGCCAAGACTGGATTGCTTTCGAACCCCAGAAACATCAGGAGAACACATCTGAGCAAGATCTCCCACATAGATTGGTCCTGGAAAAATGGTTGGCAAGAAACAGCATATAAAAGTGAACAAGACTCAAGTGTACATAGTTATAACTAAGAAAAAGGAGTATTGTTATCAAATTATACTGAAGTATATGCCAACGATGTGAGTGAAGTGAGGACTCAAAGCTTCCTCTAGCAGTTGCAGAAAGTGGGTATCAAGAGGAAACCAAAAGATAAACTACAGCACCCAGCATCAAACGTAAATGTCCTGGCAAGCCATTTCCAATGAAGAATGTATAATGTATATTGCAAGTCTAAGTAGGTACAGAAACAAATGGGCAATTAGCACGCATCAGAAATTTATATTTAATGCAAATGCTACTGAAGTAAGTAACACTGTATTTAAAAAAGTAAGAGGTATCTTATCTGCAACTGAACCCATCAAATCATACAAATGGAATCAAAAGAATTCCCATTTTCTCATCACAACACCTTCCTCTAAGTAAGACATTGAGAATCAGAGAAAACTTGAAAAGAATATAAACTAGAAAAGCAAAATTTATTTGACATCTCCTTCTGCCTGCAGAAATTGCATGGAATTCCTTGGAAGGAGGTTATTAGAACTTACCACTGACTGGATCTCTACTTGGGGATGCAAAAGCACCAGGAGGAAGTGGCTGGAATTCAACACCTAGTGGTGGACCATCCTCCTTATAATGCCTGCCCAATTGCATCTTGACAGCAGTAATAGCAGCATTCTCAATTTCACCCTTCACTTTCAAATATCCTGATGGTTTATACCCAAAACTATCAGTACCCTTGGGAATTAATGGCATGGCAGCTCCATTCTGTGCTAGGTACTTTGAGGTTTCTGCGTCATAAGGATCCTCTCTTTGACAAACAAACTTATCTTGCAACGATGAGCTACTTCCTGAAGATATATTATCAATGCCGGTAACATTCCCTATATAGCGACTCGTGCGGTCATAGGTTAGATCAGCAGGATGAAAATCTCGACCATAAAGTCTCTGGCTCTCAACTTCCCTTGGATCAAGATTCCTATAATCACCTTGTTTGGTACTGCCACATGAATCTTGCCTCAACCCACTCCCTCGATCCTGAATAATACCGCTAGATCGATCTTGTCGTCCATTAGTGCATACTTCATCTCTCAATCTTTTGTCTTTTAGCCTTCTGTGGCAAAACCAGCTAGATATTTGCTTTTCTGTCAACCCTATTTGGTCTGCAAGTTCTGATTTCATTTCCTCTGTGGGATATTTGTGCTCTGTGAAAAAGCAAAAAAATCACTTCAAGAACATAATGACTAACATCAGTGGGTTAAATAAACTTTGTGAGAGAAGCAATAGTACCATTATAAAAGTTCTCCAAAGCGACAACCTGGGCTGGTGTCTTGACTGTCCTTTTCAGATTCTTCTCTGGAGAAACTCTATTCTCTCCAAAATGCACTTCACTTGATTCTGAACATTGATTATTTTTTTTACAAGACAAAATAAAAAATGAACATATACAAGTAAAGAGTAAAGACACCAAATGGCACGTATAAATTTCCCTATAGCTGCTAGGGTTGTTCTAGAAAATCAAGCCATTGAGTTGAAACAGTGATGTACGGATAGGGATATATCAGGTACAAAAGAAAAATAAAGAAGCTGTAGAAATCATGCTATGGTGTATGAACTGAGGAAGGGACAACACCTATTTAACACAGGAAAACCGAGTTAGTTACTCAAGTAAGCTGTAGAAATCTACATTCGCAATATTTCATCAGAAAGGATATTAAATGCACAATTTTGTGGAGAAGGTCATATAAATGGGGTTAATCATGTTGAATGATGAATCCCAGATTGACTAGAGTGGATTTGGCCAAGCAAAGGAAGTAGATCGCATGTGGCTTTAACTAACAAAGCAAACATAAAATGCCACTGTTTTCTCATGACCTATTCAGAGTACTTTGAAGGGTATTTACTATGCTTTTGTTTGTTCAGTGAAAGCAAGCACCTGATTTCATGGATGTAAGCCATAACAAGATAGCCAAAACCGGGTTTACTTTCAGAACAATTGTGATTCAAGATAACTCTCACGTTACATTCGGAACAATCATAACTCACACTCACATTCTGTGTTCACAGAGCAACCCAGTTGGATTCTATATAAATTTTTCCAATTTCACAGAATTATTCAAGGAATTCTCAATCAGCAAACCGAGGTTAATATTTCACAATATCTTTGAAGAGCCATACGTTCCATCCCAAACCCCAGAAGCATTCGGAACACGAAACACACATTATTACAAGCATCCAACCTTAAGATTCCCGATAATTTTTTTTACTGGAATGACAAAATTCAGATGTGTGATAATTAACAATGAAAAACATCTTGCTTCACCTGAAAAAATTGCCGACATGTTTTGTTTGCAAGCCAAAATAGGAACATAAATGAAAAAGAAAAGTTCAACTACATATAGCCATAGTTTCCATCATCTGGGACAAAATCAAAATCCCATTTCACACACAATTCCAGTTTCCTCAAACACCAAAAACATCCTTAAAGGAAATTCTAACAGTTAGTTTGTCTTGCTGATCCCCACGTAACCCTTGTTGTCCATGCAAGAAAAATTCTAATAACCCACAAAAAAGAAAAATAAAAATTCAACAAGTGCATGAAATGATCATAAGATTGGGGAAAGAGAGTGAGATAGAGGTATATATTAGTTTTACCTTCCATGGTTGTTGAATTTCAGGGGATTCTCTCTTCCTGTGGCTTTGATTGACTCAAAAAGAGAACCCCATTAGACCAATAAAGTTAGAAAACACAAACAAAATGAGAAAATGCAAAATGGGTAAGGTTCGATTGGGTGGAACTCCAATTTCTTCTTTGATATTTTTTGAGAGAGAAAGAGAAGGGTGGCTTTGGTAGGAGATGGAAAGGCAGACTTATAGAAAGAGGGAATTGAATTCACTGGCTCTTTCCCTCTAATTTATTGTTGTTCTCTGTAGTAGCGTTTGATTAAATTCTTTGTTCAAAATTAAATTAAATAAATTTGTTTTTTACATATTTTTTTGTTCGATTCAATTATTGTCGTGTTTATCTTCCTTTTCCCAGTCTCTTATTTCTCCCAATCTTTTATTATTTCCCAGAAAATCAAACCTTCGTAAAGTAAAGTAAAATAAAATAAAATAAAAACACGCTAGTCTCCTGTCCTGTCCTGTCCTGTCCTGTCTGCACTGCCTATTTTCTTCTGTTACTTACCAGGCGTGCTTTAATCGTAGGCCGGATAGAGTGGGTTAATAGGTTTTTTCTTTTCAGTGTTTTAAAAAGAATTTAATTGTTTTTATTTTTTTATTTACTTAAATTTAATTTTTTATATATTTTTAAATTATTTTAATACGTTAATATTAAAAATAATTTTTAAAATATATTTTAAATATATTTTTAAATAAAAAATATTTTATAAACGTTTTGAAATATATTTATAACAGTGTTTTTAAAAAAATTATTTGTTTAAAATTAATTTTTTTATTATTAAATTATTGTAAAAAATAATTTTTTTAAATATATATATTATTTTAATATATTTTTAAATAAAAAATATTTTAAAAAATACCTATCAATATACTCTTAAGCACCTTTTAAAATTACTGGTTGATTATAAATTGATGAGGTAGCTAATTTTAAATTTCTTTTGAATTGTGAAAATAGAGATAGTACTACATTCCTCTTGCCTTTGCCGGTTAAACATGGAAATGCTGAATAATTAATTACAAATAAAATTAAAAGACATCAGTGTCGTGGATTGTGCACAGTGTAATTCTTTGTAAAATAATTGATGCTTTCCATAAAAAACCAAATAAGTGAACGAACACTCAGAGATAATTTTATATTTTCATATTTTTATTTTACAATATAATTACTCGTATATCCTTAAAAAAAAAAAAAACAACTAATATCTAAAGAATTTTTTTGAAATTTCACATTTTTATAGAGTTTGATTACCCCGTAACCTTTGGGGTCAACTTTTTCTTACCTAAAATAAAAGAGTATTTTTTATTTTTAGATCTTTTTTTTTTAATTATTCGTGTAGGATCAAAAATATTATAATCTTTTATAAATAAAAAAAATTAGTTAACATGCTAGGCACCTCCTAGTGATCATCGGTCTCTTTCATTGACAGCATCCAAAGCAGCGTGCCACCCTTTATACGATAGGATGATGCATATCAACCACAAGGATATGACAAAGCTCCAACAACAACTCCCCTCTATTTTTACTCTTCTTCGCCTCAAAAAGTGTGTTGGTCTTAAAAAATTAAAAAGTGATCTTCAATCTTGTAATTTTATTAAAATTAATTTAGTTGTTTTTCAATTTCATCCACTAACATTTGATTTTTTATGTTTTTTCTTATCAAATTTAATTCTTATTCTTTTGATTCATATTTATTTTGCTTTTAATTTTTTTTTCTAGTTAAATTTTGTTTTTCAATTTCATCCATAATCATTTGATTTTTTATGTTTTTTCTTATTAAATTTAATTCTTATTTTTTTTATTTATATTTTTTTATTTTAATCTTTTTTTAATTAAAATTTGTTTTTCAATTTTCACCGCTAATCATTTGATTATTATTTTTTGTGTTGAGTTTGATCTTCATCCTCATTTTTATGATTGCAATTCCTTTTATTTTTTAGTTGTCTTCTTGATTGATTGTTTTTTTGGCAATTTAATCCATCATGTTTAATTTAATTGAGTTTTTATATAATATTTGATGTCTATTTTCATATCATGCTTTTAAAACC
>Ga0307511_10005736_pt1 | contig 12564 bp, 15 predicted proteins | sample 13_EM_MG_FD_200266 | JGI IMG/M metagenome (GOLD analysis project Ga0307511, IMG submission 200266) | Populus trichocarpa ectomycorrhiza microbial communities from riparian zone in the Pacific Northwest, United States - 13_EM | ecosystem: Host-associated > Plants > Roots > Unclassified | place...
CGACAGGACTTTTCGTACAAGAATCTGTTTGTGAACGATCTGCCCACACCCATTCAGTCATCATTCTCCGAAGATAGGGACGAAAGAGCAAAGTGCTTTGTCTTAGGCGAGAATCGAACCGAAGACAACAATTGTTGGTGTATACCAATCTAACCGTGGAAGGAACGCCCCCGTCATAAACCCAGGATGTGCTGGGGCATGGGTAATTGTTGTAGTTCGCCGGTGTGTCATGCGCTTGAGCTGAATGCACCCGATATGCGTGTCGTGTGACTCAATTGGGATGGGGGTTGACGGTCGGCGTGATTGGGGCGGTGGTAGCGGACTGAGAAAGGAACCTCGGGAAAGGCGGAAGGGCTACCCGTTCTCCTAAAACTATGATTTCAGCGTTTGGAGCACCTCAAAACGGACGCTGTGGTGCGGTGGGTCCCAGGACCTGGAGGCGCAGGAGTCTAGCACCGCGAAGAAAGTCATTGACCCCCAGTCCTTGGCAGGGTGATGTGTCAAGCCGTAATTTGCTCCCCCAATAGCTTGATTCTTGCCTTTTGCAAAACCACCGCGAAAACCACCAGCCTACGACGAATGGCTCTGCACCGCGAAACCGAAACGCACCTCCGTACTCTCCACACCGACGGGACTTCAACGGAATTGGGTCCTGAGGAAGTGGCCTTCTTCAAAGTAGAAACCGGGATCCAGGATTTGGAGGAGTCAAGGAAGCATATCATCAAAGTTCACAGGAAGGCGTATAAGGCTAGTACTAATTCGCTTGCTCGTCGATAGAATCATAGAACGTAGCCTAAGACGGAAACGCTGTGCTCTACGATTAGATCCACCCGTTCCCTTGTGTTCGTGGGTTCAGGACGCCCACGTACCCACACGTCCTCGGGTTGGTGAAGAGTCGACAAGAAGCGATATTCTTAACCATTGGCCGCCATTAATGCTGCTGTATAGATCAGTTCCTATCTTTGGATCCACCTGATAGCCTGACCGATACCTTTGCTCCTGTGTAACGGGGACTGAGGTGAGGGAGGTTACCCACGATGGATGGCCGGTATCGCAAACCATCGCGACGGACGTCGAAAGAGGTGCGTTGTTGAGCCATCTTCCATGTTCCTCGTTAAAGTGATAACGCGTCGTCCTGCCGCAGGATGCTTCTGGGGTCTGGAACACAAGCTGTTCAGAACCATACCAGAGACTTACCCTGCGGGATTCTTGGCCGGGGACGTATTTGGCGACGCGCACCTTTCACCCACAGCTCCGAGCAGTACCATCCGACTCACCACGTTTCATTGTGCCGGTAAACATCACCGAAACGCGGGGACACATCTCCGCCATCTACGCTTCCACCTCCTTCCACCTCCATAACGAAGGGAACAGTTCGAGCTCAGCATGCGTCTCGCAGTATTGGTTGGGCCTCGGCCTGGCTTGATCATCTTCGGCTCACAGCGCAACGCCGGCCCAGCGGCAAAGTCAAGAATCCTTTGCGAAGAGCCTCTGTCATTCCCCGGAATGTTTGACCCAAATGTGGGAACAAGATATCCTCGGGAAGGGTCAGGTGAAAGCCAACACAGTCGTGAGGGGTTGAACATGGGTGTTGAGAGGGAAGTGGTTCTGATCGGGGAAGGGCCCGGGGCTAGATTCTACTGGCTCACCTGGTCGGTGGAACGGCTATAAAGGGGCGTGTCCCAACGCAAGAGTACGGGGTTGTGAGCCTAGATAACTGCAGAAAATCCAAGAATACGACAACCAGCTGTGAACATCGTTGTCGATTCCGCCTCGTTGTGATGACCGCACAGTAGCCTGGGATCTCGTGGGTCGAGGGCGGACGAAGTTAACGAGCGACCGTGTCCGCCGACAACTTATTTAAGCCTCACAGTACTCCTTTAATATCTATACCGGTGGACCGACGTCAGTGTTGGAACCTGCAAGCGAGCCACTCCAAGGATCAGACGAGGTTTCCTATACATCGATAACGAGTGTGAGTTGATAGGTTCCGCCGCTTGGAGTAAATTTCGATCAGTGCAAACTTCCACTAGCACCACCGTCATGCCCCATCGAGCCCTCATGGTCGACGAGATCCTTAGAGAGGTGACCGCGCAGGTGACCTGGGAGCATCGTTCGACCGCCATCGCTCTCGCCTGTTGCGCCAAATTCTTCGAAGAACCGGCTCTCAGCGCGCTTTGGAAGATTCCGGACTTAGAGCTCCCGAACCTCATCAAAACACTCCCTCATGACTGTTGGGACCTTCAAATCGGTGAGGCCGAGGATAGCCTTGTACGTGATTCTTCCCAATAACACTAGTACTTCTCCCCGTTGGAGGATTCTCGACTGAGACGCGATTGTGATTTGCTGGTTTTTGTCATAGACACTCACTCGGATCCCGTCGAGAGATGAATGGGCGAGATTCCTAAGATACGCGTCCTGGATAAGGGACTTGACCTTTCCCTTCGAGGTGACGATTTCCAGCGATGTGTTCCGACAACTCTCCATCGCGACTTCGGGTGGCCTGGTGTGTCCCCAACTCCAACACTTGACCTGGACGTCCTCGTATGGATGGGAACCCATGCGACAATTCCTCTCGCCATACCTGATGTCAGTAGTCTTCTACGGAGAGTACGGGATGAAACCTGACACATATCCGGCACTCGCCACGACGATCTCTCTCCTCCCAACGACGTATTTAGAAGACCTCAACCTCAACGTCCCCTCACCCTCCATACATATCCCCAAGCTTTCAGAGGTTGTCCGACGACTTAGTCCTTGCTTCGAGCAACTATCGACCTGGTCTCCGTTATCGGATGCAGCGTGGGAGCACCTCGCCTCGCTACCAAAGTTAGAATGGCTTAGGGTTTCTGATACCCCGTGCACCGACATCTCGAAATCGATACGCTATGAAACCGCCTTCCCCGCACTCCTGCGTATGGAGATCAAGGCGAGCAGTGTACACCAATACTGGTCGTTCCTCTTCTCCCTACTCAAATCGAGCCCAATACAAGAAGTCACGGTCGAAACGGGCCGCAGGATCCAGGGTGCCGACGTTCCAGGTCAAGTTATAACCGCCATACTCGAAGCTGAACTACAACGAAGCGTTAAGGACCTGTCCTTTTCTGGATCCGACCCGGCCGACCTCACGTCTATCTCATACCTTGGGCGGTTCAGTTCTCTCAATAAGTTGAGGTGGACCACCCAGTGTCAGCGGCTCCAACAACGCGTTTCCCTCACGGACTCGGATGTCGAACAGCTCGCCAGTTGTTTGCCCCAGCTAGTGACCCTCTGGTTGGGGCACAGCTCGTGCAAATCTAACCATCACAACACCACGATCAAGTCGCTGATATCCTTTTCAACCCACTGCCCATCCTTGGACGAACTTTGTTTCCCTTGTGACTTGACCAATACCCCCGAGGATGTCAAGACGGAGTGGGGGAAACCTGACCTGAGGCTAGAAATTCGGAGCCCCTGCAAGTTACGATTTCTCGCCTTTGTGTGGATTACCATGCCGCCGCCGGATGATATCGAGGCTTCGAGGATTGTGACCTCGGCTTTGGATCATTTGTTCCCCGTACTGGAATCCAGTCCGGCAGAAACCAGGGCTGTTTAAAAGGCAATTTCCGGTGTGGAAATCTGGATATAGCTAGATTTGTGCTTTATTGAATGACTGTCCGTAAGGCCGGGGATATCTCTATCCGTTGTACAAGGGTGCCACTGCTAGCCGGGGTTTATTCCTCAATATCCACCGCCCTCCGCAGGGCGTAGGTCGGCAAAATTGATAGTTGAAGCATAGAGATGGCGCTGGGATTCGGTGAGCTTGAAGGGGGTGGGGTTGCGGTCCTTCCTAGGCACCGTAATTTCGCTGGTTGACCGGGTTCCAAACGAAATTGCCCCGGGTTTGCGATTCCAGATGCACGGTTTAGAGCCAATATCCGCGACCCAAGACAATGGACGGGGTCCTGACAGTTCCCTTATAAGGGGGGTGGATATTGGTGTGTATATGCTGTAGCCTTACGGACAGTCACTCATTCTTTGTTAGGACCGGTTCGGAACCTTATCAAAACTGACATACTTATACGCGAGATTGTGTTCGGTTCACCTTCCCTTGATGATCGTGAATAATCCCGAATCCTGGTCAAGGCCGGTCACAGTATGACCGACAGGCTAATCGGTTCCCACCGCCCCACTTCCAATATGCAGCCCTCATGCTCAATCAGACCAACAAAAGCTATGTCAGGGACGGAGTCTTCTGCCACCTTGCCGAATGTTCCTGTTTGGCGTGGAATTTCCACATCAGAGATACTCTGATAGCACAGATGATGCGGACTCAAGCGATCGTTCCGCCTCAGCAAACTGGGAAATAACTTATTTATGTCTTTTCTCAACCTTTTCCCGGGGGAAGGCGGGGAAGAGAGAAGAGTCTCAACTTTTCAAGCTTAAGTCATGTCCATGGCTTACGTGAGTCCCTAACTCAATCGAGAATTCTTCGCAGGCGGAAAAAGAAGTTGATGGCGGTTTTGATCCGGCAGATCAAAACACCATGGGACGCGCCGCCTGGGGAGGAACCTCGAAGAATGCGAGATGGTCGCAGTTCTGCTGGACTCCGTCTAGAGTCCGATTGTGTACTACCAATGTGCTCCAACCCGACTCGGCATTTTCCATTCGGAATGGATGTGTTAGAATTCCAAACACGCCAAACGGACATGGTCGCGCACCTCACCGTAATGCTTCTCACCTTCAGAGCCGGTAAGCGGTCGGCTCTCGGGCCTCGGCTCTCCTCAGAAACAGCACATAAATCGTGTTTTCGCCCATCTGATGCTCTTAACCCCCCCTCCCAAACTCTCTGCAACGATGGTTCTGGACAGTGAAACCGAAAGTCACCTCCGTACCCTTCACTTCGACGGGAAGGTTTTGGAATTGGATCCTGAAGAAGAGACGTTCTTCAAGGCCGAGACCGGGATCCAAGACCCGAAGGAGTTGAGGAAGCATGTCATCAAAGTGCACGAGGAGGCATACGAGGTGGGTGTTTGTTCGTTTGCCTCCGTGTCGATCCTGGCGGCAACGCTTTACATCTGGGTGATCTTGGTGTAGGTTTACCCGTACCCTTGCATTCGTGCGTTTTTGTCCGTGACGCTCCAGGTCTCCAGGGCCCCCGTGTACCCACGCGTCCTTGAGTTGGCGAAGAGTCGACCGGACGCGGTGTATTTGGACGTTGGATGCTGTCGTACGAATCATTTCATCTCCTGGGGTTCGCCTTGATGACCTGACTGATACTCCCGCTCCTGAATAGTCGGTGCTGAAGTGAGAAAGGTCGTCCGTGATGGATGGCCGGTGTCCCAAACCGTCGCCACCGACCTCGAAGCAGGTATGAGATCGAGCCATCGCCTACACTAGTCACGTAGATTCACATTTCCACCGCGTTACAGGATTCTTGGATCTAGGACACAAGTTGTTCAGAACCACACCCGAGACATATCCCGCAAAGTTCTTGGCCGGGGACGTGTTTGACGACGCGCACCTTTCACTCATCGCACCGGGGCCAGCCGGCCCGCCACCTCCCGTCGCATCAGTGAACAGCCTGACCGAACTGCGGGGGCGCGTCTCCGCCATCTATGCCTCTTTCTTCTTCCACCTGTTCAACAAAGAGCAGCAGCTCGAACTCGGCAAACGCCTGGCAGCATTGCTTGACTCTCGGCCTGGCTCGATCATCTTCGGCTCGCACAGCGGCACGCCGATCAGAGGTCAACGTCCAGATCCCTTTACGAAGAAGTTCTGCCATTCCCCGGAATCTTGGACCCAGATGTGGGAAGAACAAATCTTCGAGAAGGGTCAGGTGAAGGTCAACACGATCCTCAAGGAGGTGAACGTGACTTCTAGGAGGAGAGTACTTCCGGTTTGGGCGAAGACCAAACTCTATTGGCTCATCTGGTCGGTAGAACGGCTGTGAAAGAAGAGGTACTGATATTCAGGTAGAAGTGTGTTGGTTGATACATTTAATGAGCGCGATAGATCCGAGAATACGATAATTGTCTGTGTGTTCCAACTCTACGGCCCAATGATTTATCTGCGAATGAAGGGCTAAGGTGCACACATCGACCTGCCCCTCCCTCCGGACTTTTTTGACACCTTCGAGGTTTACCACCCCGGCTGAAATGGAATGGTAGATGTCCTCATTGTCGACTCCGTCTTGTCAAGCCGAGTTACATGGCGCGACGGTACGACCCCGATCCCGGGATCCCGCAGACCAAGGGCGGACGAAGCTGGCACTGAGTGCACCGCGGCTCGAACAACGATTCGTAATGGGGTATCCAAAGGTATGAGACATCGATAACGGCTTCTCGCTCAACGGTGGGCTTAGGTCAGTTTTACCAAGCTGGCTCGCATCGGAAGCAAGACCAGTCACTGTCGAATGCTGACGCGGCAGGACTGTTGATGGCAGTGCTGACTGGCTCCACTGGTCTTGATACGATGTATGGCCCCACTGGTCACTCCGTCGAGCACTGGCCAACGAGCCAGGGTTGTCCGCCCCCATCTCTGAACAGTGCTGAACAACTCTTCCTGCCATACCCAAAGCGCTTCTGACCTGACTCGGCATTTTCCTTGGATCGAGCGCCTGGCAGATCTGATCTCTGCAGAAACCACGATGTCGAATCTTCCATGCGAGCTGCTGGATCACATCGTCGATCTTCTCCAGGACAGTCAAACTTTCGGTCAAATTCCGCTCGAGCTCAGGAATTGCTGCCTTGTCTCTAAGTCGTGGATCCCGCGTACCCGAAGACACCTTTTCTTCGATATCGGATTTCGAACCGCGAAAAGCCTGGAATCATGGAAGAAGACATGTCCAGATCCTTCGACCTCCCCTGCGTGTTACGCGAAATATCTGTGGATTGGTTGCCCCCAAGTCCTCATGGCCGAAGGTGCAGAAGCGGGTGGTTGGATAGAAAACTTCTCTAGCGTCGAGCACTTGGAGTTGGGCGGCCAAGGCGTGTCAGCCCACGGGTGGGAGGTCACTTTCATCCTGTTCCGCGGATTCTCACCCGTCATCACGTCTCTCTGCATGAAAATGTCCCTCCTTCCATTCCTGCATTTTTTCGACTTCGTCCTTTCATTCCCTCTTCCTGAAGGCCTGAAGACCTGAATATGACCAGCTGTCACGATGTACCGATCAACATGCCAGCCACCACCCAGCCTTCTAACTTCCCCGTGTTATCCGGGTCTCTGGACCTTGATCTGAAGGAGGGATATGGCCTGTCGTACACGGGTTGTTCGCTCCACTGGATGGTATCCACTTCCGGAAACTCTCTTTATCATGGTCCTGCGAGGAGGACATTTCGCTGACGATGGGATTGATGGAGAGGTGCTCTCGCACCCTCAAATACCTCCACATTTGTTGCGGTTTGCCTGGTATGTCCATCAGGTATCTACGTCCATATGGGTAGCTTACTTCTGTTTTAGACGACCCAAGGTCGACTTCGTTCACCCTCTCAAAAGCAACAAAGCTCAGAGACGTGTCCTTTCGGCTCAAATCACGGAGAGTTGATTGGGTTACCCTGGCACTCAAAACTATCGGACAGGAACACAGAGATCTTCGGCGAATCTCGATCAACGCGCATCCCTCCTTGACCATCGTTCCATCTTACATCTACCCAGACATCGGGCAAGCCGTCAAAGGAGTGACTTTTGGGCAGTGGTGGGACCTTGATCATCTCTTGGTCCACCTCCAGGAGTCGCGTTATATCCACACACGTGTAACGCGTCCACGGAGAAGGAGCAAAGCGGGCATTATTGATTGTATTGGGCATTTGTTGCCGGAGGTTACGAAGAGGGGGATGATTGAGCTGGTGGTATGATGTTGCGCGTCTTCTCGCAATTACAATAACCGTCGTTTGTGGGCGAGGATGGAAGAATCTGATAGTGGGTACATGCCCTGTAGGGAGAACGTTCGGGTAGAACGGCGCAAATGGTCTTGGAATCATTGGATTTTGGTCGACGGTCCCAGGCTCTATCACCTGTTAGCACGGGAGGTTCGGAAGGCGAACTTTTCAATGGCGAACGAGAAGGGAGGACCCTCGAGTCAAAATGATGGACTGCGTTCTTTGGATTCACTGCACTCTATAACTATCAGTACACTGCTCGTGCCTTGTTAGACTTGTTGACCGTACTTTCAATTCATGGTGGGTGAAGGAGCAGGGGCAGTGTGCCAATCGCAAGCGCCGGATCGGATACTTGAACGTCTCGCAGGCGCCACCAACCTCATATGCAGGGTACTCGATCACGCCGTCGACCACCTACACAGCGGCCAAACCCAGCTGAGGAATTGTTGCCTCATCTTCAAACCGTGGATCCCGCGTCCCCGAAGGAACCTTGAGCCGGGGTCAATTTCTAAACCGCAACGGCCTAGAATCATGGAAGAAGGGATTCCAGACTCATCGACCTCCCTGTCACATTACGCCAAAACTCTGTTCATTCGCTGCTCCGAATTCGAAGTCGTCACGACTAGGGATGGGGGAGTGGGTTGTTGGGTCAGTGGTTTCCCTCGTGTTCTGTACTTGGTGATAGTCGGTCGGGAGCGGTTCGCCCGCGGATGGGGGGACACTTTGACCCTATTCCACGGGTCCTCACCAGGCGTCAGATCTCTCCAGGTTAATTTACTCCTTTTCTATCCTTCCCACATCATCTTTTTGTTCCCTCTTCTTGAGGACCCGTCTGTGGTCGACTGGCCGTTTGCACGTGCCAGTCGAGTTTGGTGGAGGCTCCGATGAGACATCAACCTCCGCCTATCCCTCATGCGCGCCCGCGTTTACTAGGTCGCTGGACCTTGATATGAGGGGAGGAATGGTGTCTATTCGCGCATCGATTGCTGGCACTATCGCGTGCCAGATACCCACTTCCGGGAATACACTTTGAAATTGCGCTACGAAATGTTCCGCGATGGTGGTGTTGGTGGGAAAGTGTTCCCATATCCTTGAATCTCTCAACATTATATGCGAGAGCCAGCGTGGTACGTTATTAGGCATCTGCGTCTGCACAGATGTAACTTAAAATTTCTAGCCGATCCAGGATCGGTTTCATTCAACCTCTCGAAAGTAACCAAGCTTGGAGATGCTGTTTTTGCTCCGAATCACTGAGAGTCGAATGGATCGCCCCCGCGCGCACAAGCGAATATCGAGGACTTCGACGATTCGCGGTTGATGTACGACTACTTTGGGAAGTCTACTTTTCGTACCGGACCAGATCTTTGAGAAGGTCAAAACGGTCCCAAGGAGTTGAGTGTAATCGCTGAGGGGAGCACTTCTGGCTGGGGGAGGAACCGATTTTCATTGGCTCGCCTGGTCGGTGATACGCTTGTGAAGGTGGAGGGAGAGATCCTGATGTTCCGGTGGGAGAGTGTCGGGTATGTATCACATTTTGATGAGTGTGAAAGATCCAACAATCCGATAATCGTCTGTCTGTCCCAATCCAACGGCCCAATGGTTTAACTGCGAATGAAGGGGTTGGGTGTCCACATCCACCTGCGCTTCTCTCTGGATTTTCTTGACACCTTCGCGGTTTACCACTCCGCCTGAAACGGAACGATCGACATCCTCATTGTCGATTCCGTCTCGTCAAGCCGAGTTGTGCGGCGTGATCGTACGACCCCGGGATCCCGCAGACCGGGGCGGATGATGCTGGTGCTGTGTCTACCGCATCTCGAATAGCGATTCGCTGTGGGATGTCCAAAGACGTTAGGTATCGATAACGGTTTCTCAATGGGCTCAATGGCTAGCTGAGGCGGTGGCTCTTGCCAGGCTCGCTCACATCAGAAACAAGACCAGGTCGCTATCGAATGCTGACGCGGGACTGTCAATAGTGCTGTCTGGGACAGCTGGTCTTGATACGATGCAAGGCCCCACCGGTCACTCCGCCAAACACCGACGAGCACCAACCAGTGTTGATCTAGCCCGAAAAATGACCCCACCCCTGGACGCTGAAAAAAAAATAACACTTTTCTGTCGTACCCCGCAAGGGGGCTGCTACAAGGGTTAGATGGACACGTCCAGTGGGTACCATCGATTGTGAATTCGCGGGGTAACGCCTCTCAGTGTCACGAAGTCGATCAACGTAAGCTTTTGCCAGCACCACCACCATGTCCCATCGAGCCCTCGTGGTTGACGAGGTCCTTAGAGAGGTGACCACCTGGTTGGCCGACATACATCCACCGACCGCCGTCTCTTTCGCTTGTTGCGCCAAATTCTTCGAAGAAGCAAGTCTCAGCGCGCTTTGGAAGATTCAGGACGAGCTTCCGACCCTCATCAAAACACTCCCTCCCGACTCTTGGAAACTCCAGATCAGCTCTGTGGAACGGATTGAACGTGATTCACCCTAATGGCGCGGTACTCCACTTTGTTCGAGGTCTTTCCACTGAGGCGTTGGGGTGTAGGTGCTCACTCGAACCCCGTCGAAAGATGAATCAGCCAGGTTCCAAAAATACGCGTCCTGGATGAGGGTCTTGGGCCCTTCCATCTGGGTGATAATATCCAAAGATGAATTCCGGCGACTCCCTCTTACGACCTCGGGTGGTCCGGTGTGCCCCCGACTTCGACACTTGACCTGGGTGGCGGAATGGGGATGGGAGCCAATGCAGCTGTTCCTCTCGCCATGCCTGGTGTCTGTGAATTTTCTCGAAGAAGGGTTGAACCCCGGCGATATGGCGTTTACCACGACGATCCCTCTCCTCCCAACGACATATTTGGAAACCCTTGACCTCCGCGGCTGGAAACCCTCGACTCCGATCCATTTCGTACTCTCAGAAGTCATCCAACGACTGGGCCCCCGCTTCAAGCTACTCAAGACCGACTCTTCATTATCGGACGCAGCGTGGCAGCACCTCGCCTCTCTCCCGAAGTTGGAGTCGATTGAGGTTTCTGACACCCCACGCACCGAGATCTCGAAACCGATGTCCCACGAAGAGACTTTCCCCACGCTCGAGCGTATGACGATCGAGGTTGAAAATGCGCATCGCCACTGGCCGTTCCTCTTCCCTCTCCTGAAATCGAGCCCGCTACGAGAAGTCATAGTCATAACACGCCGTCCGACTCAAGGTGTTGATGCTCCGGGGCAAGTTACGGCTGCCATCCTCGGGGCTGAACTGCAGCGAACCATCACCCGCCTGTTTTTTTTTTGGATTCCACCCCACCAATTTAACATTTCTCTCACACCTTGGACCATTCGATTCCCTCAAAATGTTGGAGTGCACCACCAGGTGTTGGTCCCAGCAATGCGTTTCTCCACTCACGGATTCGGACATCGAGCGACTTGCGAGTGCATTACCCCAGCTGGTCATCCTCCGTTTGGGACACATGTGCAAACACAGCTCCCACCACACCACGATCAAGTCGATGATATCCTTGTCGACCCACTGCCTGTCATTAGAGGACCTCTCCCTCCCCTGCGACTTGACCAATGTTTCCGAGGACGCCAAGACGGAGTCGGGGGAACCTGACCCAAGGTTAGAAATTCGGAGCCCCTGCAAGCTACAGTCCCTCACCTGGGTTGTCATGCCGCCCCCGGAAGATATCGAGGCGTTTGGGATCGCGGTTTCGGCTTTACGCCACTTGTTCCCTTGGTTAGGACAAATTCCGGAGTAAGGTTGGGATGTTCGGACGGCGGCTTTGGGTATGTTAGTCACTATGATGTGGGGGTCGGACGTGAATTCTAAATTTCGTTTGGGTCGTTTTCGGATCTTCTAGTAGCTTACTTGCACACTCTGCACCAAATAATCATCCTATATTCCCTCAATCTCCCAATGTTATAGAGCTCGGTGTCGGTATCACTGAGCGATTACGCGGAATCGGCAAGAGCCAGACGCCCTGCGATTCGGAGCTACTGCGTTCGTTAGAAACTGGTGAGGCACGGAACGGATTTTATGCGGCCAGGGATAAATAACCGTTCGAGTGCGAATGCGTGAGGGTGTTGGACAGATAAACGGCGTCCAGGGGTAGAGCTTAGAGTTCTACGCACTCTTGTGAAGCCGCGCTCCAAATTCAAGCTGCTCGGAATGAACGAACGATCGCACGCTATATCCACCTTGACGCGAACCACATCAAGTGCGATGGCGGCCACTCATCCAGAGGGCCCTACCTACACCCCCGCCATGCTCATACCAGCGCGCTGAAGCTGCACCCCTATCAAGAGACGTGTCTTTAATCCCAACTGGCGCGCTCAAGGACTGTTCCTCAAAGGTCGGGGTCCCTCCTCCAACCGGCGCCGGTCAAATTGTGGTGTTCGTATTTCCGCTGGAGCGGTTACAATAACTGTCCAGAACTCCGCAAGAAACCCGCTCCATAATCAACATCAACAGCGTTGAATTGCCTCTACAGGTGGTGGATCGAGCGGGAAACTCTTCCAGCACTGGACTGTGGAAATCGAACAAGGAGTGCGGTATACCGCGTCCGGGTTCGCTGATGTGTGTGTAGTGATCCCCTTTGCTTAACCCTTTGCATTGATTGATGCGATGCGTATCTAGTACTGTCGCAACCCCAGACGTTATTCGGGACTCCGCGGTCGCAAAAGTTTGATCCGGCAGGGCTAAAGTCTGTA